>OHVT01000651.1_pt1 | contig 15127 bp, 10 predicted proteins | sample 1579441 | NCBI WGS metagenome assembly OHVT01 (sample SAMEA3882542, study PRJEB24775) | human gut metagenome | biome: human-associated habitat; feature: intestine environment; material: feces | place: Netherlands | collected 2009/2010
TTTTGACATATTCATGTCAAAACACCTCGCGGGACAGTGGCTACTGAATAGTTACTTTTATACTATTATAATAATAAAATATTTTTGTAAGTCAATTGATTTTATTAATATTTGTACATATTTTTCCGATTTTTGCTATTCTTCCTTTTATTTCTGAAAGTTATTTTCAACCTGTACAACATTTTTTATTGAAAATCAAACAACGAAATCTGATTCGACTCCGGTATATCCCCGAAGATATGCAGATCATCCATAAAATCAATCACACTCTTGCTGACCTTCGTCCGCTGTCTGAAATCATCTTTTGACAGAAACTGGCCGTCTCTCGCCGCAAGCACCACCGCATCAGCCGCTTTATCTCCCAGTCCTTCGATACTGTCCAGCGCCGGCATCAACTTACCGTCGACAACCTGGAAGCGGTGCGCCTGTGCCTTATAAAGATCCACCTCCGTAAACGAGAACCCTCTCGCATACATCTCCTGTACGATTTTCATATCTTTTACGGTATCCTGCTCTTTTTTCGTCAGCGTATCACTTCGTTTCTTATAATCTGCCATATAATACTCCAGCCGTTCCCGTCCCATACACATCAGTTCATAGGAAAATGCAGAAGCACGGATACTGAAGTAAGCCGCATAGTAAGCCAGGGGATAGAAGATCTTATAATACGCGATCCGGTACGCCATCATAACATAGGCTGCCGCATGAGCCTTCGGAAACATGTACTTGATCTTCTTACATGACCAGATGTACCAGTCCGGCACATCGTGGGCTTTCATCTCCTCTTCCCACTCCGGTTTCAGTCCCTTACCTTTACGAACGCTCTCCATGATGGTAAACGAAAGCTCACTCTCCAGTCCCTTATTGATCAGGTAGATCATGATATCATCACGGGTACAGATGGCCGTGGAAATGGTCGCTTTTCCTTCCTCTATTAATGTCTGTGCATTACCCAGCCACACATCGGTACCATGGGACAGACCGGAGATACGGATCAGATCTGAAAAAGATTCCGGTTTGGTATCCAGAAGCATCTGGATAACGAAATCCGTACCAAACTCCGGAATCCCAAGACAGCCCAGTGGACAGCCGCCAATATCATCCGGTGTGATTCCCAGTGCCTCCGTACTCTTGAACAGGGACATGACACTCTGATCATCCAACGGCACCTGCTGAGCATCAAAATGGGTGATATCTTCCAGCATACGGATCATGGTCGGATCATCGTGTCCCAGAATATCCAGCTTCAGCAGGTTCGCATCGATAGAATGGTAATCAAAATGGGTGGTGATAATATCGGTATTCACATCATTTGCCGGATGCTGTACCGGAGTGAAGGAGTTGATATCTTCACCAAAAGGAAGAACGATGATACCGCCCGGATGCTGTCCGGTGGTACGACGGATACCTGTGCATCCCTGCACGATCCGGTCGATCTCGCAGTTTCTCTTGTGCACACCACGCTCTTCGTAATAATTTTTCACATAACCGAACGCTGTCTTATCCGCCAGTGTACCGATCGTTCCGGCACGGAAAGTCTGTCCTGCACCAAAGATTACTTCTGTATATTTATGTGCCTTACTCTGATACTCACCGGAGAAGTTCAGGTCGATATCCGGCTCTTTGTTTCCCTTGAATCCCAGGAAAGTCTCAAACGGAATATCAAACCCCATTTTCTTCAATGGTTTTCCACACCGCGGGCATATCTTATCCGGCATGTCACAACCGGCACGGCCGGAATATGTTTTCACTTCGTCGGAATCAAAATCCACATAATAGCACTCTCCGCACAGATAGTGAGGACTTAACGGATTGACTTCCGTGATTCCCGCCATCGTGGCAACAAAGGATGATCCTACGGATCCACGGGAACCTACCAGATACCCGTCCTCGTTGGACTTCCAAACCAGTTTCTGTGCAATGATGTACATTACGGCATATCCATTGGAGATGATGGAGTTCAGTTCCCGCTCCAGCCGTGCCGATACGATCTCCGGAAGATTCGGTCCATAGATCGCATGAGCCTCATTATAGCAGATATCACGAAGCATCTGATCCGAGTTTTCAATAACCGGAGGAAATTTACCGTCACGGATCGGGCAGACCCGGTCACACATATCCGCGATTTTATTCGGGTTTGTGATGACAACCTCTTCCGCTTTCTCCGCACCCAGATATTCAAATTCCTTCAACATCTCTTCTGTGGTCCGCAGATACAGCGGTGCCTGATCATCCGCATCGCTGAATCCCTTTCCGGTCATGATGATTCTCCGGTAGACTTCATCCTCGGGATCAATAAAATGTACATCACAGGTGGCAACCACAGGTTTTTTAAACTGTTCTCCCAGTTTCACGATCCGTCGATTCAGATCCCGAAGATCTTCCTCGGAGGTTACATTATCCCTGTTTTCATCCCGCACCATAAACATGTTGTTACCGATCGGCTGGATCTCCAGATAATCATAGAATTCCACCAGACGGGCGATCTCTGATTACGGTTCATCCCTTAAAATCGCCTGGAAAAGTTCTCCCGCCTCACAGGCAGATCCGATCATCAGTCCTTCGTTATACTGCAGATACACACTCTTTGGGATCCTGGGCCGCCGATTGTAAAACTCCAAGTGTGATTTTGACACCAGACGGTACAGATTGACCCGGCCAATCTCGCTGGTGGCCAGAATAATCGCATGATAGGTCGGCAGTTTTTTGATGGTATGCTCGGAGAGTTTTCCGGCCTCATTTAATACATTCAGATCAAAGATGTCTCGTTCCTTACACATTTTAATGAATTTTACAAAAATTTCCGCCGTACAGGCCGCATCGTCCACTGCCCGGTGATGATTCAACAGGGAAATATTCAGTGCTTTCGCCACTGTATCCAGCTTGAACCGGTTCAGGCCCGGCAGAAGCATCCGGGCAAGACCTACCGTATCCACATAAGTAAAATCCTGTTCGATTCCAAGGCGTTTGCAGTTTTCGATGATAAAACTCATGTCAAATCCGGCATTGTGCGCCACCATGACCGCACCCTTGGAAAATTCCAGGAATTTTGGCAGAACTTCTTCTATGGTCTCTGCATCCACAACCATGCTGTCATTGATGCCGGTCAGCTGTTCGATTTTAAATGGAATCGGCACCTGCGGATTGACAAAAACGGAAAAGCGATCCACGATGGAACCCTCTTTCACTCGAACCGCACCAATCTCGATGATCCGGTTAGCCACCGGACTGAAACCGGTGGTTTCGATATCAAACACCACATAGGGATCATCCAGACTCTGTCCCCTGCTTCCGGTAACCATGCCTTTCACATCATCCACCAGATAGGCTTCCACACCATAAATTACCTTAAACGGCGGATACACCTGTTTCATCTCATCCTTTGTCGCTTCCGGGTGATCTTTCTGGTACTGTTTTCGGTAATCGCTGACAATATCGTCATAGGCATGATTGGCTTCCGGGAAGGACTGTACCACTCCATGGTCTGTGATCGCGATGGCCGGATGTCCCCATTTGTAGGCGCGTTTTACCAGAACGCTTGCATCCGTAACCCCATCCATATCACTCATTTTCGTATGGCAGTGCAGCTCTACTCGCTTTTCCGGACTGTTATCCATCCGGCTGGTGGTAAAATCACTGATTTTCCTGATACCTGCAAGGGAACCGATGGTGATCTCATGATCGAACTTATCGATGGTGGTCACACCTTTTAGCTTCAGGAAAGCACCCTTTTTGATAGCTCCACTGATTTCCGGCACCTGTTCGTTGTGCAGAAACATTTTTACGGTGATCGTATCCGTAAAGTCCGTGATGTTGAACATATAGATAGTCTTCTCGTTTCGGATTTCTCTGGCTTCCACGGAAGTTACCTGTCCGCGGATCGTAATCTCTCCCATCTCTCCGGCAATAGAATCAATGGTGATGGCATCGTCATCAAAATCCCTTCCATAGATCACATCCGGGTTGTCGGACCGTTTCAAAGGACGTGGTCCATCGCCGTAACGACCTTTCTGAAAATTCCCACGGCCACCATTTTTTCCACCGTTTCGATCCCGGAAACCGCCTTTGTTCCCTTCTTTTCCTTTTTTCTGTGCAGCTGCCGGCTGTTTTCCACCGTCCGTGTCCTGATTCTGTAGATTTTTCCCCTGTGGTCTCTGTTCTTTTCCGTCTGCCCCGATCATCCGGTCTTCATCAAATGGTGCTTCCATGCCCTGACCGGACAGGTCTTCCCCTGTTTCCCGGCCACTGTTTTTATTCCCGACTTTAGAATGCAGCAGAATCTGTCTGGCTTCCTCCAGAATTCTCAGCTCACTGTTCTTTCTTCCTTTACTTTCCACTGGTTTCCGATAAGCCGGATGTACTTTCAGGTTGAAACCACACCGCTCGCAGAAGATTTTTTCCAGCACCCGCACCAGTTCATGTTCCCGGTCTCTCGCGACCACCGAATCAGTCATCACCAGCTCCATCGTCTCCGGACCACTGAACGTAATCTCTGCTGTATAGAACATATTGTACTCCAGTGCGCTGTACTGCTTTAATTCCAGCAGAATACTCTGACGATATACATCCAGAAAATTTTCCGGTGTATACTGACTGGAAAGCTGGAATTTTTCGATGATTTTCACCCGCAGAGGTGCATTGGCAAAAAACTGTTCTTTAATTGTCTCTTCCAGATGATAAATATGCTTTTTATGAATCCACTGTCTACTCAGAACATAAACCCGCAGACAGTCCTTCTGCGGGTTTATGGATACTTTCATTACTTTTACTTCCCCAAGAAGGCTTTCCAGTTCCGGATTCACCTTCAACTGGGGAAATACATCTAAAAAATCTTTTTCTGTCATCATGTCTTATTCACCACTTACGCATTCCAGTGAAGTAACTCATCCCGGAGTGTCTCTAAGAGCTGATCCTCCGGTACTTTTTTGATAATCTCTCCTTTTTTGATCAGCAGTCCCACACCTTTCCCTCCGGCAATTCCGATGTCTGCTTCTTTTGCTTCTCCCGGTCCGTTTACCACACAACCCATAACAGCCACTTTGATATCCAGTGGAATATCCTGTACCATATCTTCTACTTTATTGGCAAGACCTATCAGATCTATCTGCGTTCTTCCGCAGGTCGGACAGGATACGACTTCGATGCCGCCGTTTCGAAGTCCCAGTGTTTTCAGGATCCGTTTGGCTGATTTGACTTCTTCTGACGGATCTCCGGTCAGGGATACACGGATCGTATCGCCGATGCCCTGGTAGAGAATGATACCAAGTCCTACTGCAGACTTGATATTTCCGGAAAACAGAGTTCCCGCCTCAGTGATTCCCACATGGAGCGGATAATCCGTTTTTTGAGCAATTAATTCATGGGCTTTTGCACACATCAGAACATCCGAGGATTTGATACTGATCACCAGTTGATCATATCCCATATCCTCGATGATCTTTACTTTATCCAGAGCACTCTCCACCAAACCTTCTGCCGTCACTCCGTGGTACTTTTCCACCAGTTCTTTTTCCAGCGAACCGCTGTTTACACCGACACGGATCGGAATCTGGCGTTCTTTCGCCACATCAACCACAGCCTGGATGCGTTCCCGGCTTCCGATATTTCCCGGATTGATACGTATCTTGTCCGCACCGTTTTCCATCGCTGCGATTGCCAGTTTATAATCAAAATGAATGTCTGCTACCAGAGGAATATGAATTTGCTTTTTGATCTCTCCCAGTGCTCTTGCAGCCTCCATCGTCGGCACAGCACAGCGGATGATCTGACATCCTGCTTTTTCCAGTGTCAGAATCTGTGCAACCGTCGCCGCTACATCTTCTGTTTTGGTATTCGTCATCGACTGAATCAGCACCGGATGTCCGCCACCGATCACCTGATTTCCGATTTTAATTGTTTTTGTATGTTCCCGATACATCACTGCACCTTCCTTTTTCTTTTCTCCTCTGCATAAACCATCCTTTTTATGCATCTGATATGATTCCGTCTTTGTCACTGTTTACTTTCTTCTGATTTCCCTTATTTTACAACTATCGAATCTCCAGCAGCTTATTCTTCAGTTCATCTTCCATCTTCCGGAGTTCCACTTCTGCTGCCTGTCGTTTCATTCTGCCGTCTGCCTGGATCTGCATCACTTCGTCCAGGGTAGAGATCAGAGATGCGTTGGTATTCTGCAGGGTTTCCAGATCTACGATACCACGCTCAGACTCTTTCGCTGCTTCCACAGATGCCACTTTCAGCACTTCCGCATTCTTTCTGAGCAAATCGTTGGTCATATCCGTAACCTGACGCTGCGCCTGTGCTGCCTGAGAGGCATGTTCCACGCCAAGAGCCAGTACCATCTGACTCTTCCACAGCGGAATCGTATTCACTACCGTAGTCTGGATCTTTTCCACCATCATGGTATCACTGTTCTGTACCAGACGGATCTGGGGTGCTGTCTGAATCGAAATCATACGTGTCAGCTCCAGATCATGGATCTTCTTTTCAAACCGGTCACACAGCCCTGTCAGATCTTTGACTGCCTGTGCATCTTCCGGTTGTCCGCTTGCCTGTGCTTTTGCCATCAGCTGTGTCAGTTCGGTCGTTTTTACTTCTTCCAGTTTCTTCTTTCCTGCCAGAATATACATGGAAAGCTCTTTAAAATACAGCAGATTCTGCTCATACATCCGATCCAGCATCGCCACATCTTTCATCAGCTGTGTCTGATGATCTTCCAGGGCTGTACAGATTTTTTCCACATTTGTCTCTACTTTGTCATACTTTGTCTTCATACTGGTGATTTTGTCCACCGGCTTCTTCAGAAAAGAGAAAAATCCTTTTTCTTCTTCCTGCGCATCAAAGCTCTTCAGTTCAGTCACCACATTCGTCAGCATATCTCCCACAGATCCAAGATCTTTGGTTTTTACATTTTCCAGTGCTTTCTCAGAAAAATCGGCCATTTTTTTCTGGGTTCCCGCACCGTACTGCAGAATGCCGTTGGTGTTATGAAGGTCGATCTGTTTTGCGAAACTCTCCACCATCTGACGTTCTTTATCATTTAACATGCTGTCATCCAGTTTTGCTTTTTCTTCCTGTACCGGAACTACCGGTGCCTTTTCTTCCGGTTCCGGAGCCGGATCAAAGGTCAACGTTGGCATCTCCATCTCATCCAGTGTACTCATATCGTTCTCCTCCTCATGTTTGGTCTTTATATCCCGTTTTCTGCTCAAATGCTCCCTGAGTCAGTCCCTCCTGCGCAAGCATGGAATGCAGCACGGAAATATCCGAAGAAATATCCATGGCACGTTCCTCAAAGAAACTGTTTAACAGTTTTTCGAATGCCTGATTGATCGTATCCAGGGTATCTTCAATCTCTTTTTTTGTCTTTTCATTTTGTTCTGTCCTGAAGCTGTCCAGTTCAATCTCGCGATAAGCATCCACCAATTTTCTTGTGGTTGGCAGATAATAATTCATAAATCTGCGCAGATCTGAAGCCAGTTCCGGTTGTTTTTCCACTTCCTGAAAGATACGGGTTATGATAGTTTCAAGGCGGCTCAGTTTTCTGGTAATTTCTTCTCCCGGAAGATCGTCATTACACTTATGAATATAAGTAATGTATTCCTGTCCTTCTTCCAGGATCTTTCTGCACTCTTCCGGCATCCGGGAGCGTTGTTCTTTCTGTTGCTGTTGTTGCATCTGTACGGTTTTCGCCTGTTTTTCCGTTTCCAGATACTGCTGATACATCGCGTCCGTAACGATCAGACAGGTTTCTTTCTGATCCAGATGCCCCTGCAGAAACATTCTTTTCTCAATCATCAGTTTCAGATCCTTACGAACCTTAGTTTCTGTCTTTCCGGTCTTATCGGCCAGTTCTTTGATATTGCAGTATGCCCGGTCTCCGATCTGCTGTACGTACTGGCGGAATCTCTTCACTCTGCCACGGATCACAGTTCCGGTGATTCCCATTCCGAGACTTGCCGCTGTAATGCCTCCCACGGTGGCGGTTGCAATGATTGACGGTACACCGGGATAAATGGCTGTCACGATTCCTGTCACAATAGTACTGAGTGCAAATACACCGGTCAGAGAGTATCCTGTGATGGCAAGAATCGTTCCTGTGATTTTTCCCGGCGGATTCGGTGCATAGATGGCCGGCAGCTGTTTCCCCTGCTGTGTCCGCTTCCAGGCACCCGCCTGATATGCCGGTGTATGATCTTTGCCGTAATTCGTACGGTATGTCACTTCTGTTTTTTTCCAGCCTGTATTTGCTGACTCTCTCCACTCCCGCTGTGCACTGTTCATGCCCTCTTTCAGACCTTCCTGCAGTCCGTTTCCTGCCTGTCGCATCCCCTCCATAATACCATTTTGCAGTTTTCCACCCATATTGTACACTTCCTGTACGGAAGCACTGACTGTCTTTCGCACCTGCTCGTTTAATTGCTGATAGTCCCCGCTGTTGATGGCATCCTGGACAACTTTCATAAAATCGCTTCCATTATTATTTTTCTGATCCTGCCAATCGTTTTTTTCCATGTTGACCCAATGTCCTCCCGGTCTTTCCTGTTGCTTTCTTTTTTTGCAACTTTTCAGTACCCTCACAGTTACCTTTTTTCTTATTACTTTCTCTCGTATTTTACAAATGTATATTCCAGATCAAAATACGTCTGTTCATCGCTGGCTGCAGTGATTTCCCACTCCGGATCTTCGTCCAGATTCGGAAAATGAGTATCCGCCTCAAAAGCGAAATCAATCTTGGTCACATGCGCCACATCACAGTATGGAAGCAGTTCTTCATAAACTTTTCCTCCACCAATGACGTAGATCTCATCATCATCATATTTCTTCAGTTCTTCTAGAACTTCATCGATGCTGTGTACGATCACTGCATCTTTCACCTGATAATTTTTATCGCTGGTCAGTACCACGTTGGTTCTGTTTTTTAACGGCAGACCGTTAGGAAAGCTTTCAAGAGTCTTTCTTCCCATAACTACTACTTTTCCCATGGTTTCCTGACGGAAAAATTTCATATCGGAAGGGATGCTCACCAGAAGTTTGTTGTCTTTTCCGATGCCCCAGTTTTTATCTGCTGCTACAATAAGATTCATTATTATTCTCCTGTCTGATACGTTTTTATTTTTCTGTTTTCCCGACTCATTGTCTGCTTGTAACTGCTCACTACCTTCACCGTTGCGAGCCAAAATGCATTTAAAATCATCTTCTTACACAGCAATCGGAATATTTTTAATCTGTGGTCCTGTTACATAATCTTCCACATGAAGATCATCCACTGTAAATGCATAGAAATCCTTGACTTCCGGATTCAGCCATACCTTTGGTGCCGGATGAGTTTCTCTGCTGATCAGCTCTTTTACCAGTGGGATATGGCGGTCGTATATATGAGCATCCGCAATCACATGGAGTAGTTCGCCCGCTTTCATATCGCATACCTGTGCGATCATCATCAGAAGCAGCGCATACTGGCAGACATTCCAGTTATTCGCTGCCAGCACATCATTAGAACGCTGGTTCAACACACCGTTCAGTGTCAGTCTGTCACTGTCTTTTTCTTTTGTCACGTTAAATGTCATCGAATACGCACAGGGATACAGATTCATCTCGTGCAGATCCTGATGCACGTAGATGTTCGTCATGATTCTTCTGCTGTATGGATTGTTTTTCAGATCATACAGTACACGGTCGACCTGATCCATCATGCCCTCTTTATACTGGTGCTTCACGCCCAGCTGATACCCGTAGGCCTTTCCGATGGATCCGTCTTCATCTGCCCAGCTATCCCAGATATGGCTGTTCAGATCGTGAATATTATTCGATTTTTTCTGCCAGATCCACAGGATCTCATCAAAAGCACTTTTCAGTGCTGTTCTCCGAAGTGTCAGTGCCGGAAATTCTTTTGAAAGATCATAGCGGTTGACCACACCGAACCTCTTGATCGTGTAAGCGCTCTCCCCGGTATCTTCCCACACCGGACGCACTTTTTCTCCCTCCGTACTTAATCCGTTATCTATAATATCCTGACACATGCGGATAAATAAATCATCTGCGTAACTCATTGCTTTCCTCCTTTTTCGAACCGGCTCTTCGCCAGATCAAAATCACTGATTTAATGTAACTATTCAGTAGCCATTATCCCGCGAGGTGTTTTGGCATAAATATGCCAAAATCCCGAGACATACAAGCAAAAATGCCATCACCGAAGGTGATTTCAAATGCATTTTTGCTTGTAACTGTGAAGGTACTGAACAGTTACAAATCGTTTCAATTTCTTAATCCAGTATAGCAAAAAAATCTCAAAAAAACAAGGAAAGAGCGAGTAACCGGTAACACTATTCAAAAAAAACGGAAATGAAAAATCTGAGAAAATATTGACGAAAATACAGGTGAATGATATGATAAAAGAAAAAGTAACCGGTTACTTTAAGCACCGAAAGAAAGGAAACGATAAGAATGAAAGATCTTGTACATGTAAAAGCTCCGGGAAACTGGATCAACGATCCGAACGGTTTTATCTATTACAAAGGCAAATATCACCTGTTTTTTCAGCATTTTCCGTATGCGCCGGAATGGGGAACCATGCACTGGGGACATACGGTCAGTGAGGATCTGGTGCACTGGGAGTATCAGGGAATCGCACTGTTTCCAACCAAAGAATATGATCAGAATGGTGTGTTTTCCGGTACTGCACTGGAAGAAGATGGTAAGCTGAAGATTTATTACAGCGCGGTAAAATATCTGAAACCAAACCCGGAAGATGTTCACCGGGTACTGGACGATGCCATTCAGACGAGCCAGGCAATGATCGTATCGGAAGACGGGTTCCATTTTAATAACTGGGATAAAAAGAAGGTGCTGCCGACTGTTCATGATGAAGAGGTCGGAGAGCCGAAGATGAGAGATCCGAAGGTGTGGAAAGACGGAGACAGCTATTATATGATGATGGGAAGTTCGTATCATGACGCCGGAAGAGTTCTCTTTTATACGAGTAAAGACGGAGAAAACTGGACATACGCAAATCAGTGCCGGCCAGAATCATACGGATGGACGATCGAGTGTCCGGATCTGTTTTCTCAGAATGATCAGTGGATTTTCATCGGCTGTCCGATGCGTCTGACACCGGGGGAGAAGAAATATCCGGACCAGGCTGTATGGGCGCTGGCAGAATTTGATTCGAAGACCTGTGAACTGAAGCTGCCGGATACTCACAGTTATGTGGATTACGGTCTGGATCTGTATGCACCGCAGACGACACTGGATGCGGAGGGAAGAAGAGTGATGATCTCCTGGATGCGTATGCCGATGGCAGTGACAGACAGTACGGATCGCCCGGCATGGAACGGTATGATGAGTAGTGCCCGCGTGGTGGAAGAAAAAGAGGGACATCTGTATTTCCACATGCATCCACAGGTGGACGCATACCTCAGCGCGGAAACTACAGCCGAAGAGGCAGCAGAGAGTGGAAAAGTCTTCCGGATCCGGACGGATCTTTCTGAGGGAGAAACCTTAAATATTGGTGGGTATGTGATCAGCCGCAGCGAAGGAAAGATCGTTGGCGACCGGTCAGCCGTTCTTGAAGGATGTGACGAAGTGAGAACTGTAGGTGCGACTCCGGTGATCGAGGGTGCGGCACAGCTGGATATTCTGGTGAACGATCATCTGATTGAAATCTTTGTCAACGACGGTCAGTATGTGCTCAGCCATGTGGTTTACGGAAAATCTAAAAAGATTTCCGGAAAATATGAAAAAGTTCTGGTGGGAAAATAAGAAAGATGGTATACTTATTAAGGAAATTTATAATTGACTTTAATTTATAAGTAATAATAAGTTTTACTAATAAGAAAAGTGTTGTATAATCATTTTTGTAAAGGAAATGATGATAACCCGTCAGGAGGTAACCAAATGATTAAAGCTGTTGTTGGAGCAAACTGGGGAGATGAAGGAAAAGGTAAGATTACCGATATGCTGGCTAAAGAAGCGGACATTATCGTTCGTTTCCAGGGTGGAGCCAATGCCGGACATACCATCGTAAATGATTACGGCAAGTTCGCACTGCATACTCTGCCGTCAGGTGTATTTTATAATCATACCACAAGCGTGATCGGAAACGGTGTTGCACTGAATGTACCACTGGTTTTCAAAGAGATCCAGGATATCGTATCCAAAGGGGTACCGACACCGAAGATCCTGATTTCCGACCGTGCACAGATGGTAATGTCTTATCACATTCTGTTTGATCAGTACGAAGAAGAACGTCTGGGTGGCAAATCCTTCGGATCCACAAAATCAGGTATCGCTCCTTTTTATTCTGATAAATTTGCAAAGATCGGTTTTCAGGTCAGCGAGTTGTTTGACGAGGAAGCGCTGAAAGAAAAAGTAGCAGGCATCTGCGAGAAAAAGAATGTTATGCTGGAGCATCTGTATCACAAACCGCTTCTGAAACCGGAAGAGATTTTTGAAGAGCTGATGAGCTACAAGAAGATGCTGGAGCCATATGTATGCGACGTATCTTTGTTCCTGTGGAACGCACTGAAAGAAGGAAAAGAGATCCTGTTAGAGGGTCAGCTGGGATCCTTAAAAGACCCGGATCACGGTATTTACCCAATGGTAACTTCTTCCTCCACACTGGCAGGATACGGTGCAGTAGGAGCAGGTGTACCGCCATATGAGATCAAGAAAATCATCACCGTATGTAAAGCATACTCCAGCGCAGTAGGAGCAGGAGCATTCGTATCCGAGATCTTCGGAGACGAGGCAGATGAGCTGAGACGCAGAGGCGGAGACGGCGGCGAGTTCGGTGCAACAACCGGAAGACCGAGACGTATGGGATGGTTCGATGCAGTGGCTTCCAAATACGGATGCCGTATGCAGGGAACTACCGATGTAGCGTTCACCGTACTGGATGTTCTGGGATATCTGGATGAGATTCCGGTATGTGTAGGATACGACATCGACGGCGAAGTAACTACAGACTTCCCGACCACCACACTGCTGGAAAAGGCAAAGCCGGTGTATGAAACTCTGCCGGGATGGAAATGCGATATCCGCGGTATCAAGAAATACGAAGATCTGCCGGAAAACTGCAGAAAATACATCGAATTCGTAGAAGAGAAGATTGGTTTCCCGATCACCATGATTTCCAATGGCCCGGGAAGAGATGATATCATCTACAGATAAGAAATGCTATACCGGGATTGCTTTATTGTTTTGCAATTTTGCAATTCTCAAAAACGAATAGAAAACGGGGAGCTTGCATAAGCAGGCTGAGAGGAGACTGGCAGCGTTTCGACCCATAACCTGATTTGGATAATGCCAACGTAGGGATGATTTACAGAAAAAAACAGGCACACCATCCTTTTGGTGTGTCTGTTTTGGCTTGCGTTGCATATCAATAATTGATCCGGTGGATCAATTTTGATTTCCTCCGGGAAGATAGGACGGTTGTAATTGTATGGGGATGTGGTTACTGTGGGGAAACTTTGCTCTGATCGACTTTACGTTGTGGGTAAGTTCGATTATAATGGAAAAAGATTAAAGGGAAATATGCGGGGAAAGAAAAGGGGAGAAAGAAATTATGAGTGAAATAACAGAACAAAATCAGGATCGGCTGATCATCGTGATTCCGGCATATAACGAGGAAGAAAATATAGAAAATGTAGTAGCACAGTGGCATCCCATCGTGGAAAAAACAGGAGGGGACAGTCGACTGTTTGTCATCAATGACGGAAGTACAGATCGGACGCAGGAGGAACTGGATCATCTGCAGGGAAAATATCCGCAGCTTCGCACGGTAAAAAAAGAAAACCAGGGACACGGCGCCACTATTATATATGGCTACCGCTGTGCGATTGCGGAAGGGGCAGATTATATTTTTCAGACAGATTCTGATGGACAGACTCTGCCCGAAGAATTCTGGAAGCTGTGGGAAGACAGGAAAAAGTGTGGGCTTTTGATTGGAAGCAGAAAAAGAAGACAGGACGGCTGGCAGCGTATCTTTGTGACACGGGTTCTTCGACTGGTGATCCTTGTGACATTTCACTGCTGGGTGGAAGATGCCAATACACCGTTCCGGCTGATGCGGGCTGCAGAACTGGAAGAAGTTTTAACAGAGATTCCACCACAGTATTTTCTGGCAAATGTACTGATGACGGTGCGATATACAAAAGAAGGGCGGCGGGTAATGTATTATCCAATTACATTCCGTCCGCGACAGGGTGGAGTCAATTCCATCAATATGAAAAAAATTATAAAAATCGGTAAAACAACACTAAAAGACTTCCGGAAGTGGGGAGGTGCGAAACAGTGAATGAGAAAAGAAAGGGAATATGGAAAGCTGTTATACTGACGGTGCTTTTTATGAGTGCACAGGTCCTGTTAAAAGAGGACGGAAAAGTATTTGCTGTCTGGTGGCTGACCATACTGGTGCTTGGATGGTGCAGTTTTCCGCTTTGCCAGTATCTTTTTTCCGGATTCCGTGACAGAGGATATCTGGTGGCAAAGATATTCGGTATTGCCGGTGCGGGATTTTTGATGTGGCTGGGAGCAAGTACGGGAATTGTACCGTTTACGCATGTGGGCTGTCTTGTAAGTACAGGTGTACTGGCAGCTGTCTGCTGGGGTGTCTGGATTGCGTTAAAGAAACAAAAGATAAAGGACAAAACGTCCTGGAAATTTACAACAGAATGGTACCAGACAGTGCTGGATGATGAACTGGTATTTATCTTATTCTTTCTTCTATGGACTTATGTGGCGGGATTTCGCCCGGCAGCGTACGGAACAGAAAAGTTCATGGACTATGGGTTTATGATGGCGATGATGCGCAGTACCACACTTCCGGCGAAGGATCTGTGGTATGCGGGAGCAAAAATCAACTATTATTATGGCGGACAGTATTTTGCTGTATTTTTAACGAAACTGACCAATACGCAGGTGGCACAGACGTACAATCTGATGCGGACACTGGTGGCAGGGTTTTGTTTTTCCGTTCCGTTTGCTCTGGTACGCCAGATGGTACTTGACAGCTGGAAAAGAGAAAAACCGGCACTGCTTGGCGGTGCCCTTGCGGGGGCAGGGGTATCTCTTGCCGGAAATATGCATTATGTGGTGATCGGAAAACTTCTTCCGTGGATCCGGG
>OHVT01000665.1_pt1 | contig 14975 bp, 15 predicted proteins | sample 1579441 | NCBI WGS metagenome assembly OHVT01 (sample SAMEA3882542, study PRJEB24775) | human gut metagenome | biome: human-associated habitat; feature: intestine environment; material: feces | place: Netherlands | collected 2009/2010
AATGAATTATGTAGACGATATTGATACCGTCAGCGGAGCAACCTACTCCTCCAACGGAATTCTGAATGCTGTGAAAAAGGCTCTGAAGTCTGCGCTTAATCCAGAATATGGAAAGAAAGTAACTCCAACTCCGACAAAGAAACCGACACCAAAGCCAACGGCAACACCGAAACCAACGGCAACGCCGAAGCCGACCGCAACTCCGGTTCCAACGGCAACACCGGAACCTACAACCGATCCGGATGACCCAAATGTAACACCGACTCCAGATCCGGAGAATCCTGATGTAACACCGGAGCCTACCGAAGATCCGGAACCGACCCCTGCAGGAATGTATAATGACGGAACTTATCAGGGCTCAGCTTTTGGATATGGTGGCAAAACAAGACTGACCGTAACCATCTCAGGAGGTCAGATTGTTGAGATTACACAGACGAATAATGATACTCCGGAATTCTTTAATGAGGCATGGAATACCATTTATCCGCAGATTATGGCAAACCAGACTGCAGATGGCATTGATACTGTCAGTGGTGCGACATTCTCATCCGAGGGCATTCTCGGAGCAGCGCAGAAAGCACTTGCACAGGCAAAAAAATAACCGAATTAACTGCAAAGCAGTTATTCGGTTATGAGCAAGTAGCGAATGCGGATTGCGAATATCTGCTTGACTATAACCAACACTCTTGATCTAAGTCAAAGTCCCCGGGAACTTCACAAAATCCAGGAAGTTCCCGGGGTTTTTATGTTCATGTATAAGGAGATATTCTACCTTTTTACCCTTATATCGACAAAAAAATAACAGATCAATACACAGAATAATAAAAAAAAAGACAGAATATATAAAAAGAAATTTGAATTACATCAATAATTAACGCAAAACATCCTGGAAAATACAGCCATAATTTTATTGCATACAACTATATTTTATGTTATGTTTGAATGTGTGTAATTAAAATTGTTATTTATGTGACAAACAACGCTGAAAGGAGAACAAACATGAGCAGTAAAATTACGATCATCGGAGCAGGAAGCGTAGGTTCAACCATCGCCTACACCTTATCACAGAAGAGCATTGCCTCAGAAATCGTCCTGATCGACATCAACAAACAGAAGGCAGAGGGCGAGGTCATGGACATTGACCAGGGAACCAGTTTCCGTGAACCGATCTCCATCGTGGCAGGAGATTATCCGGATGCAGCTGATTCTGATATTGTCATCATCACTTCCGGTATTGCCAGAAAACCGGGACAGACTCGCATCGAGCTGACACAGACCAACGTCAACATTATGAAGAGTATTACTCCGGAGATCGTAAAGGTGGCTCCCAAAGCGCTTTATATTATCGTAAGTAATCCATGTGATATTATGACTTATGCATTTGCAAAGCTTTCCGGACTGCCGGAAAATCAGATTCTTGGTTCCGGAACCGCCCTGGATACGGCCCGTCTCCGCTGCAGACTTTCTCAGCACTACGGTGTATCTGAGAAAAACATCCACGCCTATGTATTCGGAGAGCATGGAGATACTTCCTTTGTACCGTGGTCAAGAGCCTTTGTTGCAGGTGCTACTCTTGACGAGTTTGACAAGATCGTTCATGAGGATCAGAAAGATCTGCCGCCACTTGACAGAGAGGAAGTTCTGGAGTATGTTCATACTTCAGGATCAACTGTTATTGCCAAGAAAGGTGCCACATTTTATGCGGTAGCCGTATCTGTCTGCAGACTTTGCTCGCTTCTTCTTGCAGCATCTGATACAATAGTCAGTGTATCAACCATGCTTCACGGAGAGTATGGCATTGAAGACGTATGTCTTAGCACTATGGCTTCCATCGGACCGAATGGTGTGAAACGAATTGTCCGCGTTCCGCTGACCGAGGAAGAGACAGAGAAACTTCACGCAAGCGCCAATGCTCTGAAAAATGTGATCGCACAGATTGATCTTTGATAAATGTCAGAAGCTGTGTAAAGAGGGAAATGCAGCCTCAGGCAAATTTGAAACAACGGGAGAAAGATAAAAATGGATATTATTCAGGTAATTACCAGAGAATTGAACGTTGAGAAATGGCAGGTCGAGGCAGCAGTCAAACTGATCGACGAAGGCTGCACCATTCCTTTTATTTCCAGATACCGCAAAGAAGCAACCGGTACACTCAATGACGAACAGCTTCGTAACCTTAACGAAAGACTTGCCTATTTAAGAAACCTTGAGGACAAAAAAGCCCAGGTTCTCGGAAGCATCGAGGAACAGGGCAAGCTGACTCCGGAACTGAAGAAACAGATCGAGGCAGCGCAGACACTTGTAGTGGTAGAAGATCTTTACCGCCCATATCGGCCGAAACGCCGTACAAGAGCTATCATTGCCAGGGAAAAAGGCCTGGGACCGCTGGCGGATATCATTCTTCTTCAGATGACGAAGAAACCTCTTGAGGAAGAGGCGAAAGCATTTCTTTCAGAAGAGAGAGAAGTCAAAACTGTGGAAGAAGCCATCAGCGGCGCCAGGGATATCCTTGCGGAACATATTTCTGATGAGGCAGACTACCGTATCAGCATCCGTAAAAGAACCATGGATAAAGGAACGATCTGTTCCGTTGCAAGAGATGAGAAAGAGCAGTCCGTATACGAGATGTATTATGATTTCGAGGAGCCGGTGAAGAAGCTTGCCGGCCATCGTGTCCTTGCCCTGAACCGTGGTGAGAAAGAGAAATTCCTCACTGTAAAGATCCTTGCACCTGAGGAAGAGATCATCCGCTATCTGGAGAAACAGGTGATCGTCCGCGACAATCCCAATACCACACCGGTGCTGAAAGAAGCCATTGAGGACAGCTACAAACGTCTCATCGGACCGGCCATTGAGCGTGAAATCCGAAGTGCCCTTACAGAGGCAGCAGAAGACGGTGCTATCCATGTCTTTGGCAAAAATCTGGAGCAGCTTCTCATGCAGCCTCCAATTGCGGGGCAGGTAGTTCTTGGATGGGACCCGGCGTTCCGTACGGGATGTAAGCTTGCAGTGGTAGATCCAACCGGAAAAGTTCTGGATACTACAGTGATCTATCCAACAGCGCCTACCAACGAGAACAAGATCCGTGCAGCCAAGGAAACCCTCAAAAAACTCATCAGCAAATATCACGTGACCCTGATTTCCGTAGGAAACGGAACCGCATCCAGAGAGTCCGAGCAGATCATCGTGGAACTTCTTAAGGAAATCCCGGAAAAAGTTCAGTATGTGATCACCAACGAGGCAGGAGCTTCCGTATATTCTGCAAGCAAGCTTGCAACAGAAGAGTTCCCGAATTTCGATGTGGGACAGAGAAGTGCCGCATCCATCGCAAGACGTGTTCAGGACCCGCTGGCAGAGCTTGTAAAGATCGACCCGAAATCCATCGGTGTGGGCCAGTATCAGCATGACATGAACCAGAAGAAGCTTGGCGAAGCATTGAACGGCGTTGTAGAAGACTGTGTTAATAAAGTCGGCGTGGATCTGAATACCGCATCCGCATCCCTTTTGGAATACATTTCCGGAATCAGCAAAACCATCGCAAAAAATATCGTCACTTACCGTGAAGAAAACGGCCGTTTCCAGACAAGAAGAGAACTTCTGAAAGTTGCCAAGCTGGGACCGAAAGCTTTTGAGCAGTGTGCAGGTTTCACACGGATCACAGGGGGCAAAAATCCTCTGGATGCAACCAGTGTCCATCCGGAGAGCTACGACGCAGCCAAAAAACTCCTGGAAAAACTTGGCTACACACCGGAAGATGTGGCAGAGCGTAAACTTACTGGCATTTCCAGACAGATCCGCGATTACGGAAAACTGGCAAAAGAGTTGGAGATCGGTGAGCCGACTCTTCGTGATATCGTAAAAGAGCTGGAAAAACCGGCCAGAGATCCACGAGATGAGATGCCGAAACCGATCCTCCGTACCGATGTCCTGGATATGAAAGACCTGAAAGAGGGTATGGTACTGAAGGGAACTGTCCGCAATGTTATTGACTTCGGTGCTTTTGTAGATATCGGAGTTCATCAGGACGGTCTGGTCCATATTTCCGAGATGAGTGAGAAATTTATCAAACATCCGCTGGAAGCAGTCAGCGTGGGAGATATTGTGGATGTCCGTGTTCTTGGCGTGGATCTGAAGAAGAAGCGTATCAGTCTTTCCATGAAGGGAATTAATAAATAAAGAGAAACATTCAGTAAGGCGCAGCGGGCAGGAATGCTTCGCATTGCATTACGAGACAAAATATAACAGAATTGCGATACAGATGCAGCAGTGGTTTATACCCTATACTTTATGGAACCGGAGAAATCGGTTTTACAGGGAAAAACCGCTGCTGTATTATTATATTACCAGATGCGGATTATAGAGAAGATTTATATCAGGATAAACAATGAAGAGATGATGAGAACGTGATGCACCCTGAAAACCATATTTTGATCCGTACATATTGAGTGATCGATCAGACAGGAGGGATTTTATTTGGACAGTACTGTACAGACTGTGCAGGAGGTAGGAAGTCAGGTAAGCCAGTATAAGCAGATGTTTGAGAATTATCTTCCGGACATCACAAAATTTGGAATCAAGGTTGTCCTGGCTATCGTTGCTTTTTGGGTAGGAAGCACGGTGATCAAATGGATCGTAAAGTTTGTCAGAAAATCTCTGACAAAATCCAGACTGGATACAGGAGTGGCACAGTTCATGTCATCTCTGGTCAAGATCGTGCTTTACATACTTCTGCTCTTTAACATATCCATAAGCTTTGGCGTAAAGGAATCATCCCTGGCAGCACTTCTTGGAACTGCCGGTGTTACTTTGGGTCTTGCACTGCAGGGCGGACTTTCCAACCTGGCAGGAGGTATGATGCTCCTTCTGTTCAAACCTTTCCAGGTAGGTGATTACATCATCGTCAACGGACAGGATGGAAGTGAGGGAACCGTATCCAAGATCGAGATCTGTTACACAACGCTTTTATCCATCGATAATAAGCACATCGTAATCCCCAACGGTACGCTTTCCAATACGACCATTACCAATGTAACAGCCAGAGACCAGCGAAGATTGGAGATCAAAGTGGGAATCTCCTACAATGCAGATATCCAGAAAGCCAAGGATATCCTGGAAGATATTCTCACCGAAGATCCGGATACCAGAGAAGACGAAGAGATGGTGGTATTTGTAGACGAACTGGCAGAAAGTTCCGTGATCATGGGCTTCCGTGTGTGGGTAGACACGGACCGTTACTGGGAAACCAGATGGAGACTGAATCAGCGGATCAAGGAAGATTTTGATTATTATGGAATTGAGATTCCTTATAATCAGCTGGATGTGCATCTGCATAAATAAGAACGAAATTATTTTTGAAGAAAAAGCTCTTTTATATGGTAGGAAAACTGCTGTATGAAGGGGCTTTTTGTGGCTTGTATTGCGGACTTTTTTGTGTGAAAATAGAATATAAGAAAAAACAGGGGGATGGCAAATATTATGAAGATTATTAATTTTGGTTCTTTAAATATTGATAAAGTCTGCAGTGTGGAAGAGTTTGTTCAGCCAGGAGAAACCATTATGGCAACGGGATACAGTGTCAATGCCGGCGGAAAAGGACTGAACCAGTCAGTAGCAGCTGCCCGTGCGGGCGCGCAGGTACTGCATGCGGGAGCTGTTGGCAGTGACGGACTTTTTCTGAAAGAAATCCTTGCAGATGCTGGTGCGGATGTTTCCTGTCTGCGGGTCATGGATACAGAAAGCGGCTGTGCTTTTATTGAAGTAAACAGTAAGGGACAGAACCGTATTATTGTCAGTGCGGGAACAAACCGTATGTATACAGAAGAATATATCAAAAATGTGCTGGAAAAGGCAGAAGCCGGAGATTTTGTGCTTTTGCAGAATGAGATCAATATGGTTGGGGAAATTATCCGACTCAGTCATGAAAAAGGCTGCAGAGTTGTTTTTAATGCATCGCCGATTCCCGGGAAGCCGGAGGAACTTCCTCTGGAACTGGTGGATATCTTTATGGTAAATGAACTGGAGGCAGCAGCTCTGGCAGGGACTTCCACAGAAGGGGATTTCCGGGATATTCTGAAAGCACTTCAAAAGAAGTATCCAAAGGCAGCCATTGTTATGACACTTGGAAAAGAAGGGGTTTTCTACGGATATAAAGAAGAATTTTATTCCCATCCGATATTTAAAGTAAATGCTGTAGATACAACTGCGGCAGGAGACACTTTCTGCGGATATTTCCTGGCAGCACTCTGTGCGGAAAAATCAGTGGAAACAGCGTTGAGAGAAGCATCGGCAGCTTCCGCGATGGCAGTTTCGGCCAAAGGTGCGGCACCTTCCATTCCGGTACACAGTGCGGTGGAAGAATGGCTTTGTGGCAGATCATAGCAGCAGTTTTTATTGACAAACCAGTGCCACAATGCCATAATACCCCACAGAGATAGTATTTGGACTCAAAACTATACTCTGGCTGAAATCACTGGAATCTTATATAAATAACCAGCCGGAACCCGGGAAACGGGAACGGACGGATATATGAAAATTATAAAAGATACGAGCCTGTATCGATGATAACGAAGGTGTTACAACAGTTATGGAATTTTGAGAAACTGTTGAAGATCATGCTTTTCGTGTACAAAAAACAGGACTCAATATACAGGGAATCAATCAGAAGCGTTTCAGGGTCGAAGTGTACCCTGGAGCGCCTTTTTTGTGTCACAGAAAATCATTCCCTGCAGGAAAGGACTTATATAAGATGACAATAGAGATGTTAAAAGGAAAGATCCACAGAGCAACCGTTGTCCAGGCGGAACTGGATTATGTGGGAAGTATCACTGTGGATGAAGAATTGCTGGAAGCTGCCGGAATACTGGAATATGAAAAAGTTCAGATCGTAGATGTGAACAACGGCAGCCGTTTCGAGACATACACCATCTGCGGAGAACGCGGAAGCGGTATGATCTGCCTGAACGGAGCAGCAGCAAGATGTGTAAGCACCGGTGACAAGATCATCATCATGGCTTATGCAGGGTACGATCCGGAGGAAGCACGTACCCACAAGCCTGCAGTTGTATTTGTAGATGAAGAGAACAGGATCAGCAGAGTGACCAATTATGAGAAACACGGACTGCTGAAGGATATGGCCTGACGCAGATCAGGAAGATAATAAGACGAAGGTGAATTCAGAAAAGAGGCTATCTCGAAATCTATAAGGAAAACCGGTTCAGAACCGAGAAAGAGGAGAGAACAATGCAGGTAACAAAAACAGTAGAAGAAACAAGAAAACAGATTAAAGCGTGGAAAAAAGAAGGAAAAACAGTAGGTCTTGTGCCAACCATGGGATTTCTCCATGAAGGACATGCAAGCCTGATCAGAAAGTGCAGAGAGCAGAACGATATCGTAGTAGTATCGGATTTTGTCAATCCAACACAGTTTGGACCGACGGAAGATCTGGAAGCCTATCCGAGAGACTTTGAGCGTGACAGCAAACTCTGCGAAAGCCTGGGAGCAGACCTGATCTTCTGCCCGGAACCTTCCGAGATGTATCACGATCCCCACGCATTTGTAAGCATAGACACCCTGTCTGAAACACTCTGTGGAAAAACACGCCCGATCCATTTCAAAGGTGTATGCACGGTTGTGACCAAACTGTTCCACATTGTGGCACCGGACAGAGCATATTTCGGACAAAAAGACGCGCAGCAGCTGGCGATCATCCGCAAGATGGTGCGTGACTTAAACTTCGACATTGAGATCGTAGGTTGCCCGATCATCCGTGAGGAGGACGGACTTGCAAAATCCTCCAGAAATACATATTTAAGCCAGGAGGAAAGAAAAGCAGCACTCTGCCTGTCAAAAGCAGTAAAACTGGGACAGGAAACCATTCACACAGGAATCGCCGCAGAAGAACTTCTGGGAAAAATGAGAGCAGTAATCGAAGCAGAGCCTCTTGCAAAAATTGATTACGTTTCCATGGTAGACGCACTTACCATGCAGCCGGTTGAAAAAGCAGACCGGGATGTTCTCGTAGCAATGGCTGTTTACATCGGAAAAACAAGACTGATCGATAACTTCAGCTACGAGGTATAATATATGGAAAAAATCTTAAAAAAAATCGGAACCATCAGCAGCTTTGCATCCAGATATATAGGGATCATTATCATCGTTTTCTCCTGCCTGGCATTTTTCTGGCGGGATGGATTTGCCTGGATGACGAATTATACGTCGGTATTTCTGGGCGTGATCATGTTTGGAATGGGACTTACAATACGGATGGAAGACTTCCGGGCTATTTTTTCCAGACCCAAGGAAGTGGTGATCGGTGCGGTGGCTCAGTATACCATTATGCCGGTGATCGCCTGGCTGCTGTGCAAAGTGATGAACCTTCCGGCAGATCTGGCCCTGGGAGTGATCCTGGTAGGTTGCTGCCCGGGAGGAACGGCCAGCAACGTAATTACTTATATCGCAGGAGGAGATGTGGCACTTTCTGTGGGAATGACCATTGTTTCCACGCTGGCAGCGCCACTGATGACGCCGTTTCTTGTGTATGTTCTGGCAGGCGCCTGGGTAGAAGTCTCTTTCTGGGCGATGGTACTTTCTGTGGTAAAAGTAATTCTGGTCCCGGTCCTTCTGGGAGTCTTTCTCCGAAGTCTTGCGGGAGAACATGTGGATAAGGTATCGGATGTTATGCCGCTGGTATCGGTTGTGGCTATTGTCATGATCATTGGAGGGATCGTGGCAGTAAATGCAGAAAAGATCGTAAGCTGCGGAGTTCTGGTCTTGGGAGTTGTGGCTATCCACAATTTCTGCGGTATGATGCTGGGGCTTCTTGCTGCAAAAATATTCCACGTGGAGTATGCAAGGACAACTGCCATAGCCATCGAAGTGGGCATGCAGAACAGCGGCCTGGCAGTTTCTCTGGCAGCAGCCAATTTTGCGGCCAATCCGCTGGCTACACTACCGGGAGCGATCTTCAGCGTATGGCATAACATTGCAGGTTCCATTTTTGCAGGAATCCGCCGTGCAGGGGCAGAAAACCTTGCAGAGATTGACCGGATCAGGGAAATCGACTGCTGTAATTGCGAAAAGCAATAAGCAGTGAATGCGGATTGCGGATATCCTCCTGACGGGGAACAGCAAAGCTGTGGAAGAATGTCTGTAAAGAAAGATCCGGGGGAGTTTGAGAGATAAAATGGCAGATTATGTCGAAAGAAAAAGTCATAAAATGCAGAATTGTGGTTTACAAATTTTAGCCGGTATACTATAATAACCACATGGACGAACAAACGTCCCCAACATATGAAAACCGGGGGGCCCGCTGAAGCGAGCTGAGAGTAGACTGTGAATGTCTTGACCCATAACCTGATTTGGATAATGCCAACGTAGGGACATATGCACGAAGGAGTCTTAAAGGCACAGAAGATCAGAGAGTACAGAAGATATCAGAAGTACAGAAGATTTTCATTAAGTACGAAAGATTAAGGGCCGGTTGTTGTGATGCGTATGCGTTGCAGCAACCGGTTTTTTGCTGCATAAAACATAAAGAGTTTACGGAAAGATCCCGCGAATATCTGCCAGGAACCGAGCTTGTATAGCAGTCAGGAATCCGGCGGCAGTGATAGATTTTCCAGATCCAGATACGAAACGAAAGGAGATTTTTTTACATGAGAAATTACAGTACACAGATGGAGGCAGCCCGTAAAGGCATCATCACACCTGAGCTTGAGATTGTTGCAAAGAAAGAGAGAATGACAACAGAGGAGCTTCTGCCGCTGGTAGCCTCCGGCAAAGCTGTTATCTGTGCAAATAAAAATCATAAATGTATTGATCCGGAAGGCGTAGGTTCCATGCTCCGCACCAAGATCAATGTAAACCTTGGTGTATCCAGAGACTGCAAGGACTACGATGTAGAGATGCAGAAAGTAATGGAAGCTGTAAACATGGGCGCCCATGCTATCATGGATCTTTCTTCCCACGGAAATACCATTCCATTTCGCCGCAAACTGACAAGCGAGTGTCCGGCAATGATCGGAACCGTTCCGGTTTATGACTCTGTTATCCATTATCAGAGAGATCTTGACACACTGACAGCCAAAGATTTTATCGATGTGGTAAGACTTCACGCACAGGATGGTGTTGATTTCGTAACTCTTCACTGCGGAATCACAAGAAAGACGATCGATCAGATCCGTAACCATAAGAGAAAAATGAATATCGTTTCCAGAGGAGGTTCCCTTGTATTTGCATGGATGTGCATGACCGGTGAGGAGAATCCGTTCTACGAATACTATGACGAGATCCTGGATATCTGCCGTGAGTACGATGTGACGATTTCTCTTGGAGATGCCTGCCGTCCGGGATGTCTTGCGGATGCTACAGATGTATGCCAGATCGAGGAACTTGTACGTCTTGGTGAGCTGACCAAACGTGCCTGGGAAAAAGATGTCCAGGTTATGGTTGAGGGACCGGGACATGTGCCGCTCGATCAGGTTGAGGCTAATATGAAAGTGCAGCAGTCTATCTGTCAGGGTGCACCGTTCTATGTATTAGGACCGATCGTAACAGATGTTGCACCGGGATATGATCACATCACATCTGCAATTGGCGGCGCGGTAGCTGCCATGTCCGGAGCTGCATTCCTCTGCTATGTGACACCGGCAGAGCATCTTGCACTTCCGAACCTTGAGGATGTAAAACAGGGAATCATGGCATCCAAGATCGCTGCTCATGCGGCAGATATTGCCAAGGGTGTCCGTGGGGCCCGTGAGATCGATGACAAGATGGCAGATGCCAGAAGAAAGCTCGACTGGGAGGCACAGTGGGAGTGTGCCATGGATCCGGAAACAGCGAAACGTATCTGGAACGAACGTAAGCCGGAACATGAAGATACCTGCTCCATGTGTGGTAAATTCTGTGCAGTACGAAGCATGAACAAAGCACTTGCCGGAGAGCATATCGATATCCTGTAAGGAAAAGCGAAAAATTAAGGCTTGTAATTGAAAAAAGAGAGAGTTATAATGAACTCATAAAAGAAAATTTCTTCGGGGCAGGGTGCAATTCCCTACCGGCGGTATAGTCCGCGACCCGCTTCGGCGGCTGATCTGGTGAAATTCCGGAACCGACAGTAAAGTCTGGATGAGAGAAGAACGCGCAGTATTTCATGAACGTGCTCAGTGCCCCGGGAAGAAGTTCCCGGGGCTTTTTATGTGAGGAAATATTTTTTCGCATAAAGATTTCTTGTGGAAATTTTCTTTGAATATTTCTGAAGAAGGAGAGAGAGTTATGAGTGAACAGATATTACAGAGAGGAAATGCCGTGGAAAGAAGCAGAACAAGAACCATCGCGCAGGTCGCCATGCTTGGTGCTGTGGCAGGAGTATTAATGAATCTTGAGTTTCCGATCCCGTTTCTTGCACCGTCTTTTTATCAGCTTGATTTTTCCGAGGTACCGGTTATGGTAGGAACTTTTGCCATGGGACCTGTAGCAGGTATTCTGATCGAGCTTGTGAAGATTCTCGTACATCTTGTGACCAAGGGAACCATGACTGCCGGTGTTGGTGATGTTGCCAACTTCCTGTTCGGATGTGCCTATGTGGTACCGGCCGGACTGATCTACCGTTTCCATCACAAGAAGAGCAGAGCACATGCTGTTGCAGGCATGGCAGTGGGTACAGTTCTGACAGCAATTCTTGCATGTTTTGTTAATGCTTTTGTACTGCTTCCGGCTTACGGTAAGGCTTTTGGAATGCCGATCGAGACATTTATCCAGATGGGAAGTGCGGTACACAGCTCCGTAAACGGACTGCTTACTTTTGCGCTGCTGATCATTGCGCCGTTTAATATCTTTAAATATGCACTGACATCCCTGATCGTATTTGTAATTTATAAGAAGATCCGTGTTGTACTGAAGGGTGACTGATCGTAAGCAGTTATCGGAAGATGACAGAGAAGATCAGGAAATAATGTCTTCGGATGAATATCTGAGGATGTGAAAAATGCCATGTAATATATTGCCGATGGGCAGTAAATTACATGGCATTTTTTATGTTATAGGAAATTACTCCGTAATGTTCCTATAATATAAAAAAGCCCTCCGGGCAGGATCGCACTGCGACGGAGAGGAATAATGTCGCTGAAGCGACCCGTCGCAGGCGGAGAATCCTGCAAGCAGGATTCTTTCTTGTGTCAGGCGTTTTGTTCTGCAGCTTTCATGACTCCAAGCTCACGTCTGGCAAAAACAACGGCCAGCACAAATGCAGAGGTATCTGCAATTGGTCCTGCGTACATGACGCCATCGATTCCGAAGAAGACCGGGAAGATGACGATCAGAGGCAGCAGGAAGAGCACCTGCCTTGTGAGGGACATGATCACACCAAGCCTGGCTTTTCCAATGGAGGTAAAAAAGCAGGCGGACATAGGCTGGATCCCGTTGGCAAAGGTCATCAGCATGAAGATGCGGAGATATTTTTCTGCAAAATGAAAGTACAGGTCGCTGCCGTTTCCGAAGATGCCTACGATCTGATGCGGGAAGAACTGGAAGCAGATAAAAAATATGGTTGCGATCACAGTACATAAGGTTACGGAATAGCGGTATGTCTGGCGTACACGGCTGTATTTTTCGGCACCGTAGTTAAATCCCAAGATGGGCTGGGAGCCCTGGGAGATTCCGATGCAGATGGCCATAAATACCTGATTGACTTTGGAAATGATCCCTGCACAGGCGATTGGAATATCACTCCCGTAGGCGGAGAGTGCTCCGTAATGGCGAAGTGTATTGTTCATGACGATCTGCACTGCAGCAATGGCAACCTGATTGATACAGGATGCCATTCCCAGAGAAAAAATGGCAGACAGATTGCGTGCCTTAGGAATCAGCATGGAGTGGTCCAGGTACATTTTCCGGAGTCTGGAAAAATAAAAGATGATCAGAAGTCCGGATACGATCTGGCCGATCACGGTTGCCCAGGCTGCACCTTTGATGCCCCAGCCGAATCCAAAGATGAAAAGCGGGTCCAGGATGGTGTTGATGGCGGCACCGGCCAGGATGCAGGCCATGGAATAGGTAGGACTCCTGTCTGCTCGGATCAGGTGGTTGCCGCCTGTGCTTAAAACATAAAAGGGAAGTCCAATGGCGGTGATCCCCATGTAATCAATGGCATAGGGCATGACGTCCGGTGTTCCGCCGAAAAAATGAAGCAGTGGCTTCAGGAACAGAAGGACGATGACAGAGAGTATCGTACCGGAGATTATCAGCGCGGAGAGTCCGGTTCCTGCAATGGAGCTGGCTTTTTTTTCGTTTCCTGCGCCCATTTCCAGGTTGTAATTGGAGGCGCTGCCGATTCCCAGGAGCAATGCAGCAGCAGTAGAGATAATGGTTACGGGAAATGCGATGTTTGTGGCGGCGTTTCCAAGCATTCCTACGCCCTGTCCGATAAAGATCTGGTCAACGATATTGTACAGAGCGCTGACTAGCATGCTGATGATGGCGGGAATGGCGAATTTGGTGATCAGGCTGCCTACAGGGGCGGTTCCCAGAGGGTTTTCGGCCTGGGCAGCATTGGTCTGGTTTTTCAATGTTTTTTCCTTCTTTCTTGTCTACAGTAGCTGTTTGGTAATGTGATAAGTGGATTTTTAATTTTATAGCAGGGTATTTATTATAGCACTATTGTGAAGTGAGTGTAAGTATAAAAAATTGACCTTTGGTTTTGGATGGGATAAAATGTTTTTAGAAAAAATTTTCGGGAAGGAGTTTTTCAGATGGGTAAGATCAACAGTGTGAAAAAACTTACAGATAATAAGTTTGTGAATCTTTATGGGGTGGATGCGACCAGTGTACATGATACGCCGGTTTCTTATTTTGTGGCCTCCAGGGCGAAGAGTGTGGAGGATATGAAGCTTTCTACAGGGGAGAATCATCCGGATGGGGTGATCATTTACAGTGTTTATGGAGAGAAGCGGGATAAGGTTGTGCTGATCCGTCAGTATCGGTATACGATCGGCGGATATATTTATGAGTTTCCGGCGGGGCTTGTGGAGTCTGGGGAGGATTTCCATGAGGGTGCTGTGCGTGAGATGTTTGAGGAGACCGGGTTGAAGCTGGAGCCGATCAAGGTTGCGGAGGCTTTTGAGAAGCCTTATTTTACAACGATCGGGATGACGGATGAATCCTGTGCTACGGTTTATGGGTATGCCAGTGGTGAGGTTAGTAAGGCTGCTCAGGAGGATAGTGAGGAGATCGAGGTTGTGATCGCGGACCGGGATGAGGTCAAGAGGATACTGAAGGAGGAGAGGGTTGCGATCATGTGTGCTTATATGCTGATGCATTTTTTGAAAGATGAAGAACCATTTGATTTTTTGAAAGAAATCTGAGAAAAAATCAAGGGGAATCTGCCGTTGGCGGATTCCCCGTTTTGATCAGAGCTCTGTGAGTTTTCCCAGGTCTTTGTTGTATTTGCAGTATTTGCCGTTTTCGGAGATAAATGGCTGGTAGGTGTCGGTACGGTTGTCTTTGACGTAGACGATTCCGGTGGCGATCATTTCTACCAGGGAGAAGCGTTTGCTTAAGCTGGAGATCCAGCGGTAGGTTTTTTCGTTGCCGGAGTCTGCCATGAGGAGGTTGTAGCCGCCTGGGCAGGCTTCCAGGGTGAAGTAGACTTTCTGGGACCGGATGGAGGTGTTGAAGACCTGGCCAGTGATGTAGGTGGAGAAGTTGGTTTCTACAAATTGGCGGAAGGTGTAGAGATCGTAGATCACGCCGGTGGTCTCATCTTTGATCTTGTCGCCGCGTTCGATGCGGGCTTTCAGGAGCTTGAGGACTTCGATGGTCCAATTGATGAAGGAGATGCTGCTGTAGGCCATGCTTTCCTGAAGTTGATCGACCAGCTGTTTTGACAGGATGTTGGATTTTGATGCTTCATTAAAAAGTTCTTCGTTCATAAGGTTCCCTCCAGAATTGTATTTTTATATTGTTTTCGCTCTTTTTTGTAT
>OHVT01000677.1_pt1 | contig 14784 bp, 10 predicted proteins | sample 1579441 | NCBI WGS metagenome assembly OHVT01 (sample SAMEA3882542, study PRJEB24775) | human gut metagenome | biome: human-associated habitat; feature: intestine environment; material: feces | place: Netherlands | collected 2009/2010
TTGTTGCTCAGGTGCTTATAAAAAATATTAAATTATAGTGTTGCGGAAATTAGAAAGAAAATACCGGAAGGGTGTAAATTCCGTATCATTAACTTCGTAAATGTAGAATACAGCTGTAGAGTAAATCCTATCCAACAAAAGTATATAGGTAATCTGGCAGCTGCTCAGGAAACGGCAGAAACACTCATTGAATCCCTCCAGAAAGGTCAAAAGGGCTCAGGTGGTGGTAGCGACCAGTTCTTCCAGACATCTGCCACCAATTTCCTGGCCGCATGTATCTATTTCTTTGTCAACTACGGAAAGAAACCATACGATGAACATGGTCATGAACTGGATGCAGAGTATAGCGAAGACCCAGAGACCCACCATAAACGACTCACAGGACGAGTGTATGCCAAAGGCTGCTTGGGACAGATGGATAAACTGGTGGAGCCAGCTTACTGGAAAGGCCAATACTCCGACATGCCTCATGTACTCTCCTTCTTGAACCACTCTTATGAGGAGATTTTCGAGGTTCTGGTCACCGACCCCGAAGTATATCCCCTTTTGGGACCATTCAAAACAGCCTTTGACAACAAGGCTATGGAACAGCTGGAAGGTATGATAGGTACGCTCCGAGTGCAGACATCGCGCCTTGCTACTAAGGAAGCCTATTGGGTTTTCAGTGGAGATGACTTCGACTTGAAGGTCTCTGACCCGAAAAATCCAAGCTATCTGCTTATCGCCAACGACCCAGAAATGGAGAGTATCATCGGTGCACTGAATGCTTTGATTCTCAATCGTCTGGTAACCCGAGTGAATAGTGGTCAAGGCAAAAACGTCCCTGTGAGTATCATCGTGGATGAGCTGCCGACGCTCTACTTTCATAAGATTGACAGACTTATCGGTACAGCTAGAAGTAATAAAGTAGCCGTCACTCTCGGTTTTCAGGAGTTACCTCAGCTTGAAGCTGACTATGGCAAGGTGGGTAAAGACAAGATTATCACTACCGTGGGCAATGTCATCAGTGGTTCCGCCAGAAGCAAGGATACATTGGACTGGCTATCTGGAGACATCTTCGGAAAGGTTGTCCAACTCAAGAAAGGTATTACGATTGACAGAGACCGTACTTCCATCAATCTCAATGAGAACATGGACAGTTTGGTACCTGCCTCAAAAATCAGCGATATGGCATCTGGTTGGATCTGCGGACAGACAGCTAGAGATTTCACCGTAACCAAGACCGGCAAGAACGGCTCTATGAATATCCAGGAGGCCGAGGAGTTCAAAACCTCCAAGTTCTTCTGCAAAACGAACTTCAACATGGACGAAATCAAGGCAGAAGAAGAGGACTATAAGAACTACCCTCTTCCTATATATTACAACTTCAAGTCCACGGATGCCAAGGAACGAATTCTCTACAATAACTTCAACCGCATTGACCAGGAAGTAAAGGACATGATCAAGAAGATACAAACTGAATTCGGTAAATCAGAGAAAAAGGAATTATCTCCTACTAAAAAACAATGAATATAAGACTGCGAAAGCTGCTATCAGTTTTTGAATTAGCTACTCAGAGGAGGAAAGAGTTTACGACCGCAATATGTCTATAGAAACGATTAAGCTCATATAAAAGTTGGGCTTTATGATTTCAAAGGACTGGCATTGACGAAACAGAATTTAAAGAGCGAGATTTGGGATTCCACAAACCCAACCTCGCTTTTTTAGATTGATGAACCATAATGATTGGCAATGTCTCTACAAAATCATAGCATCATGAATAATATCAATGTTAAAACTACATTATTATAGAAAAGTTATTGATTTGAATATGTAGAATTATTTTCTAAGGAAAATGATATGAAGATAAGACAAGCAACAATTAGCAAAACGGGCTGAAGGAGAAACAACGAGGATGCCTTCACGGTCATTGATCTGCCTGATAATAATCGGTTCATGGGTATTGTCTGCGATGGTTTGGGTGGTCATTCTTTTGGAGAAATAGCCAGTAATACTGTGTGCAATACCATTGCTGATTTTTGGATGAAGAATATCAGTATGCAAGATAGTGATTCAAAGGTAAAACTCGCCTGCAAGAAAGCAAGTTGCACCATTGATCAGAAGGCAAACTTCCATCATCATGCGATTACAAAAACTGGGTGCGAAGTGCTCCCCCTTGCAAAAGCTGAAGGTTGCTGACTTAATAGTCAAGTCAGCAACTTTCTTTTTGTCATCTACCTTTTACCTTAATTCCTTTGATGTCTTAATTCTTCTTGCCCCAATATGACTTGCGGTTCCTTATACTGTTGTAGTTGCTGAGTCCGGAATATACAATAGTATATTTTCTAGGATTGGATTCCCAATCACATTCTCTCTGCAAATACATAGGTATGCCATCTATGTAGAGAATGGCATTTGCCTTGTCGTAGGACCACTTGCCACCAGCATGGAAACCTGCAGTAATCTTATGACCACTACCCAGTGTCATGCTCTCAGAACTGCACTGCTGACCAAAATTATACTCCAGGGTGATATTCTCCCAGGTTCCCTTCAATTCACTTTCGAGAATGGTAAGCTGTGGCACATCACCATATCTCTCAGGCATAATGACTGGCCAGCCATCCTGTGTCCATCGAATGGAACGTACTTGTCCCATCATAAGGGCGTTTGAATATGGATTGCCATTTACTCCTGCCGGCAAACGACCTTGTGATGAAAAATACCAGTTACCTTCTCCATCATCAAAGACAGCACAATGAGAGATTCCTACCCAACCTGGACTATTGTTGAACTTGTACGGATGTGTCAGAATTGGATATGCCTCTCCACCCTTGTTGGTACAGTCTCTGCCATCCTTGCCATAGTAGGGACCTTCTATATTCTTGGCTCTCAACACACGAGTGTTGTAAGCCACAGAAAGTTCATCGTAGGCCAGAAAAAGATAATAGTAGCCATTGTGATATATGATCTCCGGAGCTTCAGATGCCTGCCAGCGACTATTGATATTGCGAGTATAGATACGTTTGCCATATTTGCTGATGTCTCCCCATGGGTCACCGATATTCTCATAAGGCATACCTGTATTCGGGTTCAGGCGCATGGCAACAATACCAGAATGCCATGAACCGTAGATGAGGTAATGCTTGCCATCAGGGCAGATGATATATGACGGATCGATGGCATTATACTTGAAATATGCATTCCAGTCACCTTGACCGTTTCTTCCCCAGTTGAACCCATGGTCAGTGGAAGAGCAAGCTACCATGCCCTTGTCTGTCCAATGGTTGCTTGCCGGATCGGAAGTTTCCATCATGCCGATGAAAGCTCTTTCTGTCCAGGTGTTGTCAAAATTGGCTGCATCGGCATATAAGCCATTGCCGATGTAATTATCAACCACGATGCAATAGTACATTCGGTACAAGCCATTTCTCACCTTGCGAGCACATGGCGCCCAAAATCCATAACGAAAATGCTTGATAGCAGGAAGGCCCTCCTTTGCTCTATATTCATTCACCTTGGTTGCCACCCAAGAAGGCTGTCTTCTCATGGTGGAGCCTACCCAAATCCAGTTGATCAAGTCCTTGCTCTTACGGCAGAAGAAATGGCCATGTCCTTCCAAACTATTACCATAAGAGGCATCAGTCTGATACATGTAATAGTAGCCGTCATCAGCCTTCATGACTGTAGGGTCATGCACGTTGGCTAAATTCCAACTGCCACGCTGGTCCCAACCTGCCATTGATGCATAATCATCAATATACGATGGAGGAGTGTAAGTACTAAGGCGACCTGAAGAAGCTCTTGTTGTCAACTCAGTTTCAACCTCTGCTGCAGGAGCTAGTTGCTGCTCCAAGCTGTCAGTACAACCTGTCATGATGCCAAGCAGTATAACAGCCGTCATTAAAAAATTCTTTTTCATTGGTTACTTTCGGTTTATATGAAATTGTAATTGTTTATTCTCTTGCTAATCCGTAATCAAGCATCGACTTTTCAATGCTTTCCTTTTTCAGAAAATACGTTTGGTAATGGCAAAATTACGCCAAAAGAGGCTAAGTATGGTGGATTATATGTAGAATTTTAGTGGATTATCTGATTCTTTTCGGAAAATGACTGTTTTGTACAACTAAAAATAACAGTTTATATTATCAGGGAGTTTTTGTTTTGATTAATAGATAGATGTCATGGCAGTAACGATAACCCAAAAAGCCTCCGGGACAATCATATCCCGAAGGCCATTATTCTATTTCTTCAATACTTTTTTCACATCTGTATGACCATCTTAGTAGGTGGTCTTCACGATGTTCAAACCTGGCTGAAGAGTCTGTACCTCATTACCTTTCAAGGTAAAAATACGAGTAGAGGGTACAGATGCAGCTTCTGTAAAGTCGCAGATGCCTGTAGTCTGTCCATCTGTATCGCCGAAGGAAACAGATCTTGACTTGCTTACACCTGAGCCATAAGACACCTTGAAAGTTGCACCGGCAGCTGCTGTTACATAGTTCTTCACTTCAAAAGCATCATTAGCCTTATAAGTATAGTATTTCGATGGAACGAAATACTCGTTGTTACCACTCTTGCTCTGTGCATCCGAAGCACCTTCACAACCCTTCAATGTGATATTGTGGTCTTTATAACTGCCACTAGTCTTGCAATCCCAAGGCTTCTTTTGAGTAGCAGCAGTAGCCTAAACACTATTCTCCACATAGATGTTGCTCTTGTAACCTGCACCAATGCATTGAACTACCCACAAGCTAAAGAACATAGCGCTTACCTGTCAATATTATATTAACATTTTGCTGAACATTTCCAGAAAACAGCAAGAAAAAAGCCCCGATACGTCTCGTACCAGGGCTTCGAGCTCTTTAACAATGTATATGAAACAATCAATCTTTACTAGAAAGAGATTGCTCTAAAATCCTCTTTAATCTTGCCGACACAAGCTGACAGGCGTTGATAGTTTTTATCTCCGGCTTTCTTCACACCGCTGATATATTGTCGCATGAGCGATGGGTTGATGCCTGCACGGCGGGCAATATCAGACGCATTGAGATATGAAAAGTAATTGAAGAATGATTGAATATCGTACTTGTAGATAAAATCTACTTCCGGCAAATCATCTTCAAACTCCCTAGCCTCCTCGTAGCAATCAAGCAAATCCTGCTTTGCCTCCTCTACGGTACGTCCCACAGAGTTGAAATGCCCCTTGTTTATCGCATCTTCTGTATGACACCAATACGAACCATCAGATGCTTGTTCTACTGTAACTAAAACCTTTCTTTTCACCATACATTTATATTTTTAGTAAAAGAGCTCCACAAATAAATCCACACATGGCTCATAGATTGGCAGGGGCTATTCCCCTGCCAAATTTTTAAGCACTTTTATAGCAGTCCCTTTGGCCACCTCCTTGCAGTGCCTAGGCACATAATCGTAAGCGCCAGTCTTGGGATTGATCCATTTGTCGTGCTTTGAACCATGTTGAGACAGGATGCATCCCGCATCTCTCAGTCTCTTCAGTAATTCTGATTGTTTCATTATTTGTAAGAGCTCTTTGTCATTTCGACACTGCAAAGGTAACAAAAAAGCAACTAACCACCAAATATATAGGTAGCATTTTTGTTACATTAACTAAGATTTAACATTTATGCCTACATAATTAATATTCAAAGAAACAAAAAATGACTCATTGTATAGGCATGCTCTCACACCAAAAGAGGCGAGAGCATACCAAATATCTGAAACAAAAGAACTTAAAACACTACATTTCACTCCAATGCTTTGATAACGTCGTTTCACTCTGGTTGTCCAAATACTCTTGCAAGAACTTAAAAGGGAAAGGATAAGTCATCAGCTCATTCCATTGGCCAAAGCCCACAGCCAGCATATTCTTCAACTCCTGAATATCTTCCCATACACGCTCTTGATGATCCTTTTTCAAAATACAGATGCGCCTTACATGGGGAACCTTGCCTATCTTGAAGGTAGCACCTGTATTGAAATTATCGGAATTATAACCAGATATGTAAGAGTAGGACTCTGATCCCTCCCCATCAAGACCTTCTTCCTTCCATAAATGAAATCCCATCAGACCGCGCAAGAATTTGTGGTTCGTACCCGCACCCTTTCTCTTAAACACGCAAATTGTTTTGTAATCTGGATCAGTCCCTTCAATAATCTTGCCATAGGTATCATCAATTTGCTTGGCATCCAAGATAGGAATCTCTTCTGTATCAATGATCAGATAAGCATTTCCCTCCTTCTCCATCACATGATAATCATGATTACCTTTCATTTTGAGAAGAGCAGACAAGCCCATTATAGAGGCAACAAAGGTGTCATAATCCTCTCCAAATCCATCATCAAAGCCATAAGGCTCAAATGCCATAGCTTTTCCCTCACACAACTTCAAGGATGCTCCATATACAACCTCCTTTTTTTGTTTAAAAAGCCAGAATTTCCAATTCCCTGCGATGGCTGCCATTTCTGATGGCATACAGCCCTTGACAATGCTATCCTTGACCAGCAGTTCCATCAGGATTCTCGTAGCTTTGGCCTCTGGCACATCATCCTCCTTGCCTCCACCATGATGAATCATGTGCTGGAAGGCAATACCACTCTCATACATACGCTTCACAGACTGCGAATAATGAGTTTCATCACCTATCTCCTCACATAACTTTAACAGCATATCCACCTTACCACCTCGCTTGACAACACTCACAACGTTCCCCATGGTGGCAAGCACACTCGCCTTGAATTGATCAACCTGCTTTTTTGAATCATCCGTGCCAAAAGGATCCTCCACAAGAATGGTCTTTCCCTGAAAGTATTCTTTCAACAGCTTTTCAACATTCTCCTTCGGATGACTCTCAAAGTAATCCAAAACCTGATGGTCGGAAAAATCAACTGTCAGCATACCATCAAAGAGTTTATTCACGTTTTCAATTACCTGGCAGATGACAAACAATCGGCTGTGATTGTACGTATCCTTGTTCCAAGGCCAATAAGGAACAGTGTTGTGAGAAGAAGAGAAGCGCTTCTTCTTGATGTAAACCTGGTCCAAACGATAATCACCTTCATTCAGCTTTTTGAGTATAACCGGCTTCAGATATTCTCCAAGCCATAACTCACCATCCATCTCCTTCCCCACCTGGAAAACACAGTTACTATACGCCTGCAACTGCTTGAAATCCTTAGGATGTGAAAACGAGGTAGTTCTGGCAGCCAGATTCATATACTTATTCACCTCCAACTTCAAGCAAACCAGTTCCTTCAACCTTTTGGATACCCCAAAGTTCTGGTCATCACAAACCAGCAACATGCCATTGTTGTACATCATGCCACCCTTGCCCTTCTTTCCGAGGGCATTGATTGCAAGCGACACGATAATGCGCTGCTGCAGGAATTCATCATACCCATACAGATCATCTGACTTGCAAGCCACATCCTTCTGAACTTTCAGACTTTCCATCACCAGCTTCTCATCGCCCTTCTCCACCAGCACGAAAAATCGCGTATAGCCGTCTCTGCTGCTAAAAGGTTCATACTTTGCATATATGCCTACTACCGACAAAGATGGCGTGTCAGAGAGTTGTTCGTAAGAAAGATTCTTGCGCTCACGATCTCTCGTTTCCATCCTGTAAGATACAATGCCATACTTGGCAAAGAACGTCTCTCTGTTCCATGACACCATAAGCCTGTTGGTTGTCACAGGCAACTTCAATATCTCTTCTTTTGAAATATGCTCTATCTTTTTAGCCATATCACATCTTATTAAATAATTAACTTTCAATTAAACTTTTAATTTTCAACATAGCATCTCCCTGGACATGCCCATCTTCATCTATCAACCCACAAATCTCATACCTGTCCATCGACTCAAATGGCATCTTGAGCATGTTGATTGTATAAAGCGGACACCCCAGACGATTCACCTTTTCCTGACGCTTCTCTAAAGTAGGCATATCCCCTTCTCTATCCAAATGCTCAATGGAAGGATTCATATTCTTCACATCAAATGCCACCTTATAGGAACCATCCGGATTCAGAACCACAAAATCGGCCAACTCATAATCCCGATCCTCCAGATGCGCAAACTGCTCCTCTCTGCAATCCGTATAGCGAAGAACAAGTGCCTTGAAAGCTTCCTCACCAATTTCGCCGGCATAATCAGCCATCAATATCTCCGGATGCAGGATAAGACCATCTGAACTCCAGCCTGTAGCATATCCATTCCTTTCAAAATGCTCATGGATAACCTTATTTTTCATCAACACATCCAATCTTACAGATGCAGGAGATATAGGATGCTGGCAGAAAGATCCATCCTCATCTCTTTCCCAATTGCCATAACACTTTCTCAGGAAAGGAACCATCATGGCCTGTTCATCAAGCTCCTGCAAGGAAGCCACCACAGGATTACGGATAATGGCCTGCTTGTAGTACTGATTCATGATTTGAGCCCTCTTGACGTAATAAGGAATCGACAAATCTTCACTCCCATCCTCTAAATTCTCATATTCCACCTCATAAGGATGTGGAGTGAAGAGTAAAGCCTTCTCCCTCATTTTACGCAATTTGCATTGAGCAACCTGGGAATCATTATGCAGTTTGACCTCTTCAGCAGAAGCATGACTATCACCGCCGATCTCAGTATGCCCCTGAATATAACTGCTCAAAGCCTTGAATTCCTTGGTGTGTGACTTGTCACCCAAATCACCCATAAAGAATTCCGTCATCCCCTCATCATACAGAACGTAGGTAGACAGCGGTTTGTTTTTAGTTCTGCATATTCTTCCCACAGCCTGCTCGACCATTGTCTGAGCCCAGGCTGCCTTGTCCATGGCCACAGCATCCTCCCTGAAACGGATACACTTCTTGGAAATTGCCTCTTCCAACCAGTGCCCCACCTGATTCTGAGTCAGCCAACTTCTCTCGTTGAGCATCATGAGCGACATCATAATCCGGTAGAGACCAGCATCAAAAGCCTGCTCCTGGCTATCATCATTGAAAGAGAGATAAGAGGTGGGACTCTGGAGATATACAGCATCCCAGTCCTTCTTCAGTTCATGTTCATCCTCCTCCCAGTTGTCACCCCTCTCATAATCAATACCTTCCGGTATCTTATACTGGAGATTGGCACCCGCCTTGAAACTACCGTAGGCCGTCACCAGCATCACCTTGGAAATGCTGCCATCACTCAATCTCTTCAAAACCTTGTCTTCCACGTCCTTTAAACTGTTGGACATGAACAGATGCTCATTCTGCCAATCAGGTAAACCACTCTCAAAGACATCCTCCATATGATCATCATTTTTCATCTTCTGCTTGTAGGATCCGTCAATCAGACAAGCGATAACGTTCATCTGTTTCTCGTAGGCTTGAGCAGCTCTATTCTGGAAAAAGAGCATACTGTGAATGTCATCATGCCCGTGGAACCAGTGATAAGCCTCGATGAACTGAAAGATACGATAGAACTCAAAAACTGCTTCATCAGCATTGGAAGCCTTACGGAAGATTTCTCTTCTGGTCAGCTTGAACCATCGGTCAACCAGTCCTTCCTCAACAGCATCTTCACAGAACATCTGCTTATATTTCTCAGGTAGGGTCATGTGTTCCTTGCGGCTGTCCTTGAACATATAATGCTCCAGTGGCACTACCTCTACCTGATGGCGGCTAGGATACGTAGCTTCAACAAACTCCTCAAACTTCCTGCTATCCTCTCTGGCCAAAAGATGAACTTTCCTGCCCAAAGCCGACATCAGATACTCTATATCAAAGTTACTGATCACAGATTCACTTGAAGCCGTAGCAGAACAGAGTACCACAGCCACCTTGTCAGAAACCACCAGATCATACAGTATTTTCTCAGGCGTGGAGCTAATCTCCCTGCAAGAGAGCCTTACCCGGTGAAGACTGTCTCTTTCATCAAGCTCCTCCTGATATAACCGGCAACCATGCATATAGAAGGAATCGTCCTGAACCTTATATTTCTTGCCATCTACCTTAATGGTCAGATTCTTGCGGTTGGTGTAGTAATCCAGAAGTTGCTGCTCAAAGAACTTCTCTGAAACCACCTCAAAACGAGCCAGGAACGAATGGATTTCACCTTCCACCGTAGGCCACCCCAAGTATTGTTCCCTGTCATCGGTCTCATTTTTGAAAGCATCCTGCCTCTTCAGGAAAGCCTCTCTGACGCAACCACTTAGGAACTTCTTCACCGCCACAGTATTGCTTTCCGAGAGCTTGAGAAACTTATCCAAGGAAATCACCATGTCATACTTCCCAGACAGTTCTTCCTCATTCTCAGCATGAGCCAATATGAAATTCTTCTCACCAGCCCGATAGCAAATGAAGGACCGAGCGTGTTCCTCTCCACCACAAATCTCCAACTTAAAGGTAGGACCGGCAAAGAACACACCACGTCGATAACTGCTGTAATCCTTCGTATCTGCCAGAAAGATGTTCTTGTAAGGCAGTATATCCCCCATCTTCCGCTTCCAATTATCCTGACAAATTTTCTGAGCCTTCTCCAAACTTTCCTTCAAAAGAGTCCCATCATATCTCTCTGTAAGGGTATCCTTGGCTGATAATAAGCCCAAATACTGCAAATAGCCGTGATATCCCTTGCCATATTTGTTGAAGCCTGCAGACTTTCTGCAAGCCTGACCAATGATGACATCACGCATGGCTACTGCTGCCCGATCAGACTCATCAAACAGGATTAAGGTCTTCTTGTCACAGAAATCCCTGATACTGACACTTTCCGACAAAATAGGATCAATACCAAGCATCGCCTTATGAACGCTCATCAGAAATACCTTCCTGCTGGCGTAGTTAACCTGCGGATAGACTCTCTCCAATGAAGGAAAACGACTCAGTATAGTCTTCACACCCACTTTCTTCACTTCTCCAGTAATAAGCAAATGCTTCTTGTAGTTGGCAAAGAAATCCCTGACAGCATATCTCAGCCGGCTCTCTTCTGCCTGTATCTGCTCTAGCAGAGAAGCATTCTCAGAATCATCTTGCAGTATGGCCACCAAAGCATTCATGCACTTAGCCAATTTCTCAACCTGCGCCAATCTGTTTTCCAACACAGCCACAGAAACCTTCTTCTTCCGCTGCTGCTCTATCTGATATTCCATTTCGTCCAGCAATTCCTGAAGACTTCCGGACCTTACTGCCTTCAAGATAACCTCCGTGTTGTTCTCTATTACAAGCTTCTCACTTAGCTTAAGACAACCAGGCTGATCGATAAACTTCTCAATCTCGCGATTCATACCCTCTATGAGCTTGTTCTGAACACACAGAATGATGATGCGCTCAAAATGCTTGGGATAATATTCACAGGTGAGTTTACCAATGGTATATGACTTGCCACCACCAGTTGCCAAGTCACAGATGTAAAGCCCAGGATGAACATACTGCTTGAATATCTCCTCCACATGGGCACTCAGTTCTTGCTTTTTATCTTTCATACAAAATATTTTTAAATCGTCCACAAAATTACGAGCTTTCTGTGCAGTGTATCTGCACAGAAACAAAAAAGCACAAAAAAAAGAAACAACACATATAAAACACCCACAAGTCTCTAGATTGTGGGTAGTTCAATTAATGTTAGCGGATAATAGTATCCGTTTTCAGCCTGTAAAAGTACAAAAAAATAAGATACTACATCACAAATCATTCAATAATTTGCCACAAAAGTACAAATTTTCAGTTCATCCTATCTGCACAGTACTAAAAAAGCCACCAGATGACTCTGATGGCTACCGATTTGAGATATAAACTAACTATCCTAACTTACTCATTACTATGCTTGCGAGAGAAGTATGGAAGGCTATCTGAAGCCTTGAATACCACCTTGTCACGAGCTGCAATGGTAATCTTCTCGCCTGTTGCAGGATTAACACCCTGGCGTTCCGCTACATGCTTGATGGAGAAACGGCCGAAATCAGGGATGGAAATCTCTCCATCTCCCTCCACGATGTTATCAGCCATCACACCCATCAGAGCGTTAAAGAACTTGGAGGCCTCAGTCTTTGTGATGCCAGCCTTCTCAGCAAATGCTGCTACAATCTGTGTCTTATTCATTATTCTTACTTTTAAAAAATGGTGTGCAAAAATACTAAAAACCAATGAATTGAGCAAACAATTCGGTTAAAAAATAACCACTACTCACAAATCCCTACTACTAAATAGGGGAAATCCACCTTCCATTTAGAGTATCTCCCTTTGTCATCCCACTAAAGCGCCATATCTTTGCAACCGTAATCAAGAGACTGAAGATATCTCGATGATACAGTAGAAGTAATTAGAATAGTAACCCTTTAGAGAACATGAGTTATGAAAAGATTGATAATGACAATGGTAATGGCAGCCGTCATGAGTATGACCGTTTCTGCACAGAGAATAGATAACACCATCAAGGAGGCACGTATCCTTACAGACAAGATGGTGGAGGAGGTGAACTTAAATAATTGGCAAAGGGAGAAGGCAAAGAAGGAAGTCTTAGGGGAAGGACTTCCTATTTATGATTGTATCAATTTTGCCTGTATCTTTTTCTTGCCGTAATAACCAAGGAATAATCTAAAAAGTTACCCAAATATTTTATCTCCGAAGCGAGAGATTAATTTCTGTTTAAAATCGTTTGGGAAATTGCAATCCCTAAACGCATCTTTCTCAATGCTGACAACACCATCTGGAAGAACAATACTCTTCAAAGATTCACAACCGATGAATGCCCCTTCTCCAATACTAGTTACACCATCAGGAATAACAACGCTACTCAAAGAAGTGCAACTCAGAAATGCACCCACAGCAATATGAGTTACACTATTAGAAATAACTAGGCTCTTCAAAGATCTACAACCACTAAATGCATAATCCCCAATGCTGGTAACACTGTCAGGAATGACGAGACTCTTCAAAGATTCAGCCATATTAAATGCCCAATCCCCTATGCTAGTTAGACTCTTTGAAAGAACGAGACTCTTCAAAGAAAAGCAATATTCAAACGTTCTATTTCCTATACAAGTCACACTGTCAGGAATAACAATACTCTTCAAAGAACGGCAATGCTGGAATACACAAAATCCAATGCTAGTAATACCATTTGGAAGAACAATATTCTTCAATGATTCGCAGAAACTAAATGCACCATCTCCTATACTGACAACACTATCTGGAATGACGAGGCTCGTCAAAGATTCGCAACCGGAAAATGCATCTCCCCCAATGCTGGTAACATAATCCGGAATGACATATGATGTAATGTCTTTGTCTCTAAACGAGATAATTGTACTTTTGTCTTTGTTAAACAACACACCATCTTCAAAGATAAAATTCGGAGACAAACATTTCACTTCTCCATTCCACTTGCAAAAGAGATTACCTTTAATGCTGACAACACTTTCCGGAAGAACGAGATTCTTCAACGAACCACAATAGGCAAATGCACCATTTCCAATGCTGGTAACACCGTCTGGAATAACAAGACTAGCCAGAGAAGAACAACCAAAAAATGTTTCATCCCCAATGCTTGTAATACCATCTGGAAGAACAATACTCTTCAAAGAAGAACAAAAGGAAAATGCACTTTCCCCAATGCTAGTAACACTATTAGGAATAACAAGGCTACGCAAAGATTTACAGTCTTCAAATGCCCTGTCACAAATAATCTTTGTCCCCTCTTTTATGGCATAAGTACCCTTAAGCTTTTGTGGAACTTTCAATAGTTTTCTTCCATCTTTGCTGTATTTCACGCTAAATTCATCTGTAATGGCCTCATTTAACTCTGCTTTCGTTGCTTCTGTTGACATATCCTCTACTTTCAACTGAGAAGCACCCAGAGAATCACCATCCACCCAATCCATCAACAGTACCGGATATTTCTCCTCTTTACCTTGACTCAGAACCAGGAGTTCCTTCTCCAGATACTTCATAGAACTACTGTTGGAAGACGCATCAGCACATCCTTTCTGAGCTTTCGTAAAACACTTGAGAGCATAACATTTCCCGGTAGTCTTGTCCTGCATCTTGAATACCACGGAAGAATCACCACTGATATGATAGGGTTCTCCATGACCATCTAATACGACAGAAAGGTGAGACAACTTGTCAAGATTATTACCGGCATCTTGAATAGCCTTCATATATTCTAATAGGGTTGGATACTGCATAGCTTTTACAATTAATGATTCATATAGCCGTATGAATATAGACATGGCAAAAGTACACATTAAATTTCAAACCAACAAAAGAAACAGCAGAAAACTTATAGAATAGTGCACAAAAACAAGTTTTTTGCCTTTTTCCTAAATTGGCACTATCATAAATAATAAGGTGGAATACAAAAAGTACTCCACCTCATAAAAAAAGTATATTTCCGAACTATTGTTAACTGTCTTTCCTAAATGAAGTTTTCTTGTATTGGATGAGATATTTTTTCTGTGCTAGATCCTCGTAAAGCATACTTGTGAGTTTCAAATTTATATCTCCACATGACAAGTCCAAAATCCAAACCTTTTTTCTTAGCTTGTAATTTAAGATGATGAACTATATCATTTACTCCTATTCCCTTAGAACTTGTATTCATAATGTCTTTCCAGACATTAGGAGCAATTAGAATATCTTCTGCAAACTTGTTAGCTTCTTCTTCCTTTTGGTCTGTAGAATATGCTCCATCTGAAATATAAGCAACATTTGTATTGGGCTTAAGATGTAACTCTATATGTCCTAACTCATGAATGATATTGAATATCAACTTACAAATATCATTGTAACGATGAGTTGTAACGATAGCCG
>OHVT01000689.1_pt1 | contig 14567 bp, 20 predicted proteins | sample 1579441 | NCBI WGS metagenome assembly OHVT01 (sample SAMEA3882542, study PRJEB24775) | human gut metagenome | biome: human-associated habitat; feature: intestine environment; material: feces | place: Netherlands | collected 2009/2010
TTCGGAACACGAATTGCACGAATTACACGAATAAGTTGCTTAGTCTCGAAAGATTGTAAGCGGTCACTTTAGGTACGTTAAGCCCTAAAATGAATGCTTTTTTATTATCTTTTAAGAATAAATCATTTGAATTTATGCCCAGCAGTAACAGTAGCCAGCTGCCATCTATGAGCGAGTAAGTCTATCAATTTGCTCTTTACAGAACCCATGAAGGTTCTTGCTTTTGTACTCGGTTCGAAACTTACGAACCATTGAGGCATAGTACTTGCCTTCTTCGTTTATATTCATTTTGTCCCAAATTTAAAATTCGGGGCAAAGGTATATATTTTTATTAACGTACGCAAGACGGCCTAAAGTGACTGCTTACAAATAAGATTTCATGATTTTATATTTTTGTTCCTCATTGCAGTATCGCTCTGCACTTGTCGTCACTCGAATGAGGGAGTTTATTCTTTCTAATGTCCCACAGATTTCGCTGAGTACACAGATTTTTAAGATTTATCAAACGATTCCAAATCTCTTCTTTTCCTTATTAGTAAGAGTTTCAGTTGTTTTAAGTACCTCAAAGATTCCTTGGAGATCTTGGGAGGTCAAAGTTCCAAAATACTCTCCTTCCATCAATTTCTTTAATGGGATAGAAAAGAGCATGCCACAATCAACAAAACTATCATACTTCAAGAATTCAGGATAATCTGTTTGATGAAGAAGATATTGGGCTGAAAGAAAAGAATCGGAATAAGCTGCCTTAGGACTCATTTTTGTATTAACCAATACTGAACCATAACATACTTTTTTCACTTTATCTACTCCGATAATTACTAATTTCTTTGGTTTCTGCTTTCTTCCATCCTTGAAAACCAAGCCTTCTTCTATTGAAATAACTGTTCGTACCAACGAACCTATTTCTAATTTTTCTTCGGTAACCTTACGGAGATTATCAAGATAGTTTTTCTGCAACTCCCTTAAATCCATGACAATGCTTTTTGAACTGATTGACGGTCGCGAATTACACATAGCATGTCTTTGCTTGCTCCTGCCGCAGCTGCCATATCATACATGGTTATCTTGGAGTCCTCACCTGTCTTGTCTGCCTGACGTTTTGCACGTTTCCAAGCTCTGTCTTCATGTGACTTATCGGATAGGTCAAAGGATTCTACATCCTTGCACTTTTCAATCCATTTATTCAACATCTTCACATCAGCTACAGATAGTTCATCCATATCGCATTCCGTATTCTTGGAAGCAAGAACAAGTTGATGACCATCCTGAGAGATAGCTATATTCAATGAATCTGCAAAATCCTTTAATTCTGGCGTAGAAAGGTCTGCCTTGCCTTCAATACCACGCAACACCTTATAGGTTAAAGCAGGTACAGGACCATGCTTTCTTGCAACAAAGGTATCGTAAATGATTGGCAATCCATATTCCTTTAACTGATCTTGCTGCGCAAAATACATAACCTTAAAGAGATGAATATAATCAACTCCTTCTGGGAATGCTTTCAGTATATAAAGCACCACTGCCTTTATTTTCAAAATCTGATCTATTGTCTTCATTATTGTATCTCCTTTTTGCCTGCAAATATAAGGGTTTTCTTTGAAACTACCAAATTTTTGGGGTGTTTTTTCAACTCCACCCAATTACTGGTGGAAATCTACGGTGATATCGAATGGTGAAGCGAAATCGTTCAGCATCTCGGTCTTCTTTCTTGATTATTCCATATTTTTTTTATCTCGTCAGCAGGTTTCTCCACCAATTTTTGCTCAGCCTGGCTGGCAGTGGGCGCAATGAGATTGTTTCCGCCATGAATATTGAAGATAGCATGGGGATCCTGACACTCCTTGATTTGATCGATGAGGCCATGATACTCCTTGGACATCATCTTGCGCAGCAGACATTGCACACGGGAGACGTCGGCAAAGTGATTCTCATTCATGAACTCCTGTGCCTTTCGTATCATGTACAAATATTTTTCCTCCATACTAAATTAACCATCTAGAATCAATAAAAGCCAATTTTCAGCAGCAATTGACCATAATCCGCAAGTTTTGCGAGTTGAAAATCCTATAGTTGTACGACTGTAAAGCTACAGTTGTACGACTATACATGCTATAGTTGTACAACTCTGGAGTTATAGTCGTACAACTATAGGGGTCATAGTCGTACGACTATAGATTTTCAAGAGACCAAGTATATTTTTCATTTTTATATACTGCTGATTATCAGTAACTTACCAAGCCTCAACATAATTTCAATTCTACAAAATGAATTTGGATTCATTGAAAATTCTGAAATTTTGGAGGGCCTAAATAAGCCTTTTGTCAGTATTTTTCCTCACGCTACTTCATTGGTGATCATTTCCACTTATACCAGGCTTCATTGATATACTTGCGGATATTACTGATGCCTGTAGTAACCTGAGGAGCCAAGGGCTGTAAGACTTCGATGAACTCCTGCTTCACCATAATATCTTGGTCAACCTTTACATCTGTATCATTCACCATATCCATCACCACCTGTGCCAATTCCTTGGCATTGGTGCATGCTGAGAGCTTGGCTACATATTCTGCTAATGCTTCCACATTATTAATATATAAGGAGAGACGGGTTGTTTCGGGTGAGAGAACAGGCTCTTGACTTGGGGTCTTCGCCTTCATCATCTCCTCTATGTACTTGTCGCCATAAAAGTTTTGCTCAGCCTTGATAGCATTGGGCAGAATCTGGTTATTACCGCCAGAGATATTAAAGACGATATTTGCCTTATTATTATCTTCCATTGCTATGATTTTTATTAAAAGTGAACGTATAGTGAATGAGCAGTAAACAGATGGTGAACGTCAGTGAAGGCATTTGTTTTCGCCTCGCCAATGTTGTATCTTTGCACTGCGTTCAATCAGAACAAACGGGATTGCTAATCTCTTTGGACTGACGATGACATAACTTAGTATTAATCTTTTAAATGTTTTAATTATGAGTAAAAGCTACAAAGTTGCAAAGAAGACCATTAACATGGGTGAGAAAAAGGGTCAGACACTCTTTTCTGTTAGACCTTACAGTTACGGAACCTTGACCACCGAGGAGGTTGCTAACCAAATCGCAGTGGAGTCTACAGCTACTCCTGCAGACGTAAAGGCGGTACTCGACCGCTATGCTTACTACGTGAAGGAGAACCTGAAGAAGGGTTACGACATCGAGTTGCTTGGATTCGGCAAGCTCTTCATCCGCTTCATTACCGGCAAAGCCGTAGAAGATGAGAGTAAGGCGAACGCTAAACTCGTCAAGAGTCTTGTACCTGCCTTCCGTCCTTCTTTCACCAAGTTGCAGAATGGTTCCCGTATCTACAACCTGCTTCCTGCATCCATCGAACTCGTCAAGTACGGTGAAGAGAAGAAGGACAAGACGACTGACGGTGAGACCACTGGCGGTGAAACGACTGGCGGTGGTTCCAACACTGAAGCTGGCGGAACTGGTTCCGACAATGGTGACGGATTGGAATAGTCTCCAACTCTGGCAGTGCCTTACCTCTCTGAAAGGGAGGCACTGCTAAACTCTGAGAACTTATTCAAGTTTCGCAAGCTCAGAAGTTAAAGGAGTTAAAGGAGTTAAAGGAGTTATCGCTCCCTACGGTCGCTGAGGAGTTAAGACAACAGTCTTTTTGGCGTAGTTTTTTAAGCAGCAAGACATACGTCTTAACTCCTTAACTTCCTTAACTCCTTTAACTTCCTGATATGCGAAAGTTCAGTTAATTTTTAATTCCTTCTTTATTTTTAACCATCTTATCTATCGCCTGAATCTGCTTGAGATAGGATGGGAACTTGAAGTATATCCACGAATCTTGTTCCTGCAACTCTACCATTCCTTTGTGAAGATGGCTGACTATTGAAGAACAGTGATCCATCTGAGTGATTTTCCCTACAATTTCATTAAACAACTCAGAAAGCGTGTTGTCCGGATGAAATGAGTCTGTGATATAATTATATAGTTCATCTTCTGCAAAATGGGAAGAGAATACCAATGAGGTGGAAAGGAACCGTAATATGGCATACGCAATTTCTTCCTTTGCCAGATGGTTCTCTATGATTTCCTTCGCATCATTCAAAACTGCGGCTATCTTTGTCATATCCGATTTGCCGTCAGTCTTTGCAAATGCATCTTCCTGCTTGGAATCAACAGTGATGACAGAAGGCTGGTCGATGACAGGCACCTTATGGAGCAAGACGTAGCGCTGGAGATACTTACGCCAAATCAGAAGACGCGCTCCCTGCCATACTTCTACGGCTGCTGCGGTGAGGGAAGTGAAGAGAGATGAATGAAGAGTGAAGAACTCATGAGCTCTTCTCCCCAACTCCTCCATATCATCAGGGTATTCAATACCTGTCTCTAGCGAAAAGCCCCCGATTCCATCGATCTTTTCAAACCGATAGTCGCTTTGTGTAAGCAGGTAGAGCAAACGGGGATATTTCTTTGCTTCCAGGTCTGAAAGGAACAGAGCCCTTTCATCTTTACTTTGAGAAGCATAATTGTCATAGAACCCCCCCCATGAACAGATAGTCTTTACCTTGCCTTCTACAGTCTTCAAAAGTGCGAAATGAGCATCATACTCATAGTCCTCATCGAAGACCGGTGCATATTTGTCTGCCTCATATTCCTTGCCCCTGAAGAATTCCCGAAGGTTGCATGGAAAGATGAATTCCGTAATTCCATTATGCTGTAATACATGGTAACCTTGTCCCTCAGGAATAGCAATGCCTGAAGCTGGCGTGAGAAACGGACGGAGAACGACATCTGGAATCAGTTCCTTCAATCCCTGTTCGAGGGTTGCATTATCACAAGGGAGGTAGTTGGCCAGGATGCGAAAGTTCTTCCACATCGATTCATCTAAATTTTCAAGCACCTCCTGTTGCTGGACATCCTTCCTGTTTGCCATCATCTTACTGTAGGCGATATCAGAAGTTTGACGGTTGTGATATATGGTCAATTTCTTCTGATAATTCATGAAGAGCTTGCGTAATAGTTCCCCTGCATTTTTCGAAGGTTCCTTCATCTGCAGATAACCGATCATCTGGTCAATAGCCCGCCATGCACCCACGGATTCAGAAGGAGCCTCATGCTCTATCTGCAAGGCATACTGGCGGATATTGGAGATACTGAGACAGTAGTTGTTTCCAAAGCGAACCAAAAGATGACGGTCTTTCTTACCCTTATGCTTGATTTGCTTGATAACGCCAACCAGACCAACCAGAGGACCGGAGAGGATACGGATGGTGTCATTCTCCTTGACCAAGTCGCTGTAATGCTTTTCGACGATACTCAATCCATTGATGTCATCGCCTATTCTGTCATTGAAATAGACAAAAGTCTCCATATCCTCATCAGGGATTTTTGACTGTCTTACTATTTCATCCAATGACATCTGCTTGCTGTTAGCAGATAGGATATGCGCCTTGGTAAAGAAGGTGCGTTCTACCAGTTCGGAAGTATGCGGTTCCATTTCAAAACCCTTGTACATAAAGTAGCCATATGGGGAGAGAACCTTTTTCAAACGCCTTTCATTCTGCACTCTGATGAAGAACATTCCCTGTAAGACCGGCACGAAGCGTACCTTCACTTCTCCATTTTCGTTCTTGTAGGTTTTTCTTCCTAAAGGAAAATAGAAGTCGGTGATGATATGATTGTATTTTTCACGCAGGAAATCTATGGATTGCTGCTCTGAAAAAACATCAGTCTTGACTATAAACCACATACAGGATTTTGGATTTGAATTGTAAACGCAAGGGAAGAGTTAAAAAGTGTAACTAAATGTCCAACCGGATCTGGTCGCAAGACATATTTCGGCTTCCCCTGAAAAGATGCCTCTTCCCGAGTTATTGGGATTGTGAAATGTATCACAGCATTGAAAAACCAATAGACTAACTTCCACTAATCTTCAATACTTTTATGTCTTTCAACCTTACACATACATGATGCAAACAGGCTAGTGTTTAGCAAATTGTACTTCATAAACATTCTGCTTACGGCGAAAGCCATATTTTAATTTTTAACTCTTTATACTCTCCTGCATCTCTCTATGAGAAACACAGAAATACGTTGCAAAAATACTAAAAAAAATGTAAACACACAAATTACAAATGTTAAAATATTGATTTTCACTAAGATATTCTGCTTTTAAGTTGAGAGGCGTATGAAGTGCATTTCTCTACCATTCCGATTATCAGACAGTTACAATTTTCCTGCATCACTTACATCGAAATTCAGAAAAATGGTTCATAATGGTTCATTTCTAAAGCTCTATATTCCAACCACTTTAAAATTTGATAGGAAAGCCGAAATTCCACCATTGGCACCATTCACATCAGTGCTCCACAAAGAGCAATCAGCAGCAACTGTATGCATAAGACAACATGCCTTGGCAGAAACAGAAGATAGCATTTGCATATAAGGTAAGCATGACACACTACATATACACCCCACACTATAAAAAAAGAAGAGGAGAGCCCAAACTCCCCTACCCCTTTCTGCCATAATTGTCTATCACAACTTCATCTTCCTTGCCTCCTCCACAAGAGAAACGCTTTCTTCTTCTAAACCGCCGCAATTCCAGGAGAATTCATCCCCATTCGCCCAATTCTGGGCAAGGATATACAGATAGAACGATTCCTCTATGGTCAAGCCATCGGCTCTCTCTGAGGCAAGAATTTCACCCATCACCACATCATCCCCATGATACAACTCTTTCAGTTTCTGCAGTGACATTTTCTGCACAACAGCTTTCTCTGTTACATAAGCACAAGCCACCTTCTCCAAAAGATACACCATTATCTTAAGCTTACCACCAGCTGAAATTTTGAGAGAAATCCGAGTTTTTTTTTAGCATTCCGGCATAACCTTCACACCAAGCCCTTTTTTCGTGCCTAAAAAGCATGGAAGTCAAAAGTGGCAGAAAGCCAAACAATCGGTCAAGAAACTTTTCTGGAAAACCACAATCTCTGATTGCGGAAGGCTGCCGGAAAAGTTTCTTCACCGATAACAACGTGGTGTTTGGTATCTGACAAGACTGCCATACCTTTGCACGATAAAAAGCCTGGTGGGATTATGATGCGACAAAATTATAAAAACGAGGATGTATGCTCAAAACTACAGATGAAAACAATAGATATAACCCAACGAGGGTGTGTCATAAGTCTGTGACGCACCCTCGTTGCATGGATAAAGCAGGTATGCTAAACATTGATTTACACATTACAGACTACTAAACCTCAAACATGCCTTAGATATTAAAATGGATAGAAAAGCAAAAATTGTAAAATTATCAGAACTACGAAACCGTTTACCTCATTACATGTAAACCAATGATAATATGAATATAAAGCAAAGAAGATAGGCTAGATGACAAAAGACTTTCATCATCTAGCCTATTTCCTGTCTTACTTCTGGTGGGTAAAGCTTAGATAGTTCATCGGCATGAAAGATGCAAATTACAAACAAAAGCCGATCAACTATCTAACAATCAAGTAAAGAGAAAGAGCAGACGGTATATCCACTCCTATCGTTTTCTTTGAACCTTCTGAGAAGGTCTCATCATGTGAAGGGCCATGAAGAAGCAACGCTGGCGGAATGCCAGGTCATCTTCATCATCACGCTTTCCCCATCCTGTGCCTGGTCCGCCACCGCCACCACCGGATTGTGAAATCTTAGTGACAGCATCCAGATAGCCCAGATATAGAGCAGCGGCAATGGAAGTCACCTGAACGGCATTATCCATGATGGTCTCTGCTATGGAACCATCAAAGAGAATATCTCCAGTCTGCCTTGCCACTTGCCTCTGTTCAAAAGGAAGCGAAGAGAGGAACTCATGATATTTGGCTACCCGGTGCTTAGCATCGGTGGCCATCATCATATACCCCATTTGCTGCATTTCCTTGACGGTAGCCTTGCTGAGCAGAGGCACTTCCTTCTGAAGCTTCTTCTGTACCTCTTCAAACTTTCTCTCAGCCGAGAGGGTCTTGGTTTGCAACTGGGCAAGCTGTAACTCTGCAGTATGAAGTTTTTGAGTCTTGTCAGCAATTTTCTCATCCACCTCTTCCAGTTCCTTCTGAATCCTATCAAGCCTGATCTTTGCCTCTTCGGCACTAATCTTTCCGGAATCACGGTCTCGCTTGAGTTGCTCAACCTCCTCCAACAACTGATTCTTCTTAGACTCCAAATTGGCAATCATGGTCTGAAGGGCCTTGAACCTGGCAGTGGCATGTTTGATGTCTTTCTCCAAGCCACTCAAAGTAGCGCGCTGCTCCCTGATGACAGTCTGCTGCCCCTCGATGGTTTGAGATAGCTGCTCATTCTCACTCATTAATTTTTCCCGAAGCTCTGCGTGGTATTCCTCCGTGGAACGATGCTGGGCTCCTGTTTCAGAAATTCTATCACCACGCTCCAGACCATACTTCTGATTGATCTTAGCGATGTCATTGTGAAGACTGCTGTAAATTCTGAGACCATCCGTCTTCAACTCACCGAAATAGGACTTCCAGGAAAACTTATTGTTCTCAGTAATGGGAAGCATTGTACAATGCACATGAGGATTGGTTTCATCCAGATGCACGATAAAGGATGCGATATTCTGTTCACCAAACCTTTCACATACAAATTTATACATGTCCTTAGCCCATTCTTCTATCTCCGGATGCCGGACAATATTAGAGTTATCAGCCCCTTTTTTGAGGTTCACCATCTGGTCACCAAAGGCCAGACGATGCATCTGATCCCTGGAACCCCCTAAAATGATATTGGCCACCGTACGGAAAAACGGCGGATCCCTACCCCTGTTCGGGTCCCAAATCTTTCGTTCCTCAAGCAGCATCCTGATTCTTTTGGGGACAGATGTTTTCTTGTCCACCTCACAAATCACCCCACCTTTCTTAATCTCAAAATTCAGGTGCTCGCGAGTAGAATCATAGTTGCCGCTCCAACGCTTCAACCTCTCGCCACCATTAGCATTGCGCAGAAACTCATTGCTCTGAGAGGTTGTCATGCCTTTTCCGGCTTTAATGTCGAGTACTTGTTTTGCCATAACTTCCATTGTTTGTCAACAGAGACTAAAGGGTTCTTAGGGACTTTCCCTAAGCCTAATCGCTTACCTCGGCTTGCCGCACGAAGTCGCCAAGAAATTGGCAGGTAAGCCTCCGTGTTTCAAAGCGTTAGCCATGAAACCGGGGATTAGGCTCCCCCCTGTTGTAAAAAAGTACGGTTTCCGGCGCAAGCGCCCCTGGAAAACGAGCCTTCGATAGAAGCAGTTTTCCTGATGTGGCAGGGCACCTGACCGAAGCCGAATACGATATTGATCCATCGTGCCCATCTTCCAGGAAAGAGGGCTGAAGAGAGGCTATCCACCAGGAGTTGGAGAAAGCCCGGAACTAAAGATGCTGGGCTTCAAATGCACCACCTTACTGGTTACCATGTTGCACACCTCCAGAATCTCATACTTTTGAAGCTGGTCAACAAAGGCCAGCACCGCCGGACGACTCCATCCCCATGCCTTCACCAGTTGCGCGATGTTGACATCCATGTCCTTGGAAGCGAGCTTAGCCTTTTGGAAACGGATAAGCAAATCCTGCAAAGCCTTCAAGCGAGAGAATCTGTTGGGATTGCGATACGAATAGTCGTTACAGAGATAAGCAATTAGCTCTGACGACATGTTGATGACGAATCTCTCCTCCTTCGGAAGCGATTCGCTACTGCTACTATTTTCTTTTACCATTTGAATATTTCTTTTAGATAGAACCATTCAACTATATAATCTACCTGAGAGACAGATGAAGATTGTGATGCTCTTTCAAAAGTTCCTAGGCTGCATTCCTTCCACGTGGCCAGGAACCCAAGCTGCGCCACCTGCTTTTCATCCCGGGAACAGGTGGAAGCTGCTTGAACGGATAAACCATACCGGCCATGAGTAGGATAAAGATCAGCTCACCCATCAGGAAGGCACGTCCACAATCAACCACTGCCACCACAATAGCAAGAGAGGCAAGGAGAATTTGCAAGCACCTGCTCCCATGAATTCCAACCAGCACCCTGTCGGCAAGCCTATAGGAAAACAGCAGCACCGTCATCATCAAAGCCACCATGTAAACCCAGAGAGAGGTCTGAAACGGATAAAGGATGTTCTCCATGAACGACTTGGGACCCAGTTCAACCTCACCATCAATACCAGGCAATCCTATATCATAAGGTGTAAGGCTCAAAGCCTTCCCTTTGGCTGCCCATTCCACCTGAAACGAACAGGCTTCCTTGGCTGCATGAAAGTCCACCACCTGAAACACCAGCATACAAATGACAAGAACCAATGTAAAGAATTTTCTTCCGTTGTCACTTCTATACATCTTGTGGTATACATAGGAGATCCATGCCTTTACGCCAAGCGCCTTCCTTTTCAGCCAAGGCATTCGGGCAGACAGGAAACTATAGAAGTTGCTCCACTTATCAGAGCTGGCAGCCTTAGGCTTGATGCAATAGTGGAATACAAAGGGAACCGATGTAAGCAGCATAGCCAGGAGCCATTTCAAAACAATCATCACCATCTTTTACAGATATGCTAAATTAGAAAAAGAACGAGAGAATCTCATCCATCTTTTGATACTCCAGAACTTCTGCCGGCATCCTGGTAACATCCCTGAGCACATGCTGGATGCCCAAAAGCATGGTTTCATCACTGTCGTAAAAGTGAACCGTCAACGAATCAATGACCCCATACTGCTCACTCCCCATGTGAATGATAAACATACTGCCATCCACCGGTGTGGAATAAGCTGCCGCCTTTAACAGCTTGCCATAGTTCTGCTTGCTGGCATAGAGGATGTGAAGCCCAAGTTTCTTCTCCAACCACTCTACCAAGTCCTCCATCATAACCTGTTTGGAAGTAGGTATGACAACCTCCACGTAATCCTCATGAGGAATCGTAGGTAGAGGAACCTCCTTAAAGAATTCCGGGAGCTTGCTACGCAACTCCAGGAAGAGCGTATTGATGGAATCCTTCCATTCCTCGCTCTCTAAAAGATTGTAGTCGCTTAATGTCTTAATCATTTGATTGCAATTATAATATTGATGATAGATATGATTTAAGGAAATACTCCGACAACACCTCTGTCAAGTTATTTTCCTTATCTCGAACATGTTTCCTGGCATCCAACCTATTAAGCAAGCCGGGCAAGTCATCTGAGAGGGCAAGAAGCTGCTCTCTTTGCTCCTCAGTCAACACGGCTGCAGAATAGTCGTCAATGGCCATGAAAGGCTGGATGAGCATCCATCGATAGTTGGCCTGCTGGGTGTTACCAAGGCGTCTTCTGGACAAAATATCCTCCTTGCATGCCAAGGCATTCTGAATGATGCGCCGGTTGAATCGCATGCTTAGATATAACATGGTTCTGTCGTTGACATCATCCACTTGTGCCCCCACCGATGAGTAGAGTCCATCAAACACCCGGGTGGTGCCCATGGTGAGCTTCTGCAGGGCCTCAGTATCCACCTGAGCAAGATACTTCATCAAACTCCTGAAGCATTTATCCTCCAAGGCTATGAAGTTCATCAGCTCGTCACCCTGCTTGAACGACGTGGTAGAGGAAAGCAGTTTTCCATAGGCTGCAAGTGTCGTCTTCAATGATGGATAGAGCGGATAAGTATCAAGTTTCTCATAATACCTCACCGCATCCTTGAAGATGGCATTCTTCTCCAACACCTTCCGCTGCATGGCAGTGTTCTGCTTGAAATACATCACCTCACGAAGCGAGCGAGGCTTGACAAACGCCAGACGGGTGATTTCCGCCCGTATGGAATCCGACACCATGAAATATGCCACAGCCATCGGACTCTTGAGGTTGAGAGAAGAGTCCCTGCCAAAACTACTGTAGGCAGAATCCCGTACCTCTAGCCAAGTGGAGGTAAGAGAAGAAAGGTCCTCAATGGACGCATCCTGCTTCTGCTTCAAAAGCTCCAGCTGCTGCTTGCATCCCTGTAATGCCTCCTCAGACGAAGAGAAGGAAGGATGTCGCTCACAGGAAACCAATATGGCCATCATGGTCATACCGAATACAATTAACTTTTTTACCTTCATTTTATTCTAATGAGATTATTGATATGTTACCTGAATCTGGGTGCAAAAGTAAGAAAGAAAACTTAAAAAGTTGGAGTTTTCGCAATATAACTTTATATTTAACATTTATACAAAACCTTATTATGCAAGTTTTGAAGCTCCAAAAAGTAGATATAAAATTCCAAAAACGCCGTATATAAAGGCTTTTTGACATGTTCTAGATATAATAGAAGCGCCTTTTCAAATGTTAACTACAAACATCTTATATGTTAAAATTGCAGGGCTAATTTTGCACAAAATGGGAGTATCATCTTAGCATAACAACTCCCGAAACTCCCTCATATACCTCAAAAAACAAAAAAAGTTCCTCGCCTTTTGGCGAGAAACCCTCAAAATTCATCGATAAAGATTGATGATGTCCAATCCTTTCAGCCTGGCTTTTCTGCAGGTGTAGAAAGTTCCTCCCTTAGGCTTGCCATCATAATAGGCGATGATGCCACTTGCATGGGCTAACATGTAGTCATTTCGCTTGAGCAGACAACCATTGTAATACCCCTCACTGAGCACAATTTCTTCATCCACCTCATTCAAGATACGCTGATACCGTTCACGCTGATGGGGAGCCCACCTTCCACTCTGACCTCGGTAAGGAACAACCGCAACCAACTTTACCCCCTTCAGTTCCTCCTTCAGCTTGATAACCTCCTCGGCTGCCAACATGTCAAAACCTAGCGCCATGCCCGAAACAAACTTTCTGAAACCTAACGAGAAAAGCAACCTTATCTTTCCTCTCACCTGCTGTCTCACTTCCTGCTCCTTGTCCTTTGGAACAGAGCGATGTCCGGTAAAGACAACGCTCTGCATTTTGAAAATCTGATTCATACCTTCTTATATATATAATGTGTTCTAGCTAAAAACAAACCTCCCACCACATGAGCGCCATGTTTCTCCACCTCCTCGGCAAAGATAGCATAAGAGCCACCGGTGGTGATGATGTCATCAAAGATGAGCACTTGCTTACCCTTGAAAAAGGGCTTGTCAAAATCCATGATGCTCACCTTGGAAATCTCCTTCTCTCTTCCTCTTCTGCGCTCATGAACTGCCAAGCGGTCTTCCATCAAGATAAGATGGGAATAACCATTCTTGATACCACTCAATCGGCTCACCTCCTTGCAGAACTCCTTGTAGCGGCTCTTGTTCACCTCCTGACGGCTAGCTGGCACACATAGGAAAACCATGTCCTTCACCTGCTCCCCATACTCACGCTTCAAATAGCCATCCACCATCTGCGCCACCAACTTGTAAGCATCATCCCTTGCATCCTTGAACGCATAGATAAGCTTTCTATCTTCCTTGGCATCCTCACCCACATTACGGATTCTTGCAGGAAAGTACTTCAAGAAATATCCTTGCTTCTTACTCAACTGGGCTATCCTGCCCTCATCTATCAATCTAGCCATAAAAAATCATTTTAAAAGTTACTCACTCAAATGGTTCGGAGTCCAAACCTCCACTTCCCACTCATACCCCACATTATTGCACTGACTTTGGTTCATCCGTCTGATGTCCTCGGCTTGCTCCTCAGTAATAGGCTCACTCTCCAACCTCATCAGCTTCTTGATACTAGCCTCCCTGTTTGTCCCGATGTAAACCAAGTCCTTGCTCTTACGGGAGTTCCAATTGTCTGTACGATAAAAAAGAAATACTTTCATCTTGTCTCATTTAAAAGTTCAACACTCAAAAAAATATTCTGGATTTCCTGATTCACTGCCTTTTCAAGCTTTTGTTTTCAGAAGAATCCGAGCTTTTTTTTAAAAACATTCCGGCATAACCGTCATCACTTTAGCCTTTTTACGTGCATAAAAGAATGGAAGTCCAAGGGGGCAGTAAGCCAAACAATCGGTCAAGAATCTTTTCTAGAATACCCAATCTCTGATTGCGGAAGTCTGCTGGAAAAGAATCTTAGCCGATAACAAAGTGGTATTTGGTATCTGCCAGGACTTCACATACCTTTGCAAAGTAAAAAGACTATGGTGATGGCTACCGGCTAGAAAAGATAAAAAGTGAGGAGTATTCCCCATAAAAAACAAAATAGAACCCTAGATATATCCCATCAGCAATCACATCAAACATAAAACACAGTGTTTTCCCACCATGACCAAAGGGAACCGTGGGAAAACGAACCTCTCTCCCTTTAGCCTTCTGACAATATGGTCAGGTGGCAAGTTAGCATGGCAGGCCATACTAACTTGGGGATTAAAACTGTCATGTACATGAAGAGAACGCCTGGGCGTGAGTCTTGAAGAGAATGGTCATGCGTGAACTACCCAGTGAAGATGGGAAATAGTCCACCTTCGCGGGTAAGTCACCCTTGGCCAGACTCGAAGAGAGTGTAAACTAAACTGTGTCAAGCTACAATAAAAGTAGTTTAATACAGTTTTTATATTATGGACAACTTAGAAATTGATTACAAGAAAGCAGCTCAGCA
>OHVT01000701.1_pt1 | contig 14410 bp, 10 predicted proteins | sample 1579441 | NCBI WGS metagenome assembly OHVT01 (sample SAMEA3882542, study PRJEB24775) | human gut metagenome | biome: human-associated habitat; feature: intestine environment; material: feces | place: Netherlands | collected 2009/2010
AGGTGCGGGCACTGGGGCGGCACACCGGGCGTGACCCGCTGACCCTGTTCTGGACGGCCAGCGGCATGGAGCTGGAATTTACCGGCAGTGAGCTGTGGGTGGATCTTTTCGCCGATTATGAAGCGGTAGAGCCGTGGGTCAGCGTGGAGCTGAACGGCGCATGGGTGGCACGGTTTGCCGTGAACCCCGGCAAAAGCCGGATCTGTCTTTTCCGGGGCATGACACCGGGCAAGGCAAAGCACCTCCGGCTGCTAAAGGATGTGCAGGCCATGCACGATGACCCGGCGCATCTGTTGCAGATCACCGGGCTGGAATATGCAGGCGGCGAATTTCTGCCCCTGCCGGAGCCGCAGTATCGGCTGGAGTTTGTGGGCGACAGCATCACCAGCGGTGAGGGTGCCATCGGGGCCAAGCCGGAGGAGGACTGGGTGGGAGCCTTTTTCTCTGCGGAGAACCACTACGGCCGCCTGACCGCCGATGCACTGGGAGCCGAATACCGCTGCATCTCGCAAAGTGGCTGGGGCCTCGTGACCGGCTGGGACAACGATGTGCGCCATGTGATGCCGCCCTACTATACGCAGGTGTGCGGTGTAGCGATGGGGCAGCGCAATGCCGCCCTTGGCGCACAGCAGGATAATGATTTTGCTGCATGGAAACCGGATGCTGTCATCGTCAACTTGGGCACCAACGACACGGGCGCATTTGATAACCCGCCGTGGCAAGACCCTGCCACCGGCAAGCCCCACCAGATGCGGCGGCTCTCCAATGGAGACTTCCACCCTGCGGACGCCCAAAAAGTGGCAAATGGTGTACAGCATTTTCTGACCCTGCTCCGGGCGAAGAACCCCGGGGCAAAGCTGGTGTGGTGCATCGGGATGCTGGGCAGCGAGCTGCTGCCGGTATTGCGGCAGGGCATGGAGCAGTACAAGGCCATTACCGGAGACAGCGCTGTCTATCTGCTGGAGCTGCCCAACACCACGCCGGAAACCGTGGGTGCCCGGCAGCACCCCGGCGCAGAGAACCACCGGCAGGCGGCAAACGTCCTGACCGCCTTTCTGAGAACGATCCTGTAAAAATGAAAACGGGATGCCGGCGCGTCCGCAGACGCTCCGGCATCCCCAATATAAATTATATTTTCCGCTAAAGGGGCTGATGCACAAACCTTCGTGCATCAGCCCCTTTTTATCAGGTAGATTCTCTTCTTACAAAGCCGCCGGGCACGATGACGGTGGGAGCAATGGCAGGCTTATGCGCCATTTTGCGGCGCAGCTGCGCCACCGCCGTTTTTGCCATGCCGTCCAAGTCCACCCGGTAGCTGGTGAGCTGGGGGCTGCAAAGAGTGGAATAGCGGTAGTCGTCGTAGCCGGTCACTGCCACATCCTGCGGCACCCGGTAGCCGTTGCGCTTGAGGGTCTCCACCAGATTATAGGCCACCGCATCGCAGTTGCAGACAAAGGCGTCCGGCATCTCGTGGGGCAGAGAGAACGGCATGAACTTGCCCTGATCGTCCCGGTCCTCCAGCCGCCAGTCGTCCCGGATGGGCAGACCGGCGCGGAGCATCGCCTTGACGTAGCCCAGATACCGGTCCATGATGGAACTGGTGGACAGCACGCTGCCAACAAAACCGATGTTCCGCCGCCCGGTGGAGATAAGGTGCTCGGTCATCGTGTAGCTGCCGCTGGTGTTGTCGCTGAGCACGCAGTCGGCGGCAATGGCATCATCGTAGAAGTCCAGCAGCATAAAGGGCACGCCGGTCTGCACCGCCGTAGCAAGGTAGCGGCGGCTGATCTCGCCCATAAAAATCAGGCCGTCCACCTTCCGGTTTACAAGGAAGGTAGGCATATTGCAGCTTTTTTCTGCCTGCGGCAGAACGATTTCCATCAGAACCGAGATGTCCTGCTCGGCGGCAGCTTTCAACACGGAACGGTACAGATTGGAATAAAAGGCATTCTCGTTGAAAAAGCGGTCTGCCACCAGAATGCCGATGCTCTCGCCGCCGGGGTGGGCGTTGGTCCGGGCGGGGGGCTGGTAGCCCATCTCCTCAGCGGTGGCAACGATCTTGGCACGCATCTCGGCGCTTACGCCCTCCTTCCCTGCCAGACCCTTGGAAACGGAAACGGTGCTGATGCCCAGCCGCTGTGCAATGTCCGCCATGCGTACTGCTTTTGCCATGTTCCTGACCAGCTTTCTTCTTGATTTGGTTATGAGGTAAATAAAATTCCGATTAACTTTATAACTAGCATAACAGTTTTCGGTAGTTTCGTCAACAAAAACCTTGAAAGCCTTTAAGCTAACCGCCATTTAGGCTAATTTTCTCTATCTTTGTTAGCTAACAAAACATTTTAAGTTTAATTTTCGTGTTGTATCCCGGATTTGCAGGTCAGTTTTCACAAGAAAATCGCCGAATTGCCACCAAAATACCGAATCTTTTTGGTGACATTGACAGTGCATCGTGAAAAGACTATACTTAAATCACAAAAAGCGAAAGAAACAGTTAGCTAAACCAAGTTAACAAAAGCTTTCGCAACCCGGAAAAAGGTTCCACATTAAAGAAGGAGGACATCCCTATGCGTAAGATCAATCGTCGCAATTTCCTGAAGGTCACCGGTGTGTTGGCCGCAGCTTCTGCTCTTGCCGCCTGTGGCGGCAGCAGCACTTCTACCGCCGGCTCCACCGGCAGCACCGCCGGTTCCGCTGCCAGCGCAGACGGTGCAAAGGCTTACAATGAGCTGACCGTTGGCACCGACAACACCGACCTGAAGGCCGAGCTGAAGGTCATCAGCCACCGCACCGACCTCATCGATGACGGCACCTTTGACGGCTACGTTGCCGCATTCCAGAAGCTGTATCCCAACATCACCATCAAGTACGAGGGCATCACCGACTATGCCAACGACATGACCACCCGTCTGACTTCCAACGACTGGGGTGATCTGTGCATGATCCCCACCAACATTCCCCTGACCGAGTTGGGCGACTACTTTGAGCCTCTGTGCGCACTGAGCGACATTGAGAACGATTACAACTTCGCTTCCAACCGCGCTTATAACGGCAGCGTGTACGGCATCCCCTCCACCGGCAATGCACAGGGCATCGTCTACAACAAGAAGGTCTTTGAGGCTGCCGGCATCACCACCCTGCCCAAGACCCCGGACGAGTTCCTGGATGACCTGCAGAAGATCAAGGACTACGATCCTTCCATTGATCCCCTGTACACCAACTACGCCGCCGGCTGGACCATGACCGCATGGGATGCTTACACCAGCGGCGGCGCAACCGGCGACCCGGACTGGATGAACATTACCATGCCCCAGACCAAGGATCCGTTCCAGAAGGGCATTCTGGGTGCGGACGATATGGGTCCCTACGCTGTGTACTACATCCTGTACGAAGCAGTGAAGCGCGGCCTGACCGAGGCCGACCCCACCACCACCGACTGGGAGGGCTCCAAGCCCCGCATCAATAACGGCCAGATCGGTGCCATGGTTCTGGGCAGCTGGGCCATCGTGCAGATGCAGGCCGCCGGTGACCACGCCGACGACATTGGCTATATGCCGTTCCCCATCACCGTCAAGGGTACCCAGTACGCCAGCGCAGGTGCAGACTACTGCTACGGTGTGAACAAGAACACCACCGATGACAAAAAGCTGGCTGCCATGCTCTACATCAAGTGGCTGACCGAAAGCTCCAACTTTGCTTATGATCAGGGCGGTGTGCCGGTGCTGAAGAGCCAGGAATACCCCGATACCCTGAAGGCATTCGACGGCATCGACCTGGTCGAGGATGCTCCCGCTCCCGCAGAGCTGGCAGACCTTGCCACCGAGGTGCAGCAGGAGGCTGAGCTGATGCTGAATGCCGACCAGACCCACGTCATGCGTGTGGTGGAGGCTGGCATCAACGGCGACGAGACTCTGGACGACATCGTGGCCGACTGGAACGCTGCATGGGACGCAGCTGTGGATGCCTGCGCACCGCAGTAAGCGATCTATCGTTATAAATCAGCAGGGCGGGCCTATGTCCGCCCTGCTTTTGGTGAAAGGAGGTCTTTTACATGGCATCTTCCGCAACCGTATCCGCGCCTAAAAAGCGCAAGAGCTTCAGCGAATACTTTCACAGTATGCGCGGGCAGCAGCTCATCGTCACGCTGGTGTTCCTGTTCGTTCCGCTGGTGCTGCTGTTCATGTTCACCTATCTGCCCTTCTTCAAAATGGTGGAGTTCAGCTTCTTCAAAATGAAGTACATCGGCAGACGTACCTTTGTGGGTCTGCAGAACTACATCTCGGTCTTTACCCGCAAAGACTGCTTCCATGCTTTGAGCCTGAGCCTTTACTACATGGTAGGTTCGGTGGTGCAGATGGCGCTGGCGCTGCTGTTTGCCACCATCCTGAGCTTCAAGTGCAAGGGCAGCAAGTTCTTCCGTGGTGCACTGTACTTTCCCTGCCTCATCTGCGGCATCTCGGTGGGCTTCATCTTCAAGTTCTTCTTCACCCACGGCTTTGTGCTGGATACCCTGCTGAGCTGGGTGGGCTTCAACGTGGATAAGCTGCCCTTCTGGCTCCGGGATGAGTCCATCAACAACGTCGTGCTGGTGGCCTGCTCTATCTGGAAATACATCGGCCAGAACATCGTCATGTTCATCGGTGCTATCGCTTCTGTGGACCCCGTTCTGTACGAGGCTGCTGAGATCGACGGTGCCAACGCATGGCACCGCTTCAAGGACATCATCCTGCCCTCCATCAGCACCATCGTGGTGCTGAACCTCATCATCTCGGTGTCCGGCGCACTGTCCGCCTTCGAGATGCCCTATGTTGTCACCGGCGGCGGCTTCAACACCTCCACCTACTTCGTGGTCATGGACAAGATCGCCCATACCGACCAGAAGGTGGGTCTTGCATCCGCCATGGCTGTGGTTCTGCTGCTGCTCATCGTGATCGTCACCTACGCCCAGAAGGCTGTGGAAAAATGGCTGGAAAACCGCAGCAGCGGCGTAACCAAGTGAAAGTGAGGCAGAACGTATGAACGCAATCAAAATGAAGCGCATCCTCATCAATATCTGCAAGTATGTGCTGCTGATCTTTGCCGCTTTCGTGGCACTGGTGCCCATCGTGTCCTGTATCTTCACCGCCTTTAAGACGGAGCAAGAGTATGCCAACACCAACGTCATCACCCTGCCCAAGAGCTTTTTGAACTTCGATAACTTCATCATCGCATGGAACAAGGCCAACATGGGCAAAGCGTTCCTCAACAGCTTTATTATCCTGATTTGCGTGCTGGTGGGCAGCATTATGATCAGCGCCATGCTGGCTTATGTGCTGAACCGGTTCAAGTTCCCCGGCAACAAGCTGATCCGCAACCTGTTCACCATTGCCACCCTGATCCCCGGCATCGCCTCCCAGGTCACGGTGTACCAGATCATGACCGCTCTGCATCTGGTAAACTCCATGCCCGGCTACATCATCCTGATGATGGGCACGGACGTTATCACCATCTATATCTTTTTGCAGTTCTTCGAGAACCTTTCTCCCACGCTGGACGAAAGCGCCATTCTGGATGGCTGCACCTACTTTGGTGTGTTCTTCAAGATCCTGCTGCCCCTGCTCAAGCCCGCCATCGTCACCAGCGCCATCCTGAAGGGTGTGTCCACCTACAACGAATACTACATGGCAAACCTGTATCTGCAGGATAAGACCAAGTATCAGGTGGTTGCTACCTCGCTGTATGTGTTCTCCGGCCCCATGGGCAACCAGTACAACTACATCTGCGCCGGTGTCATCATCACCATCATCCCCGCCCTTATCGTGTTCCTGCTGTGTCAGGATCAGATCTACAGCGGCATGGCTGCCGGTGCTGTGAAGGGCTAAAATTGCGACATCCACATTTTTCCTTCATCATCTGCTGCTTCTCCCGGTTTCTGTGCAGGAGCCGGGAGAATACAGCAGAAGGAAAACAAACAATCTTCTATTACAGGAGTTTATCTTATGAGCAACGTAAAAATGTTCTGCGACGCACTGCCCAACATCCCCTGGCAGGAAAAGCCTGCCGATGTTACCGCCCCGGTGTGGCGGTACAGCGAGAACCCCGTCATCGACCGCAATCCTGTGGAAGGGGTAGCCCGCATCTTCAACAGTGCGGTCGTCCCCTACGAGGGCAAGTTCATCGGTGTGTTCCGTGGTGAGCAGGTCAACGGCATCCCCTACATCTATCTGGGACGCAGCGAGGACGGCATCCACTGGAACTTTGGCAAGGACAAGATTCCCTTCGTCAACGAAAAGGGCGAGCCGTTTATGCCGGTGTACGCCTACGATCCCCGTCTTGTGAAGGTGGAGGACACCTACTACATCATCTGGTGTCAGGACTTCTACGGTGCGTCCATCGGCATCGCCAAGACCACCGACTTCAAGACCTTTGTCCGCATCGAGAACCCCTTTATCCCCTTCAACCGCAACGCCGTGCTGTTCCCCCGCAAGATCAACGGCCTGTACACCCTGCTGAGCCGCCCGTCTGACAGCGGCCACACCCCCTTTGGTGACATCTTCCTGAGCCAGAGCCCGGATATGGAGTTCTGGGGCCGTCACCGCCATGTGATGAGCAAGGGCTCCAACTGGTGGGAGAGCGTGAAGATCGGCGGCGGTGCTGCCCCCATTGAGACCAGCGAGGGCTGGCTGCTGTTCTACCACGGCGTTACCGGCACCTGCAATGGCTTCGTCTACTCCATCGGCGGTGCCATTCTGGATAAGGACGAGCCCAGCAAGGTACTGTACCGCTGCGGCAACTTCCTGCTGACCCCGGAAAAGTGGTATGAGGAGCGCGGCTTCGTGCCCAACGTCTGCTTCCCCTGCGCCACCCTGCAGGATGCCGACACCGGCCGCATCGCTCTGTACTATGGCTGCGCCGACAGCTATGTCGGTCTGGCCTTCACCACCGTAGACGAGGTGGTGGATTACATCAAGACCCACGATAACGCAGGCCCCACCGATCACGAGGTGGGCATCCGCTAAGCGTCAAGCGCAACCCTCTCTGTCAATGCTTCGCATCGCCATCTCTGCAAAAAGAGATTTTACGTCCCCTACCGGGCGCTGGCACGGCGCAAGCCGTGACCGAGAGGGTTTTTACTTTTGTACAGAAAGGAAGTTCTGTATTATGTCTTCCATCAAACAGGCAGCAGAAGAAATGCTGCTGCAAACCATCATTCCCTTCTGGAAAGGGCTGCGGGACGAGGAAAACGGCGGCTTTTACGGCTACATGGATTTTGACCTGAAGCTGGATAAAAAAGCCGAAAAGGGCTGCATCCTGAACAGCCGCATTCTGTGGTTCTTCTCCGAGGCTGCCATGCTGACCGGCCGGGCAGACCTTGCCGAGGATGCCCGCCACGCCTACCAGTTCTTCCTGAAAAACTGCTACGACGAGGCAAACGGCGGCGTGTACTGGAGCTGCGATTACACCGGCAAGCCGCAGGACACCACCAAGCACACCTACAATCAGGGCTTTGCCATCTATGCCCTTTCCGCTTACTACCGGCTGACCAAAGACCCCGTTGCGCTGGCCTACGCAAAAAAGATCTTTCATCTCATCGAGCAGCACTGCACCGACAGCGAGGGCTATCTGGAGGCCTTTACCATCGACTGGAAGCCGGAGAGCAACGAAAAGCTCTCGGAAAACGGTGTCATGGCGGCAAAGACCATGAACACCCTGCTCCATGTATTCGAGGGTTACGCCGGGCTTTATCAGGCAAGCCGTGACCCGGAGGTGGAAAAAGCCCTGCGCCGCATCCTTGACATCTACGAGCACAAAATTTACAGCCCGGAGCTGCACCGGCAGCTGGTGTTCTTTGACCAGCACTACAACTCCATCATCGATTTGTACAGCTACGGCCACGATATCGAGTCCAGCTGGCTCATCGACTGGGGCTGCGATTTACTGGGAGATGCAGCGCTTTCCAAGCGCATCCACGCCATCAACTCCGACCTTGCCGCCCACATCTACAAAGAAGCTTACATTGACCACTCGGTGGTCAATGAGTGCGAGCGCGGCAAAGTGAACACCACCCGTGTGTGGTGGGTGCAGGCCGAGTCCGTACTGGGCTTCGTGAACGAATACAACAAGAGCGGCGATGCAAAATACCGCGATGCCGCCGCCGATATTTACCACTACATCTGCAACGTGATGGTGGACAAACGCCCCGGCAGTGAATGGTTCTGGGAGGTGGACGCAGACGGAAAACCGTCCAGCCGCAAACCCATCCTTGAGCCGTGGAAGTGCCCCTACCACAACGGCAGAATGTGCATGGAACTGATAAGGAGGAACCCCGATGTCACAGTCTAAACTCCACCCCGAATACCTGCGCCAGAAGGCTTTGCAGGATGCCTACCTGGCCCGCAAAAACAAAAAGACCGATTTCTACAACGGCATCTACGACCGGTGGGAAAACCCGGTGCTGACCCGCGAATCCATCCCGCTGAGCTGGCGGTTCGACCTGAACCCGGAGACGAACCCCCACTTTATGGAGCGTCTGGGCGTGAACGCCGTGTTCAACTCCGGTGCCATCAAGCTGAACGGCAAGTATTACCTTGTGGCGCGCATCGAGGGCAACGACCGCAAGAGCTTCTTTGGCGTGGCAGAAAGCGACAGCCCGGTGGAGGGCTTCCACTTCTGGGAAAAGCCCATCCTGCTGCCGGACACCTGCCCGGAGGAGACCAACGTCTACGATATGCGCCTGACCCAGCACGAGGACGGCTGGATCTACGGCGTGTTCTGCTCCGAGAGCAAGGACAACAGCGTGAATGACCTGTCCGCTGCCGTGGCTGCTGCGGGCATCGTCCGCACCAAAGACCTCAAGACTTGGGAGCGTCTGCCGAACCTTGTCACCAAGCGCAGCCCCCAGCAGCGCAATGTGGATCTGCTGCCGGAGTTCGTCAACGGCAAGTACGCCTTCTACACCCGCCCCATGGATGACTTCATCGACACCGGTTCCGGCGGCGGCGTAGGCTTTGGTCTGTGCGAGGACATCACCCACGCCGTCATTGACGAGGAGATCATCACCAGCCCCCGCCGCTACCACACCATCACCGAGGCAAAGAACGGCGAGGGTGCCACCCCCATCAAGACCGAAAAGGGCTGGCTGCACATTGCCCACGGCGTGCGGAATACCGCCGCCGGGCTGCGGTACGTTATTTATGTATTCGTCACCGCACTGGACGACCCCAGCAAGGTGATTGCAGAGCCCTCCGGCTTCCTGATCGCTCCCCGGGATTGGGAGCGTGTGGGCGATGTCTCCAACGTGGTGTTCACCAACGGTGCCATTGCCGATGAGGACGGCAGCGTGTATATTTATTATGCAGCCAGCGATACCCGTCTCCATGTAGCTTCTACCACCATCGACAAACTGCTGGACTTCGCCTTCAACACCCCCGCCGACCCGCTGCGCAGTGTGGACTGCGTAAAGCAGCGGTGCGCCCTCATCGACAAAAATCTGGAGTACCTCAAGAGCATCGGCGAGTAAACCGCCCCTCTGAGACCTCCACCCGAAAGGAAACGCCATGAAAAAGACCAACATCGACAGCCCCTTCTACCGCACTATGGGGAAGATCGGCGATCTGCTTTTTGCCAACCTTCTGTGGCTGGTGTGCTGTTTGCCCATCGTCACCGCCGGAGCCTCCACCCTGGGGCTGTTCACGGTGGTGAACAAGATGGCGGCAAAGGAGGACTACACCGTCCATACCGACTTTTTCAAGGCGTTCAAGCGGGATTTTAAGCAATCCACCGCCCTGTGGCTGGTGCTTTTGCTGGCAGGCTTTGCCGCCCTCACCGGGCTGCGCACCGCCACCGCACAGGACACCCCCAGCACCGGCATTCTGGCGGCAGCGTCCTTTCTGCTGCTGGTGCTGGCGGGCTGCTGCGGCAGCTGGGGCTTTGCTTTGCTGGCACGGTTCACCTATCCCGGCGTTCTGCCGGTGCTGACGGACAGCGGCCGCATGACCCTTGCAAACCTGCTGCCCACTGTGGGGAATCTTGCCTTTCTGGCGTGGTTTCCTCTGCTGGCAAAAGCCGCCCCTGCGTGGTTCGTCTATCTGCTGCCCCTGTGGCTGCTCATCGGCGGCGCAGGTTCTGCCCTTGGCATGGCAAGCCTGATGCGCCCCGCCTTTGCTCAGCTGGAAAAAGCCGGGCGCAAGGAAGAGGAACCGGAAGAAGAACCTGACACGGAGGACAGCGTGCAATGATCGTCTGCACCGAAACTGTCTTTACCCTGCATACCACCCACACCAGCTACCAGCTGGCAGTTGCCCCCAATGGCATGGTGCTGCACACTTATTACGGCACCCGTCTGCCGGAGGATGTGCCCAGCCTTGCGGATGCCCGGATGCCCCACAGCGACCCCGGCTGCTGGCCGGACCTGCTGCCGCAGGAGCTTTCCGGCTGCGGCACCGCTGATAACCGCACTCCCGCCGTCATCCCGGAATACGCTGACGGCACCGAAGCAGCCGCCTTTGTGTTTGACCACGCTGTGGTCACCCCCGGCAAGCCGCAGCTGCCCGGCCTGCCCATGTTCCGCACCGGGGAGGGTGTAGAAACATTATCGGTCTTTCTGAAGGACGCAGGCGGGCTGGTAGTGGAGCTGCGGTACAGCGTGTACGAGGCGGAGGATCTCATTACCCGCACCGCCGTGTACACCAATGCGGGCACCCAGTCCCTGACATTGCACAAGGCCGCTTCCCTTTCCGTAGACTTTGCGCCGGATGCGCTGGAACTTATCACCCTCAACGGCACATGGGCGGCGGAGCGCACCCTAGAACGTGCGGCGCTGCGCTGCGGCATCCAGAGCATTGGCAGTATGCGGGGCGTCCCCGGCCACGCCCACAACCCGGCAGTCGCCCTCTGCCATGCCGATACCAACGAAACGACCGGCGATGCATGGGGATTTGCCTTTGTGTACAGCGGCAACTACCTCATTGAGGCCGAGCGTTGCGACGCCGGTGAGCGTCTGGTGATGGGCATCCACCCCTACCACTTCCACTGGACGCTCGCCCCCGGTGAGAGCTTCACCGCCCCGGAAGCTGCCATGGTCTACTCCGATAAAGGTCTGGGTGAGATGAGCCGTCGGTTCCACACCGCCATCCGCACCCGGCTGCTGCCGCCCCACTGGCAGGATATGGCCGCACCCCGCCCGGTGCTCATCAACAGCTGGGAGGCCTGCTACTTCGATTTTGACGAGGAGAAGCTGCTGGCACTGGCGCAGGCTTCCAAAAAGGCAGACATCGACCTGTTTGTGCTGGACGATGGCTGGTTCAAGGGACGCAACGATACTTCTTCCAGTTTGGGCGACTGGGCAGCGGACACCCGCAAACTGCCACAGGGTCTGCCCGGCCTGTGCAAAAAGATCAATCTGCTGGGGCTGGACATGGGGCTTTGGGTGGAACCGGAGGCCATCAGCCCGGACAGTGACCTCTACCGTGCCCACCCAGACTGGGCGTTCGGCATTCCCGGCCGGGAGCCTTTGGAGATCCGGCAGCAGTACACGCTGGATTTCAGCCGCCCGGAGGTGGTAGCGGGCATCTGGCAGCAGCTGGATGCCGTCTTGCAAAGCTGCCCGCTGAAATACCTCAAGTGGGACATGAACCGCAGTCTGGCACAGGTGTACAGTGCCGTTCTGCCTGCCAAGCGGCAGGGCGAGGTGTACCACCGGTATGTGCTGGGGGTGTACGAATTGCAGCGCCGTCTGACCGAGAAATACCCCCACTTGCTGCTGGAAAACTGTGCAGGCGGCGGAGCACGGTTCGACTGCGGAATGCTCTATTACAGCCCCCAGATCTGGTGCAGCGATAACACCGATGCCCGGAGCCGCCTAGTCATCCAGTATGGCACCAGCCTGTTCTACCCCGGCTGTGTGATGGGTGCACACTTTTCCACCGTGCCCAACCACTGCACCGGCCACATCTCCACGGTGGAAGCACGGATGGCGGCAGCACTTACTGGCACCTTCGGCTTTGAGCTGGATCTGACCAAGTACACGGAGGAAGAGCTTGCGCAGCTGCGTTCCTTTGTGGCATGGTATCGTGCCCACGGTGCCCTGCTGCGGGGCGGGGAGCTGCACCGGCTGGTAAACCCGGACGCAAATGGTCTGGGTGCTGCGTGGATGCTTTCCGCCAAGGACGGCAGCGAGGCGGCGGTGTTCGCCGTGGGAGATGCTTTGACCGGCAGCCACGGCACCGCCAGTCTGAATGCCCGTCCCCGGCTGGTGCTGGCAGGGCTGGACCCGGCGGCACAGTACCGGGACGAAGAGAATAACACCTACACAGGGGCGCAGCTGCTGACCACCGGCTTGGAACTGCCCGGCGGCTACGGCCAGATGCCCGCAAAGATATGGTATTTGAAGAAAGTGTGATCCTATGGAAGAAAAAGTAAAACAGCAGTATGACCGCTGGCTTTCCCAGTCCGGGATGCCTACCGACCTTGCCGAGGAGCTGAAGAGCATTGCAGGCGACGAGGATGCCATCACCGACCGCTTTTACCGGGAGCTGGAATTCGGCACCGGCGGTCTGCGGGGTGTCATCGGCGCAGGCACCAACCGGATGAACGTCTACAACATCCGCAAGGCAACCCAGGGGCTTGCCAACTACCTGAACGCCTCCGACCTGCCCAAAAAGGTGGCCATCGGCTACGACAGCCGCATCAAGAGCGATGTGTTCGCAAAAGAAACGGCGGCGGTTCTGGCTGCTAACGGCATCAAGGCGTACATCTACCCCCGTCTGGAGCCCACCCCGGCGCTGAGCTGGGCGGTGCGGTACTACGGCTGCGGCGCAGGCGTGTGCGTCACCGCCAGCCACAACCCCGCCAAGTACAACGGCTACAAGGTCTACGGCGCAGACGGCTGCCAGATCACCCTTGAGGTGGCAGCAAAGATCCTTGCCGCCATTGAAGCAGTAGACTGCTTTGCCGTACAGCCTGCGGACTTTGACGCAGCCCTTGCCGAGGGCAAGATCGAATACAGCAGCGAGAAATGTCTGGACGACTTTGTGGATGCCGTCTACGCCCAGCGTGTGGGCGATGGGGCTGGCACCGCCGACCTGAAGCTGGTGTACACTCCGCTGAACGGCTCCGGTCTGGAATGCGTGAAAAAGCTGCTGGCAAAGCTGGGCGTCACCCATGTGACCGTGGTGCCGGAGCAGGAAAAGCCGGACGGCAACTTCCCCACCTGCCCCTACCCGAACCCGGAGATTAAGCAGGCCTTTGAACTGGCACTGAAAATGAACGAAAATATCCACGCCGATCTGCTGCTGGCAACCGACCCGGACTGCGACCGGGTAGGCATTGCGGTGATGCAAGGGGGCAAAGTACGGCTGATGAGCGGCAACGAAGTGGGCGCTATGCTGCTGAATTACCTGCTGGAAATGCGAAAGCAAAAAGGCACTCTGAGCCAAAACAGCGTGGCGGTGAAGTCCTTTGTATCCACCGATCTGGCCCAGGCCATTGCCGCCCGCTACGGCTGCACCTTTAAGAATCTGCTCACCGGATTTAAGTACATCGGCGAGGTGGTGACGCAGCTGGAGTCCCAGGGCCGTGCAGACGACTTTGTGATGGGCTTTGAGGAAAGCTACGGCTATCTGGCCGGCACCCATGCCCGGGATAAGGACGCCGTGGTGGCCAGTATGCTCATTTGCGAAATGGCCGCCTACTACAAGCTGCAAGGGCTGAGTTTGGGCGATGTGATGGACAAAATTTACGCCGACTACGGCTACTATGACAACGCAGTGGTCAGCTACACCTTTGAGGGCGAGGCCGGTATGGAAAAGATGGCCGGGATCATGAACCACCTGCGCCAAAATCCGCCGAAGTCTCTGGGCGGCAGCCCGGTGGTGGAACACAGCGACTACCAAAGCTCCCTGTCCACCGATCTAGTTAGCGGCAAATCCGCCCCCATTGATCTGCCCAAATCCAATGTGCTGGAATACAAGGCGGAGAACGGCTGCAAGCTGATCGTGCGTCCCTCCGGCACGGAGCCGAAGATCAAAACCTATGTGACCGCCGTAGCCGCAGACAAAGCCGTTGCCCAGAAAATGGGGCAGCAGCTCATAGACGAAAGCGCCGCCTGGATGGCGTAACAGAAAGGAAGTAGAGAGAATATGCAGCAAAAATGGGTCAAGGTGACCGCCATTATTCTGGCGCTGCTGATGGCTTGCAGCGGGCTGGGCGTTGGCATTTACGCCTTTGTATCTTAACAAAAAGCACGCCCCGGCGCTGCGGTACTTTACCGGGCGGCGGGGATTTTTTGATGGAAAGAGGTGGAGCCCTTTATGTGGATCTTATTTGCCGTGGGCAGTGCCTTTTTTGCCGGCGCTACCTCTGTACTGGCCAAGGCGGGGATCCAATCCGTGTCCTCGGACTTTGCCACTGCCTTTCGCACCGGCGTGGTGCT
>OHVT01000705.1_pt1 | contig 14351 bp, 10 predicted proteins | sample 1579441 | NCBI WGS metagenome assembly OHVT01 (sample SAMEA3882542, study PRJEB24775) | human gut metagenome | biome: human-associated habitat; feature: intestine environment; material: feces | place: Netherlands | collected 2009/2010
ATCCGTCTGTCCATGTTATTACGTTTTAATATAAATGTATCTGCTTTTACACCGGCACTCTTTTGTATATTCATTCCCATCTATCCACCTTCTTCCCTGACATTTCACTTATAGTTTATATATATGATTATAAAGCACGTACTTAAGGAAAGAAAGTGGCATCTCGCCACACTCGAGATACCACTTTTTTAGCAGTTTCTTTATATCCTTTTATACGTTGATTTCCGCTGTTACGCCAAGGATTTCCTTATTTGCTTCCAGCATCGGATTTACCACATTATTCAGATATGCCTCCACCTGTACCGGTGCACGTCCTACATATTTGGCAGGATCCATTGTCTTCTGCAATTCTTCCAGTGAAAGGTTGAATGCCGGATCTGCTGCGATCAGTTCAAGCAGGTTATTATCCAGTCCTTTTTCTTTTACATTACGTCCTGCTTCCATAGATAATTCACGGATTCTCTCATGAAGTTCCTGTCTGTCTCCACCGGCTTTTACAGCGTCCATCATGATGTTCTCTGTAGCCATGAACGGAAGTTCTGACATAAGTCTCTTTTCAATAACTTTCGGATATACAACCAGTCCGTCTACTACATTCAGACACAAGTCCAGAATACCGTCAATTGCAAGGAATCCTTCTGGTACGCTGAGACGTTTGTTTGCTGAATCATCAAGTGTTCTTTCAAACCACTGTGTCGCAGAAGTGATTGCCGGGTTCATGGCATCCACCATCACATATCTGGAAAGTGAAGCAATTCTTTCACTTCTCATCGGGTTTCTCTTATATGCCATTGCAGAGGAACCGATCTGTGTCTTTTCAAATGGTTCTTCCACTTCTTTCAGATGCTGGAGAAGCCGGATATCATTTGAAAATTTATGTGCACTGGCTGCGATCCCTGCAAGGATATTCATCACTCTTGTATCTACTTTTCTCGAATACGTCTGTCCCGATACCGGATAGCAGGCCTTAAATCCCATCTTTTCTGCGATCATCGGATCGATCTTATCGATGGTCTCCTGATCTCCGTCAAAGAGTTCCAGGAAACTTGCCTGCGTTCCTGTCGTTCCTTTCGAGCCTAAAAGCTTCAGACTACCGAGTACATATTCCAGATCTTCCAGATCCATCAGGAATTCCTGTGTCCAGAGAGTTGCCCTCTTACCTACGGTTGTCGGCTGTGCCGGCTGGAAATGGGTAAATGCCAGGGTCGGCTGTGCTTTATATTTATCAGCAAATTTAGCCAGCTCATCCAGAACACTGATCAGTTTCTTACGTACCAGCTTCAGGGCTTCTGTCATAATGATGATATCGGTGTTGTCTCCTACGTAGCAGGAAGTTGCACCCAGATGGATGATTCCTTTTGCCTTCGGGCACTGTACACCATATGCATATACATGAGACATAACATCATGACGTACCTGGCGTTCTCTTTCTTTTGCCACATCATAGTTAATATCGTCTTTGTGCGCTTTTAATTCGTCAATCTGTTCCTGGGTGATCGGCAGACCCAGTTCTTTCTCGGTCTCTGCCAGTGCGATCCACAGGCGTCTCCAGGTACGGAACTTCATATCCGGGGAAAAGATATACTGCATTTCTTTGCTTGCATAACGCTCAGATAACGGACTTACATATCTGTCTGTACTCATATATAATCTCCTTTTTCTTGTACTTGCCGCCTCTTTACGGACGGCTTACATTTTATCGGCTGTACGCCTCACAACAGTAAAATTATATAATACCGCCCCGTGAAACGCAAGCTTAGTTCTGATGAAATTTTCCTAAAAATTCCTTCATTCTTGTATGGTCTGCACCAAATACCTCATCCGGTGTTCCCTCCAGTGCCACCACACCTTTATCCATAAAGATCACACGGTCAGAGATATTTTTTGCGAATTCCATCTCATGGGTCACGATCACCATGGTGATATCCAGATCCGCCAGAGATTTGATGACTTTCAGTACTTCACCGGTCAGTTCCGGATCCAGTGCGGAAGTCGGCTCATCAAAGAACAGGATCTTCGGATTCAGTGCCAGGGCTCTTGCGATAGCCACACGCTGACACTGTCCGCCGGATAACTGATATGGATAGGCATCTGCCTTATCTTCCAGCCCCATCTTTTTCAGCAGTTCCATCGCCTCTTTGTACACCTCGCCTTTGTCCCGTTTCTGTACATGGATCGGCGCATCTGCTATATTCTTCAATACTGAATAATGTGGAAACAGATTAAAGTTCTGGAAAACCAGCCCGAAACAGGAACGGATCTCTTTCATCTCTTTTTTATCCGGATGCATCACTTTGCCGTTTTCTACCCAGGCAGCTTTTTTCCCCATGTACAGGATCTCTCCGCCGTCAATCTCCTCAAGCATCGTCGCGCAGCGAAGCATCGTGGATTTGCCGGAACCGGAAGGACCGATGATAGAAACGATTTCTCCTTCTTCCACCGACAGAGAGATATCTTTTAAGACACCCAGTCCGTCAAATTCTTTTTTGATATGATTCATTTCCAACAGTTTCATGTCGACCCTCCTAGCGATAATAGTTCAGTTTCTTCTCAAACAGTTCCATCACCCAGGCTACCACATAGTTAAATACATAGTAGAAAATACCTGCGATAAAGAACGGTACTACAGTAGTCTGTGCAGCTGCAATCTGTTTTGCAACGGCAAACATCTCGATATAAGATACGGAATATACCAGAGAGGTATCTTTGACCAGTGTGATGACCTCGTTGGTGACAGATGGCAAAACGATTTTTACCACCTGTGGCAGAACGATCTTGAAGAAGGTCTGTACTCTGGTGTAGCCGAGCAGCTGTGCTGCCTCATACTGTCCGGTCGGGATCGATTCGATACCGGAACGGTAGATTTCCGCAAAATATGCCGCATAGTTCAGAGAACATCCCAGAATGATGGCTGTAAACTTATAACCGCCGATATTCATGCCCCACAGATAAAACGGTCCGAAATACCAGATCAGCAGCTGCAGCATCAGTGGGGTTCCACGCATGATGGAAATATAGATCTTCACCAGCCAGCTTAGTGGCTTAAACCGGCATACGCGTCCAAAATATACGATCATTCCCAGTGGAAGGGAAAAGATCAGTGTCAGAAAAAAGATCAGACAGGTCTGTCCAAAACCCGCCGTCATCTGTCGTACCATTACCTCAATACTCATTGCATATCCTCCGTGTTATAAATACTGAAATATAGCTTTGCATTTGCCCCTTTACAGCAAACATGCCCCCCGGAAAGCCTAACGCCTCCCGAGGGGTTACATTTTTTCTTATCCGACGTTATTTTCGTCTTCTTATTCAGCTTTTAAAGTCACCATATCGGCGATTTCATATTTTTCTGCCAGTTCTGCAACTTTTCCTTCGTTTGCCAGTTCCTGCAGATCTTTGTTTACGATGTCACACAGTTCCTGGTTTCCTTTTTTGAATCCGATTGCATACTGTTCGGTATTCAGTGTCTCATCGAGGATCTTGAAGCCCTCTCCTCTCGAGTTCAGCTGATATTTGGCAACTCCGACATCAATGGCCAGTGCATCCAGCGCGCCTGCCTGCAACTCGGTAAATGCGGTGTTGTAATCTGCAAATTCATTCAGAGATCCGAAGGTATCTGCCAGTGCTTTCTGTCCGCCTTCATCCTCACTCTGTAACAGATCCAGTGCTGCGGAAGCTGCCTGTACACCAACGGTCTTTCCTGCCAGATCGCTCAGCTGTTCGATACCGGAATTCTCTGCAACTACGATCACCTGGCTGTTATCCACATACGGAACAGAGAAGGTATAATCATCTTCTCTTCCGTTCATGGTAAATCCATTCCAGATACAGTCGATGGATCCTGAATTCAGTTCCATATCTTTGGAATCCCAGTTGATCGGCTTTTTCACCAGTTCCCAGCCTTCTTTGTCACATACCGCCTGTGCCAGTTCCAGGTCAAATCCGGTGTATTCTCCATCATCATCCATATAACCGTATGGCGGATATTCTGCATCGAAACCTACTGTGAACGTCGTTCTGCTGCTTTCATCCGTTGTTTCTGCGGAAGCATTCTCGCTGCTCTCATCCGTTGTTTCTGCGCTCTCGGTCTTGCTTGTGTCTTCGGTCGCTGTATCTTTACTGGAACCACATCCTGCAAACAGGGACAGTGCCATTGTTGCTGCTACCATGATGCTTACTGTTTTCTTTTTCATAACAATTACCCTCCGGTTTTTCATATGCTAACACTCTATCATAGTAAAGTATTAATGTCAAGACATTTTTCAAAATTTGTCTTTGTACTGTGGACACACCGGGGAGTTCTCATCTGCAACATATTTTTCCGAAAATTTGTTTTTATCAGAACTGATCCCCGGAACCAATGATTGATATGCAATGCGACCAAAGAAAAAGCAGTGCGACCGGTTTTATTCACCGCCTTACTCTGCTTTTTCCTGTTTAACCTGATATTCAATTATTTTTATTTCTCATTGTTTTTTATTGATAATTTTTATAATTTTTATCAGTATCCCGTACTCTTATGATACTCCGCAGTCAGCTGTTCCAACAGATGCTCCATCCCCTGCTGATAATTCTCTTCTCTGCCCTGCTGTTTTTCTTCCAGTAACTTTTTATATTCCTGGCCTTCCGGTGTGTCATAGAGGTCTTCCACAGCTTCTTCCACTTCTACATAGATTTCTTCCTGGCGTTCTTCATCGACTTCCAGCTGTTTCGCCTTTTCCACAAAAGCGTCCACACCATGTTCCATATACACGGCATACAGAAGACTCTTTACCGCTCCCATCGTGTGCAGTTTGCCGTAGGTGATCTCAAAGCAACGAATCGCTTCTTCCATCTGAAACAGCCTTGCATAGGCGCAGCCCATATTGTGGTAGATTTCTCCGATAAACTGTTTTCCGAGAAGGATCTCCTGGCGGGGAAGTTCCTGGTCTGGGGTCACTTCTTCCTGTTTCTCCTCCCGGGAAGAAGAACTATCCGTCTCCGCTGCATCTGTTTCCGGGTTCTCCGGTGTACGGTCGGTCTCTTCCTCTGCTCCACCCTGTGGATCTTCCATCATATCGATGGTGATCGCAACCGGAGACTCTGCTTCTGCGCCTGCAGGGTTTTCTGTTGCTTCCTGCACTCCTACAGTATGGTCCGCTGCTGCTTCGGTCGCTTCCGGTTTTCTGATATCCGTCACTTCGGTGTCATCTTCCGCTTCCCGGCGAAGCGCCCTTTGATAAACCTTGATGGCGTTCACATATTTTCCGTGTTCCATCAGATAATCACCTTTTCGTTTCTGACGCAACACTTCCGGTTCATTTGCCAGCTGTCGGATCTGCTGATTCAATCTGCGGAACTCTTCCAGAGACAGATAACTGATCTCCTTGAACACCGGAAGGATAAAATCTCCCACCTTCATCTCATCGTCATCCAGATGTTTATACAGATTTTCTGCCAATTTCTTCAATCCCAGCTGATCCCGGATCCAGAAACACAATTCCTCGTTCAGGATCGTACTGTCCAGCAGATATATATTATGATAAAAATAAAAGCACAGTTCTTCGATGGAATAGATATTGGTACTGATGTTTTCAATATAATAAGGCAGTTTTGCCCGTTTTACCTGACACAAAATATATCCGCTCATTCTTCTGCCCCCCGACTCTTCATCGTCTCATGCCATGTAAGGTTGCTCGACGGATAAAGATCTCCAAATCCCATATCCGTCACATCAATCCTGCACTCGTCTGCCGCAGTAAATTCCAGATGTATATGCAGTCTAGTCGCTTTTGCCGGACGGTCCGGAAGACCGGGCAAAGGCATACTGTAGCGCACTTTACCGGTATTTTCCATATCAGACACAACAAATTCCAGTTCCCTGGTATCATCCAGAATAATTTCACAGTCTCCCATTGCTTCGTACCAGTTGACACCGGATACGATCAGGGGATGATAGGCCGGTGTTCCGAACACAGTCATCTCCATGCCCACATTTTCCCGTACCAGATCATTGCCCACATACAGATACCCCTTCAGATTCCGTTCCTCTGTCTTTTCTTTCGCAGCATAGCAGGCACCCTTGGAAAACAGATTATTTCCGTAAAATACCCGGCGCTGGTGTTTACAAAGCTCAGCCACAGATTTTTCTGCCCAGTCTCGCTCGAACCCTTCCCCCACCAGGTAAATACTTGAATAAACCTCACTTCCCACTGATTCTGTCACAAACTGGCAAAAATCCACATCTCGCTGCATATATTCCGTGTGTAGTGTGATATGACCACCCCGTCTGACTCCGACATGTACCGGACGGGTACTGCGGTTCATCTCCAGTTTTGCATAAGAAACTTCATCCTTGTCAAATACAAACAAGCCTACGCTTCTGCTCCAGATCTCCGGTTTCTGATATAACGTATGATAATAAAAGCTTTCTTCATAATCCTGCAGAAAACAACAGTTTCTCGGAAATCCCATCTCCCGGCATGCCACCCGGATGTTCTCCACCATCGGGCGTGTCAGTACCGGCGTAGTGATCATCAGTCCGTTGATACTCTTCACCAGATCCGGCACACCAAGGATACGAAGTGCATTACCGATAAATTTTCCGAGAAGTTCTCCAACCTTCCATGTAGCCCCGTCCACTTCCACTGTCTCCTGTTTCAGACACAGTGTATACAGGTTTTCCACAGGAATCTCATCCTGCTGTTCCACAAAGTACTCTACTTCCAGGCCAAAGTGCCATTCCTCTTCTCCCGGTTTCTTGCTGAGCACATTGGGAAAGGTATACTGACCGGTTCCCACCTTCACCGGCAGAGAAACGGGTTCTCCCTCACGCCGGTCATAATAACACAGCTGTGAGACCTTCTCCCCAAAATCAAATCCTACCAATATATTTCTGACTTCGTTCATTTTTCTGCCTCCATCTGTGTATTACGCATGGAGTACCGGAAACATTTTTCTTGCAAAATGTTCTCTCTGTAGGTACTGTTCCATGGCTTTTTCTGTCTGCTCTCTCCGTCCCAGTTTCCGGCCTGCCAGCATCTGATTGATCAGCTGATATTTTGTGTTTCCTTCCTGTAAAGACTCTTCCATCGTCAGAAGTTTCTTTTCCGTCTGTCGGGTATCATCCGGCAGTTCCACTGTCAGGTAATACTCCAGTATCTCATCATAAAACAGCAGGAATTCCTTTACAAAAATGCCCTGGTACATATTTTTCATCGGTTCACTTTTAAAGTTTTCACCGGTATCTTTGTCACGGATCAGTCGATAATGAATTGTCACCCGCGCTCCGGCCGGGTACTGAACCTGGATAAACTGTTTGTCATCCATCTGGTATGGTTTTGTGAATCTTGCCGGGAACTTCCGGTAAAATGCAAACCGCAGGCTGTTTTCCGTACATTCTTCGAGAATCTCATCGATCAGTTTTTCCTGCTCTTCTGTATAAGTATCCAGTTCTGCATAATATTTCAGGAGTGCCAGGTGACAGATCCGGTCTACCTCCTGCTTTCTCCTGCAACATTGTTCCAGGCATTGGAAAATATATGGATCTGTTTCTTTTTTGCCCAGAAAATATCCGTATGCCCAGAAAGAAATGTATGCCAGGATCACAGGTTCTTTTCCCTTCTGTGCCACATACTGTTCCAGCATCGCAGCTCCCTGCCTCAGATAGACACGTCCGAACATGGAGAGTAGAAGAATCTCTTCCTCCAGCGCATACGTATCCAGCTGGAATCCGCGCATCCGTTCCCATAAAAGTGCCATCTGTTCCACAGATCCAAGCAGATTATCGCTCAGGTAAATCAGAATCACTTCATTGTAGAGTCCCTGTTCAAATACATACTGCGCCAGATACACCAGTTCTTCCTGTTCCACAAAATCATAATCCAGAATCAGATAGCTGGTCAGTTTCATCAGACTTTCCGTTTTTATGCCTTCATAGCCATAACGGCTGATCATGTCCAATGCCGTGGCATACATCCCTTTTTCAATCAGGATCTCGCAGAGTAATACCTTATCTACTTTTGCAAATGTCACCAGATCCATTTTTTTCAGATAACTATCCAGCGTATCATCGCCTGCGTGTTCTGCATAATATTCCAGAATTTTTCTGCATACCATATGGCGGTATGGCTCCTGGAATTCTGACATTTCCACCACATGCTGGTAACAGCCAAGGGTGGAAAGCCCGATCTGTCTGCGGCTGTCATTGCCACATACGGCAAGTAACAATCCGGGTGTTGCGATATCCAGATTCATGCACGACTGCAGATATGGTTTTTCATCCATCAGTTTCTGTATATTGTAATCTACCGTTGTCGCATAACGCCGCCGTTTCTCATCCTCAAAAAGGATTCTCGCATCCGGTGTATACAGCTGAATATAGGCAGCACCGTCTGTGCACGGATAGCTTTGTTCTTCTTTCAGTTCTCCATGACACACGATGACATTGCGAATCTTCGGATCATCACAGTACACCCGATAAGAAAACATAACTTTCGCCATCGCTTCTCCAAGAGCCGGCGTTGCAATGTCTTCGATGCATTCCTGATAGATGGTAGCATAATCTTCACTGATTCTTCCCTCCATCAATGCTTCCTGCGCGAATGCTTCCATCGCCTTACGATAATTCTGATATGTTGTCTTATCTGCCTCTTTATTGCGTATTACATTGGCATACACAGATGCCCGTTTTCTGCTGCTCAGTGTATTGTTATATACAAAATACATACGGATCACCTGCGGCAGTACACTCTGGAAGCCCTGAGGCATAGTTTCAATATAATATTCATATAAGCGGGTGATCCGGATATCTGCCTCCACTGCCAGCTGATACCAGCGGAAATACTCGCTCTTCGCCGGCTGTCCCTTCATAATGTATTTGCAGATATGATCCACCAGATCATTGCCAGGATAAGCCTCGTAACATTTTACCAGCAGACGGTAGATCACCGGCTGGAAATTCTTCACATATTCTGAGAGATGCCCGATCCGCATGGTCAGTTCTTCATTCAGTTTTCCATAACGTGCTGCATAGTGAAGAACCTGTACCATAAACGGTGACAGTTTTTTCAGATAGCCTGCTTCTGTTTCCATTTTCTCATAGGCTGCCAGATACAGAAACGGGCTTCTGCATCCCAGATCAAACAGTTCTTCCAACATATACATCTGTCTGCCCGGTGCCTGCTTATATTCTTCCGAAGTTTCCATCAGCACTTTCAGGATTGGATAACTGCCCGGATTCATACGATAGAGATTTTCGATCCTGGCCTGTGCTGTCATCTTCTGTTCTTCAGTAGCCACAGAGGTCTTCACTGCCAGCGCCAGATACCAGGCTTCTTCCTCCATCTGTTCCCTGGTAAATTTCAGTTCCCTGAGAGGCCACAGCACAGACATGGCATTTGCCACATCTCCGGTCTGTTCATAGATGTATGCCTCTGTCAGCTGTTGTTTCGGATAATAACATCCGAGATTCCGGAGATTTTCCAGTTCTTTCAAGGATGCTTCTTTCCATTCCTGCTGTTTTATCTCGCCCAGCAGATATTTTTCATACAGTGTTGCCAGTGCCGCCTGTCCTTTTTTCTCATAAGTTCTTGTGCTCAGTTCATAAGAAGCATTGCCCGAAGCCTTCACCTCATAGATATACGTTCCATATACGGTTTTGATCCGGATCTGTCCGTATTTTCTTCCGCTTCCCAGTTTTTCTTTGCGGATCAGATATTCCAGCCCATAAACACTTCCGATGAAATCCTCACTGGTGATCACTTTCTTTTCCACTTCCAGGAAATCTCCGGTAACCTCCACTTCCATCCGGGTATACCCCCAGGTGCTCTTATACAGATTCAGACAGTCTTTGACTGTAGTATCCAGATGATCCCAGGTCTGTTCTGTCTTTTCCAGACGCAGAGTCACCGGCTCTTTTTTTCCGGTTCCGATCAGAAACTCTTCCATATGCTGATAGGTCACCGGGTTTCTGGACATCCCCCGGTACAGGCTTTCGTATCCCGGATCTTCTCCCTGCAGCACTTTCAGAAAGCTCTCGCTTGTATAAAGACGAAATGCCTCCCGATAATCACTCTCCGCCAGTTTGATAAATGCTTCCAGATTATCCACTGCTCCGCGGGATGTCTGAATCCCGTCGTCTGTGATCTCTGCGTGTACCGGCACCTGGTATTCTCCCAGGTTACTGTTGATCGTAATCACTGCATCTACCGTCTCACCTGCGGACAGTCCCTTCACATCCAGCCCGTAAGGAATACATACGGTTGTTCCCGAAAATTTTTCTTTTGCCAGCAGTACCCGGCGATTGGATGACATGGTCATCCCCTTGATCCTGCGGTTATCTTCTGCCGCCACATATAATTCTCCCCGAACATTCTCCCCTTCATTGGTCGTAAGGTTAATCTGTGTATCGGAAAGAGTCAGCTTTGGTACTTCATATTCAAATCTTCCGTTTAGTAACTGTTCCATTCTTCTTTTCAAAGTATCCACCTGCGCTTCTTCTTTTATCGACCTTGACTATTTTTTTCTTATCATTATAATGAAACTAACATGATTGCTTATTTCATATGGTGTTGGGGCAAAAGGCATTTTGCCCACTTTCTTATCATTTTGCAAAGCAATCTGCAAAAATACTCATAATTATTTTTATTATACACTACGCAAAAGTTTGTTGCAAGAAAAGAGGAGACATTATGATTAAACACAAGGATCATTTCCACGGCAGTGACCTGGAAGCTATTGAGAAATGTTATCATATTAAGAAGGAGGATATCATCAGTTTCAGTGCAAATGTCAATCCGCTGGGAATTTCTTATCAGCTACGTTCCACACTGGCCGATAATCTGGATGCGATCACTACGTATCCTGACCGGGAGTATACAGCTCTTCGCACCTGTATTGCCACGTATGCGGGAACGCAGCCGGAAAATGTGATTGTCGGAAATGGTTCCACAGAACTGATTTCTCTGTTTATTCAGACGAAGCACCCGAAAAAAGCACTGGTACTTGGTCCTACGTATTCGGAGTATGAACGGGAAATCGCACTGGGCGGCGGTACAACACTGTATTATCCTTTGAAAGAAGAACATGGGTTTCATATGGATGTGGAAGATTTCTGCAGCCATCTTTCCGATCAGCTGGAGCTTCTGGTACTCTGTAATCCGAATAATCCTACTTCTACCGCAATCACCTGCAGTCAGATGCGCCGGATCCTGGATGCCTGTCTGCAGTATGGAATTTTCGTGATGGTGGATGAAACATATGTGGAATTTGCACCGGAAGAGAAAGATGTGACCAGTATTCCTCTGACAAATTATTATACAAATCTGATCATTCTGCGTGGCACTTCAAAGTTTTTCGCAGCTCCGGGACTGCGGCTTGGCTATGCGGTGACAGGAAATCAGGATCTGATCAAGGCAATCAATACAAGAAAAAATCCCTGGACGATCAATTCGCTGGCAGAGATTGCCGGACGGCTGATGTTTCCGGATGAGGAATATATTCGTCATACGAGAGAACTGATCTGCAGGGAGAGAGACCGTTTGTATAACGAGTTGTCGACCTGGGACAGTGTGACGGTGTATGAAGCTTCGGCGAATTTTATCCTGATGAAGATCCGGAAACCCGGAATTACTTCCCAGGATCTGTTCGATCATTGTATCCGGAAGGGACTGATGATCCGGGATTGTTCCACGTTTCCGTTTTTGGATGATCATTTTGTGAGATTTTGCGTGATGCTGCCGGAGCAGAATGATCGGCTTTTGGAAGCGTTCAAAGAGGTGTTACTGTAAAACTTTACTTTTATGCTTCCTGACAGCTTACATCATATACTGCTCAAGTTCTGCCGGATTGTTCGTATATTCTCTGGCACGTTCTTTCGTGATATAGCCCTGTCGCATCAGTCGGGACAGATCCATATTCAGGGTATGCATACCGGCGTTTCCACCCGCCTGCATCATTGCAGAAATCTGGTGCGTCTTTCCCTCCCGGATCAGGTTCAGGATCGCATCGGTAGCCACCAGAAGTTCTGTTCCTGCTATCCGGGCTGCTCCTTTCACTTCTCCACAAGGGATCAGACACTGGCTGACAATTCCTTTCAGAGCAGCGGCCAGCTGGATTCTGATCTGATTCTGACTGCCGGTCGGGCAGGCATCAATAATACGTTCCACTGTCGGTGCCGCCCCTGTGGTATGCAGAGTGGACAGCACCAGATGACCGGTCTCAGCCGCAAGAAGGGCGGCCGAGATGGTCTCATAATCCCGCATCTCTCCTACCAGGATCACATCCGGATCTTCACGCAGAGCACTTCGCAGCGCATCCGCAAAGCTTCCCACATCTTCACCCACTTCTCTCTGGTGAATCAAAGATTTCTTACATTGATATTTGTACTCGATCGGATCTTCGATCGTAATAATATGCCGGTCGCTGTTCTGGTTCACATGTTCAATCATCGCCGCAAGTGTCGTGGACTTTCCGCTTCCGGTCGGTCCGGTCACAAGAATCAGTCCTCTCGGCTGCTGTGCCATCTGGTAAAGCCGGGTTGGCATCCTCAGCTGTTCCAACGTGGGAATCTCCGTATTCAACAGACGGATGGCCGCCGCCACCTGATGCTGCTGCCGGAAAATATTGACCCTCTGACGGCTGCCGTCACTGATCTCCAGCCCAAAGTCTACATCTCGTCCGGAAGCGAAGATTTCTTTTTGTCTCTCGTCCATACTTCCCATTAAAAGTGCCCGCAGTTCCTCCCCGGAAAATTGCAGCTGACTTTTTGCCAGCTTGCCATGCACACGATACCAGACCGGCATCCCCTCTGTGATATGAATATCCGATGCCTTCACACGTCTTGCATCAAGAATCAGCTGTTCCATCTTTGCATCCATTCGCTATCCTCCTGTACATTTTAATGATTTCTGTCGATATATTCTTCCTTTTTCAAACTTTCCTGATCCAATCTTCTTTATACACAAATAGCTGCTTTTCGCAGCTATCTGGGCCGTTACAATATCGGTCAAGTTCTATATACTATGTTGTCCCTAAATCTCATAACTGATCTTCATCATCTCTTCCGGCGTGGTCACTCCCTGTTCCACCAGCTGAAGTGCACTCTCTCTCAGAGTACGCATCTTACGCACTTCCCGCGCGTACTTTTTAATATCTTCCACCGGAGCATGTTCGATGATCATCCGACGGACATGGTTATCCACCACTAGGATCTCATGAATAGCAATTCGTCCACGATACCCTGTATTATTGCACTTCTGGCATCTCATACCACGTTTTACCCTGCGGATATCTGCCCCGATCAGGATACGCTCCCGCTCAGTGGTCTCCACTTCTTTTTCGCCAAAAAGTCCAAGATAGTTTGCCGCATCTATCTCCAGTGTATCTGCACTGTTGTCTTTTACAATAGAGTTCTCTCCCAGTGACAGATTGCTGATTTTTGTATTTTTCCCTTTTCCTGTCAGTGTAATCTCTTTTTTCATATCTTCCTCTTCATAACGGATGTTGGACAGATGCCGAAAATACGCTACTTTGATTTTATTCTCTGTCGAATCATCTCCGTACAATGTATTGGAACTATTGGAAGTTACTTTTTCACTGGAACGATACTCATTTGTGGACTGACTTCCCCGCTGATAATAAGAGAGTGCCTGGATGCTTGCATAGATGGTCTGCTGTTCTTTCAGACTTTCTGCTACTTTTGCCAGACGCAGAATACTTGTACTTGTTGTTGCATCCAGCATGCTTTTGTCATAGGTATATCCGTCGAGAAGACCCAGAACTGCATTATTTGACGCCGATGCCCCGTCATGTTCTTTATCCAGCGTGATTCCATAGATTTTTCCCTTCCGTTTACTATCTGTAAACGGTGCTTCTTTTCCTTGGCTCATCACTTCTTTTTTGAACTCTTCCCACTGTCCGGAACTGCGATAATAAGTCAGCTTCGACTCTGCAGCCAGATACACCGTCTTCGCATTCTCCTCATTTTTTCGGAATTCTGCCATTTTCATATAGTGCAAAACCGATGGAATTGCGATACCAAGGATGACCGTCATGATCACCAGTACCACCACAAGTTCTACAAGAGTAAATCCTTTTTTCTTTGGTCTGCTCATTTTCTGTCACCTTTTACTGTTTCTTTGTAACTGTTCGGCACCTCGCAGTATATTATCTACGGAATATTTATTACATGCAGATTTTTCTCATAAAAAGATGATACTTTGCACTCTGCATATGCGATAAAAGCACTCCCATACAGCTATGTTTCTATGCCATATAAAAGTGCTTTTTAATTTTATACATAACTGTTCAGTACCTTCACAGTTACAAGCCAAAATGCCATCACCTTCGGTGATGGCATTTTGGCTTGTATG
>OHVT01000713.1_pt1 | contig 14243 bp, 17 predicted proteins | sample 1579441 | NCBI WGS metagenome assembly OHVT01 (sample SAMEA3882542, study PRJEB24775) | human gut metagenome | biome: human-associated habitat; feature: intestine environment; material: feces | place: Netherlands | collected 2009/2010
CTGCTCCCTAGTTAATAATCCTTTAAACACTCATAGGGTTTTCAACCCTACAATTTTTGAAGCCAACTTTTAGTCGACCCTATCTAATTGCGGATTACCCTTTTTAGTTTAATAAGTCTGTATCAAATACATCATCATTTAATTCTTCATCAATCATTTGGAAAAGTAATTCTTCGATGTCTTTACCATTTTCTAATTCTTCAAATAGATCGGGTCTTTCATAAAACATCTTATTAAAGAAGAATCCAGAAACTAATTGATCATTTTGTTCTTCTAAAGTACGGCGTTCGTTTTCTTCTACCCAAGGTCCTTCATTTTGAGTTTCAATAACTTGAATGCGTTCCAATTCAATTTCTTTTTTATTCAGCTCTTCATTGATGAGTTTTCCAGTTACAGGGTAAAATTCGTCTGTTTCAGAATCGAAGAAGGATAGTAAGAACATATCATTCTTTTCTAAACATAAATCGGCAATGGAACAAATCTGCATTTCTTCAGTAGAATAATCAATGCCTTCACAATTGATCATGAAATCGTAGCTGCATACAATGTCTAAACTAGACATCACAAAATATGTCATATCCGCTAATGGAAGTCGTTTAGGGAATGTGATGGTTCTTGTGATGTCGTCCAATTGAAATTGAATGGTACAAATTTGAAATCTTTCCTTTAAATAGTCCGCTTTTTCTTCTATACAAATCTTTATACCTTCTTCAAAAGAATAATCGTGGAATTCAGAATCAATATCTAATAATTCATGTAGATATTGATTGGCGATTTCATGAAGTAAGATGAATTGATATTTTTCGTCTTGTGGTGCATATTTGAATAATTCATTTAATGCAGGTTCTAATTTCTTGTTGTTTGTGATGGCTTCCATTGTCATATTCATCATGGAATCTATTTGTTTTTGTAGTTCCTTTTTCATTTCATTACTCCATATCCATATGTTTTAACATATTAAAAATATCATCGATTTCTTCCAAATTATCTTTAACTAGAGGAATATCTAATTTCTCACAAATAAAATCAAGCCAATTTAGAATATATGGATTTCTGGCATATACATGTTTAGGCTTACCAAAATGTTCGATGGCACCCAAAAAATTATTCATAATGACTTCATAATCTTCTTGATCTGGGTGAATTAAATCAAAGTGTAAAATTTGGTTATTTCTTAAATCAAATACTATATAGGCTAATGGATTGATGGGCCTTTCAAAACCTTCATCATTTGTGGGAACCATCATATAATCCATATCAATCGCAAGTTCTAAATCTCCATCCTTTATATTTTTAAAATAATCAATTAGATTTGAATCATTGACAAGAATCGTATTATAACGTTCTGGTTCCATAGGCCTAGGTACAGTATAAGAGAACCAATTTCCATCTTCATCTTTTTGTGTGTAGAGAATATCTCCTCCTGCAAAGATGGACTCTTGATAATCTTCATGTTTTAAGGTTTCAATCAATCCTTTATAGGTTTCAATCAACATTTTGATTTCACCATAGTTTGGAAGGCTTGGAAAACTTTTCTTTTCAAAAGTTTTAAAATAAATCCAGTTTCCATTGCCACGAAAACGAAGACCTAATTGTTTGATAATTGAATACATTTCATCATCGATTTCATCACGATTTCCCCAATAACAAGTAATGCAGTTTTGATCGGACATCACAAACGTTGCAGGTACATTATAGTCGTCATTGCAGATTTGACAAAAATCACTATAACCTTCCATGCCTCGATAAACACTGATACCTGTGCATGTTCCACTTTTACCCATAATGGATACGAAGTTTGGCTCTTCATTTTTCTTTGTTTCTACCGCAATTAAATCCATGTCCCAATATGAGTTCCAAGGCTTTAATTTTGTGATTTCAATAGCTAAATCATAGAGTTCTTTCCATTGTTCTAATGTTGCTGGTGTTGCCATAATAATTCCTCAACTTTATTGTATTAATAGTAACATTACTGCATGCTAAACTCAATTAAGATTCCTTAATGATTTTTCCAGATATATAATCAGGAATGAGTTCAAAACATTGTACACTAGGTCCGGAATATTTTAATTCATGATCAATATAATTTTGATCATTGGTAAATTTTAGGCAGAGTTGCGTACATATTTCTTTGACTTTATCTGGATCATTTACCATTTTGATTTTTCCAAACACAATCACACTCTAATAATGAACGGCCCATTCACCATCTTTTTTAAAACCTTTATCCATGACACAAAAGCTTGCCTTATCACATTGTTTTAAACAATCCATTTTATGTCCTTCTTTTGCTCCATGAAAATAGATGTGTCCGTTTTCTTCATCGTACCAATGTGTGATAGGAAAACCATAGGGGTATCCCGTATCACTGATTAAAGATAATACGCCATGAGGTTCATTGGTAAGTATCTCTATACATTTTTCTTCAGATAATTTTTGTTTGAATCTTCGCATTGTCTTAAACATGGTTAGCTCCTTTAATGAAAAAGGTGTAAATTGAATTACACCCTTATAAATTTGAATTCATAAATTCAATAATTCCGGCTTCAACTTCATTTTTGATTTCTGCATAATTATGAATTTCATGACGATAGCCAGAATATAATTTAGTTGTGACATGATGTCCAGTTTCTACAAGCCAGTTACTGACTTGACATACTCCTAGACCATATTCGCCAACTGGATCTTGATCACCAGCAATATTGTAAATAGGTAATTTTTTAGGTACTTTTTTGGCCCATTGAGTTCCTTCAATTGTAAGCATCATTTGGATAAAATCATAAATAGAACGATTGCTAGTAGGTCTTGTGAAGGCATCAAATGGATCTTGCGCATGGTCCTTTTGTACATATGGATCATGGCAAATCCATTCATTTCCAATTTGAACTTCACCACAACGTTCGCACATCCAACCCATAAGTGAGCCTACAATATTTGGATCAGACTCTTCACCGTGGCCTGCATCAATGATTTCTTTCAATTTTTCTTTAACTTCTTTAGCACCACGGAAAATGCCTGTTGTACCACAAATTGTTGCACCATTTAATTCATTTCCGTATTTTGCGATAAAATCTCTTGTGATAAATGAACCCATACTGTGACCAAATAAGAAGTAAGGTAAATTTGGATACTTCTCACATACAATTTTCTTTAATGTGTGTTCATCTTCCATCATGGTGTGACATCCTTTATCTCCCCAGTCACCCCAGACATTATTCACCATTGCGGTTTTTCCATGACCTACATGATCATCAGCGGCTACAATATAACCAGCATCTAGAAAAGCCGAAATCATATGGATATAGCGTCTTGAGTGTTCGCCAAATCCATGAATTAATTGAACGATTCCATTCGGCTTACATGCAGGAACATAAATCCAAGCTTGCACTTGATCGCGTTCATTATAAGATGTAAAAGATACTTCGTGTAACATACAATAATCCTCCTTTTTTTGCGTAATGTTAACTCGTTTTATATCTGTTTTTATTATACGCCCATAAAAAAACTATGTCATTGAGTTGACATAGTCTTTTTCATAAATTTATAAACAATGTACGCAAGCACAATGCCTGCAAGAATATCCGTTGGATAATGAACGCCTACATAGAGTCTAGAAAATGCAACAAGGATTGCGAGTATGAAAACTAGAATACTATACTTCTTAGGAAGACCATCATATACCATAAAGGCACAAATAAAGGCAGATGCGGTGTGTCCAGATGGAAATGAATAATCACTAGGTTTATCCACTAATGGAATAAGTTCATTAAACGCATCAAAGGGTCTAGGTCTTTGAAATATGAGTTTTAATATAATGAATAATACGGTACAAATCAAAAAGGCAATAATTGTTTCTTTTGCGAGTCTTCTAGTATCTTCATTTTTCTTGAACATATAAATCAATACGATTCCTAGAAGAATATATAAAAAGTATTCGTTTGTGATCAAGGTGAAGAAAGGTGTGAGTATGTAGTGACGAATGTTTTCTTGTATAAACAATAAAATTTTAATATCCATAGAAATTTTCCTTCCGATAGGAGTATTATACATATATAAAGATAGGAAGTGAAGTTATGCGACTTGAAAGAATGAGTTGGAAAGATTGCGAAGAATATTTTAAGGATCATGATATGGTGATACTTACAACGGGAAGTACCGAAAATCATGGAATCCACAATCCATTAGGAACAGATACTATGATTCCTAATAAGATTTTAGAACTAATTGAAAAACAAAGTGATGTATTGATTTGCCCAACCTTACCTTATGGGGATGCCGATTTTCATACAGAATACACGGGTACAATTTCAATTGGTAGTGATTTATTAGAAATGGTTATGAAAAGAATCAGTGATCGACTATATGATTGTGGTGCTCGACATTTTGTGTTCTTAAATGGACATGGAGGAAACACACATGCATTAAGTAAAGTATGTCGTCATTTATATAAGAAGGGAGCTGTGGGTACAATTTTTGACTGGTGGACTATTGCTGGAAAAATCAATCCAGAATGGGCCGGAGGCCATGGTGCAGGTCAGGAAACGGCAGCTATGTTGTATGTGGATGAAAGTTTAGTTCAAAAGGATAAGATTGAAGATTCAAATTTAAATCAGTTTACACCTCAATTAACAGCTTCCAATGCACAAACCGTAAACTTTAAAGGCGTGGATATTCCAGTTCCTAGAAGCAATCGTTTAAGTAGTGATAATGGTTGGTTTGGCAAGGATCATCCTAAATATGCAACGTATGAATGGGGTAAAGAAATGGTGGAAGCTACGGCAGATTTTCTTGTGGAATACATGAAAGAATTTCAAAAGATGTAGTAATTCATTTCGAGTTGAACTATAATAAGTGTACAAATAGGGGACAAATATTTTTTGTCTCTTTTCTTTTCGTATGGAGGTTTTAATGGAAATCATTATTTTAATATTGTTAAGTATTGTGATTGTATGCTTGATTGTTTTGTTGATGCAAAATAAGTCGAAGGAAGTAGAAACTTCAAATCCAGATTCTTTGATTCTACAAAAGAATTTTGAATATCTTTTAAAACAAGTACAGGATGTTCAAAAGAATCAGGCTACTTCAAAGGTGAGTTTGAATCAAATGGAAGAGTATTTATATCGTATGAATATGGTCATGACAAATACAAAACTTAGAGGAAACTGGGGAGAATATCAATTGGATATGCTTCTAAGTGTATATTGTGGTCAAAATCCATCTATCTATTCGATGCAGTATACTTTGCCAAATGGAAAGATTGCGGATTGTGCCTTTCATTTACCAGACACGAATAAAGTGTTGTGTATTGATTCAAAGTTTCCTATGGAAAATTATATGAATCTTCAGGAAGATATGGATACATATCTAAGACCTTTTAAGATGAATATGAAAAAACATATTGATGATGTGGCAAATAAATATATTAATATGGATACTATGCCTTATGCTTTATTGTTTGTGCCTAGTGAAGCAATTTATCAATTTGTTTGTGCTAAATGTGATGATTTATTTACATATGCCCTTCAAAAACATGTTATGTTGGTATCTCCAACGACACTTGTAGCGGAAGTGATGACTTTATTATCAAGTACTAAAGATTTTTATAGAACAAGTCATATGGAAGAAATTGAAAGAAATATATTATTGCTTCAAGAAGATGCGAATCGTCTTGTGGAAAGAAGTATAAAGGCAGAAAAAACGTTGGAAACTTTGGCAACACAATTCCATGCGGTTTCTATTTCTGCACAAAAATTATCAAGTCGAATGACTAAGATGGGAGAAGACGAATGATTAGTACATTAAAAGGAAATATATCATTATTGGATTTTGATTTGATTGTGGATCCAACCAATCAACAAGTTTTACCAATGCAAGGAGTGAGCGCACAAATATTTCATCAGGCTGGAAGTGAAATGATGAAGGCTTGCCAGGCTTTAAATGGTTTAGAAGTCGGAAAAGCTAAGATGACAGAATCTTTTAATTTGCCATGTAAAGCAGTTATTCATACGTGTGGACCTCGTTATATAGATGGCGCTCATAATGAAGATGAATACTTGGCTGCATGTTATTGGAATAGTATGGCATTGGCGTATGATTATATGCGAAAAAATGATATGGAATCGATCAATATTGCCTTTCCATGTATTTCTACAGGTATCAATGCATATCCAAATCATGAGGCTTGTGTAATTGCGATTCAAACCGTAAAACGATTAATGAATAAGTTTCCTGAGACAAGGGCTATTCATGTATGTTTTGTGTGTGATAAAACCGAAGATTATATGTTATATAAAGAGGCATTAAAACTACGATGAAATCCATGGTTGATGTATCCCATGAATTTTTAAAGCCAGTTCTTCATAAACAAGCAATATGTGTGGATGCGACATTAGGACAGGGAAAAGATACAGATTTCTTTTTGTCGCAAAATGTGCATAAAGTATATGGCTTTGAAATTCAAAGGGATGTTTTTGAAAGTACAAAAGAACGATTGGATGATCAAAGAACTTGTTTCTATAATGTTGGACATGAACATATGGAAGAATATATTCATGAAGAAGTGGATGCGATAATCTTTAATTTTGGGTATTTTCCTCAAGGTGATCATGACATCACAACCCACGCTTCTTCAAGTGTAAGTGCAGTTAGACAAGCTCTAAAACTTTTAAAAGTAAAAGGAAGAATGGCACTTGTGATGTATCCACATGAATCGGGACAGGAAGAGGCTAAATGTATGGAAGAGTTTTTAAAAACACAAACATCGATTCAGGTACAGAAAATACAAAACTTATTGGTGGATCATTGTCCATACGTATTATTAATAGAGAAAAGAAGATAAAAATCCGTATTATTATTATTATTATGATAAAATTTAAGTAGAGATATTCGAATAGAAAAGGGGTGACATGTATGTTTCTAACTATCTTTATCATAATAATCTTAGTATTCATCTTGTTAGAACTAGCTTCTATTAAAGATGAAATCAAAAAGAACAATGAACTTCTAATTCAATGTCTAAAGAAAAAAGAATAAGAGGCTGATTTAAAAAGCCTCTTATTTACTTTGTAGCATGAAATAATAGATTTCTGGTTTTGCCATAAAACGAAGATTTACGTGTGTGCATCCTACGCCGGATGAAATGATGTATGGAAAGGCAAGACGTTTTGCGTGGGAACGATTCAATGATTTTGCCCCATCTATCGATTTATATCCACCAAAAATAGGGAATGTGATTTGATTGCCATGAGAGTGTCCACATAATGCAAGGGATATTGATTTTGTGGATAATTCTTCATTAGTCAGTGTATCTGGCATGTGAGTGATGAGCAGATTGTATTGTTTGTCTGACGTTGAAATTTTACTTGGATCTGGAATATTTGATAATGCACTTAATGTAATGCCATCACTTTTTCTGTTTGTAAGAAGAATTGTTTCGTTTTCTAATATTTCAAATTGTGCCTGATTTAAAATGGAACGAACTACGTCGTTGTTTGCATCATCCTTTTCGCCTAAGACACAAAACTTACCTAGTGGAGCATGCATCTTAGATAATTTATTGGTGATATAATCCATGTCTTCTTGATTCATTTGACAGGTTTCATCAAATAGATCGCCACCAAAAATCAGAATGTCTGGATCTAAATGTTCAATTTTATTAAAGAGTTTATCGGCTCTTTTTTTATTTTCAAATTTACCATATTGCACATCCGTAAAATAAACAATGGATACATCATTCATTGAGGATGGAATCTTTTCATCTTTCAATGTTTTATATTGTACACTCAATTGTTCGGGTTCAACATTTTTTGCGATTTTCAAAGATCCTAGCATACTTAATACGATCGCAAATAATATGGCAATGATGATAAACATTTGTTTCTGTAACTTTGTCATGAAACTATTTTATCATAAAATAGAAAAGACATCACTAGGATGCCTTTGTTGCTCTTGGTTTTCTTGCATGGAAATTGTTCTTACGATTCTTTTGAAGTTCTTCCATTGTTTGTTTTGAATTCAAGATAACTGGAATTACAATTGGGTTTCGATGTGTCTTCTTGTATAAGAATGGTTCTAATGTAGAGCGTACACAGTTTTTGATTTCAGAGAAAGTGGTTTTTTCTTTCATCTTTTCCTGAAGAGAATTATTCACAATATATTCAGCTTCTTTGATCAATCCCTGTGAATTTTTAATAAAGACAAATCCACGTGATACGATGACGGGTCGCATTAAGATTTTGTTTTCTTTTGAATCGATAGCTAAGATAACGGCAACTAATCCATTATCAGCTAAGATTCGACGATCTTTTAAAACAGCAGTGGACAATCCGGAAATATCATTTCCATCGACATAAATATCGTCACCTTGGTATCGCCAGTCACTTTGTAGTACTTTGTGATCTCTTAAAATTAAAATATCTCCATTTGCGCATACAAAGATATTCTCTTTAGGAATACCTGTTTCCATTGCGGTTTGACGGTGTTGCATCAACATCTTATATTCACCATGAATTGGCATAAAATAGGTTGGACGAACTAACTGTAACATCAGTTTTTGTTCTTCTTTAGAAGCATGTCCCGTTGTATGCAAGTTATTTAAGATGGATTTTGTCAATACTGTAGCACCCGATCTAAATAAGTTATCAATAACGCGATTGACGCTTGATTGGTTTCCTGGAATTGGGTTGCTTGAGAATACGATTGTATCTCCCGGTTTTATGTGAATAAAGCGGTGTGTACCATTCGCAATCCTTGATAGGGCAGCCAAAGGTTCACCCTGGCTTCCTGTACAAATAATACAAACTTTATCATCTGGTGTATAAGCTAATTCTTCAGGACTTAAGAAATCTGAATTTTTAACTTTGATTGTTCCCATCTTTCGTCCGATTTCGACAACATTTTCCATACTTCGACCAAATACGATTACTTTTCTACCAAATTTAGTAGCAGCTTCAATGATTTGGGCAACACGATGTACGTTGGATGCGAATGTCGCAACAATTAAACGTTGTTTTGTCTTACGCATAATGTCCTGGATTTCATTGGCAACTTTTCTTTCTGAAATAGAGAAGTCTTCAACTCCAGAGTTTGTAGAATCTGACATCAATAAGTCTGGTTTTGTGACACCGATAAATGCCATTTTCTGATAGTCTGCATTTGTTCCAACAGGAGTTAAGTCAAATTTGAAGTCACCTGTGTGGACAATAGATCCATTAGGACATGTGATATGTACACCTAAAGAATCGGGGATAGAGTGGATGGTATTGAAGAAACCAACTTTAAAGTATTTTGTTGAGATACTTGAGTTTTCATCAATTTCTATAATTTTTGTTTTTTCTAGTCCTTTATGTTCACTTAACTTTTTAAGAATCAAAGCCTTCGCAAAACGAGGTGCATAGATAGCATCAATTTGGACTTGTTTTAGTAAGAATGGAATTCCTCCAATATGATCCTCGTGACCATGGGTAATTACTAAAAACTTTCTTTTTTTGTTCATGCGAATCAAATGATGATAATCAGGAATTACATAGTCAACTCCTAATAGTTCATCACCTGGAAACAAAACGCCACAATCTACGATACAGATTTCATTTTCGTGTTCGTAGCAATACATATTTTTACCGACTTCGCCTAATCCCCCTAGGGCGTAAATCAAAGTATCACCTTTTTCAACGTGATTTTTTGCATGATATGGTTTTTTGTTCGATGCATGCCCAAACGCTTGTTCTTGTGTTTTTGGCATATTCGACCTCTTTCTATAATTTAATGACTCTATTGTTATTATAGCAAAGCTACGCGATTTAAAAAAGCAGAAGCTTAAATGACTTCTGCCTCATCATCACTTTTCCATGGATTATTGGCATCAATATGATCGTAGAAAAGAGTACCTGATAAGTGATCGATTTCGTGTTGAAGGCAAATTGCGAAATATCCTTCCGCTGAAATTGTTACATTTTTATCTTGAATCAAATCATAACCACGAACTTTAATTCTTGCATGACGGAAAACATGTCCTGGATGTTCGCCTTTTACGGATAAACAACCTTCTCCATTATCTAAATATGCGTTTTGTACGGATTCGGAAATGATTTTAGGATTGACTAGTGCAACTTCATCTACACCATCTTCATAAGGAATCACAACCGCAATCATTTGTTTTAAAACACCAACTTGTACAGCTGCAATACCAACGGCTGGCTGTAAACCTTCGGCTTCGGCAATTTCATCATCTTGTGAATTACGCACATAATCTAACATGGCCTGTAAAAGTTCTCTGTCCTCATTTGATAAAGGCAATTGAACAGGTTCACTTTGCATACGAATTCTTTCGTCTGTATCCAATATAATATCTTTGCTTGTTATTTTCATAGTAATCATCCTCGCAAACATTCTATAGCATTTTCGAATTATTGACAAATGATTTTTGAAAATATGCTAAAATAGAATTTATGATGGGGGGGATTTACATGTCCGAACAAAAAAAGAAGGGAAAATTATCATTTTTCGCATTGGATCCAAAGTGTGATAAGTATATCAATTGGGCGGTGGCGCTTCTTTTGTTGATTGGAACATTTACGATTGTTTCAACCAATGTAGGAAAAACGACATATGCCCCTAACATTGTCCCAAAAGTAATTGTCAAACAAAGTATATTTTGCGTATGTGGATATATTGCTATGTGGTTTATGAATCGCTTTTTTCGCTTTCGATGGTATTCAAAAATAGAATGGTGTATTGTTCCACTTTGTTTGTTCATAATGATACTTCCATTTGCGTTTCCAGAAATTGGAGGAAGCCATGCCTGGATTCAGATTGCCGGTATATCTTTGCAGCCAAGTGAATTCGCAAAACCATTATTGCTGATTATTTGTGCGACATGCTTGTATCGTGCAAAAAAGAAATCAATTATGTTAAAGGAAAAGGGTAGACTCTTTAAAAGGGCGTGGGCCGCATTTATTTGTATATGTATCATTGTGCTTTTTCAAAAAGATACAGGAACCGCTGTTATCATTGGATTTATCTTTATATCTTGTATCATGATTCCAAAATATCCTGTTTTACAACATACACAACGAGTATTAAAAGTACTTATTTATGGAGGAATTATTTCTGGCGTTGTTTTGTTTGGATTTACAAATATAGGAAATGAAATCTTAAAACATACGTCATTTGCACATATTGCGGTGCGCGTTGAAAACTTCAAAGATCCATATAACGATGTTTATGGGGATGGATATCAACCAGCCAATTCTTTGTATGGAATCGCAAGCTCAAATATTGTTGGAAAAGGCATTGGAAACTCAGCACGTAAATATGGTTATTTAACACAGGCTGATAATGACTATATTTTAGCTGTATTGATTGAAGAAACAGGTATCTTTGGTTTGTTTGGATTGGTTATTCTGTATGGAATTATTGAATTTCGCTTATTTTATTATGCCTTTAAAACAAGTGAGTATATGTACAAAATAATATTAGGCGGCGCAGGCGTTTATCTATTTATGCACTTCTTTTTGAATGCTGGTGGTGTGGCTAGCCTGATTCCTTTTACAGGAGTACCCCTACTATTTATAAGTAGTGGAGGTACAAGCTTGATTTCAATTATGTTGACAATGGGATTGGCACAAAACTGCATTTGTGCAATCCGAAGAAGGGAGATGGATCGATTATCATGAGAATTGTAGCGGGAAAATATGGGTCTAGATCATTAAAAAGTCCTAAAAATGATGCGACTAGACCAACACAAGATAAAATTAAAGGGGCCATCTTCTCAAGTTTGGGGAACATGTTTGATGGCGGTAACTTTTTAGATTGTTACAGTGGAACTGGAAATATGGGTTTAGAAGCTGTGAGTCGCGGAATGGATCATGCGACTTTGGTGGACAATAATAAAGGGGCTATTTCTGTCATTAAAGAGAATGTAAAGAGTTTAAAGGCAGAAAAAGAGACCAAAATCATTTGTGGAAATATTTTTAGTGTATTGGAGCGTTTGACTTTAAAGTATGATGTAGTTTATATTGATCCTCCTTATGCGAAACAGGAAAATGAAAAGTTGATTCAAAAATTAGAGGATTTAGATATTGTAAAATCAGATGGAGTTATTGTGGTGGAAAGCCTGCAAGAAGAGGTGTGGCCAGAAAAAATAGCTTCATTCATAAAATATAAAGAGAAGACATATGGCATTACGCGTATTTCTTATTATCAAAAAGAGGAGAATGAAGAATGAAAATAGCAGCATTTTGCGGAACATTTGACCCAGTTACTTATGGTCATTTAGATATTATTGAAAGAGCAAGTAAGTTGTTTGATCAGTTAGTGGTCTTTATTTCGCCAAACTCAGATAAAAATAATGAGTTTACAGAGGAAAAAAGATTAAAATGGTTGAATGAATCAACGAAGCACTTGTCAAACGTAACATGCAAGATTCAGTCGGGATTAGTTGTCGAGGCATGCAAAAGTGTGAATGCGACTGTGCTGGTACGTGGAATTCGTAATGGTGTGGATTGTACATACGAGCAAAACATGGCGTTTATGAACGCAAGATTGAATGAGGACATTGAGACAGTATGTTTATTTACTCGTCCTGAATATAGTTTGTACTCAAGTTCAAACGTAAGAGAACTGTTTAAATATGGTCAGGACATTTCGGGATTTGTTCCTGCTTGTGTATTAGAAGATCTTAAAAAAGGAGAAGAATAAAATGGAAAAGTTTATTGATTGGTTAAAGGCAAATGGATATCAATATAAAGATGAAGATATTTATCTAGAAGCTTGTACACACTCTTCGTATGCCAATGAACATCATCGTGAAATGGGAGACAATGAGCGCTTAGAATTTATGGGAGATTCTGTTTTACAAATTTGGAGTGCTACACAATTATTTTTGATGGAACCCAAAATGCGTGAAGGACAAATGACAACACTTCGTGCACAGACAGTGTGTGAATCTACATTAGCCGTATTGAATAGACAATTAGGATGGTATGAATTCTTGCGTCTAGGTGTTGGTGAAGAAAAAACGGGTGGACGCCATAGAGAAAGTATTTTGGCCGATCAATTTGAAGCTTGCATCGGAGCTATTTATATTGATCAGGGATATGCCGTTTGTGACGAGATTTTGACAAAATATATGAAGCCAGTATTTAAACAAGAAAAGAGTGAGGCTGTTACAGACTATAAAACACATTTACAAGAGGTGATTCAGGCAGATTCTAGAAAGACAATTCAATATAAATTGTTAGAAGAAAAAGGTCCAAGCAATGCACCAACCTTCACAATGGGTGTGTATTTAGATGATATTTTATTAGGTCAGGGAACGAGTAGCACAAAGAAAAAGGCGGAACAAAAAGCAGCTAAGGATGCTTTTGAAAAGATGGCAAAATAAAATGGAAGTATTTGAGAAATTACTAGATCCGGAATTGTATGCGTATTTTAAAAATGCGACTTTTTATGAGAATCCTGTATTTCATACAGCGCATAAAATGGTTGATTTTTACATTGAATTTGAGAATGTAATTCCTTTGGAAATTTATGAACAGATCATTACTAAGCTTCAGCTTTCTTTGCATGCTCATGTAAAGTTGCATATGCACACAAAGAATAGCGTTATTGAAATGGATGAACTGGATCGTTATGTAAATTTTTTTGTGGAAAAATATAGTGATGTGAAGGATTTTCGCTTTCTACATCCTTATTTAGAAAATGATACAATCTGTTTTTCTACGCGCGATGAGTCTCGTCTTGCTGCTTTAAATTTGGCTTTACCTTCATTAATGGAAAAATTAGCGGATGTAGGGATTACGCAGGAAATTGTGTGTAAAAAGGTTGACGATGATATTGAAATTGAAACGGCAAAGGTTCAAGTGAGTGCACCTGTTGTGAAACAAGAGCCAGTAAAGAAGCAGTATCCTTCTTCAAACAGCTATAAGAAGGAATCAGCTACAACATATAAGATTGCAGATTTACGAGTGGGCTATTCAAATGTTCAAATTGAAGGACATATTTTCGATATTGATAATCGTGTTATGAAGAGTGGTAAAACTTTGCAGATGTTGTATATCAGTGATTATGATGATGCGATCGTTGCCAAACGTTTTGAAGGGGCAAGATGTCCTATTGAAGAGATTCAAGCGGTAAAAAAAGGCATGCACGTTGTATTAACGGGTGAAGTTGTTTATGATTCATTCTCAAAGTGCGACTCGTTTATGGTTCGTAAATTAGAGTGAACGTGCCATTCTGTTCTTTTT
>OHVT01000757.1_pt1 | contig 13783 bp, 6 predicted proteins | sample 1579441 | NCBI WGS metagenome assembly OHVT01 (sample SAMEA3882542, study PRJEB24775) | human gut metagenome | biome: human-associated habitat; feature: intestine environment; material: feces | place: Netherlands | collected 2009/2010
GGCCAGTGCGCCCAGCCCTGCCGCTGGAAGTACTACCTGAGCGAGGAGACCCGCCCCGGCCAGCTGTACGAGATCGGCGAGAACGAGAACGGCAGCTACATCCTCAACGCCAATGATATGTGCACCGCGCCTTTCCTTGACCTGATCTGCAAGGCAGGTGTGGACAGCCTGAAGATCGAGGGCCGCGCCAAGACGTTCTACTATGTTGCCAGTGTCACCGCCGCCTACCGCAAGGCTCTGGATCAGTATCTGGCCGACCCTCTCAACGATAACTTTGAGTTGAGCGATGACGCTCTGGCTGAGCTGACCCGTACCAGCCACCGGCACTACTCCCCGGGCTTCTACTTTGGCCGCGAGCAGGCCCGTCAGGCAACCGACAGCGCTACTTATATCCGTGAGTGGGAGTTTGTGGGCACTGTGGAAAGCTGGGAGAATGGTGTTGCCTCCTGCCAGCAGCGCGGCAAATGGAGCCTTGGGGACACGCTGGAGGTGCTCTGCCCGGATGGCCGCAGCATCCCGCTGCACCCGGAGTGGATCAAAAACGAGGCAGGGGAGAGCGTGGAATCCACCCCCCACGCCATGGAAAAGTACACCATCCCCACCCCGGAGCTGGCCCCCATGAGTCTGCTTCGCCGGAAGGTAGAAACTCTTGACAAATGATTCCAGAAGCAGTAAAATAATAAAGTCAAAATGAACGATGTCCTCTGGCTCTAGTGGTCAGAGGACAGTTGAGGGCTCGTAGCTCAGTTGGGATGAGCGTTCGGTTCGCATCCGAAAGGTCGAGGGTTCGACTCCCTTCGAGTCCATACAGCAGAAAACCGCTCTGTCGTAGCTATACGGCAGGGCGGTTTTCTTGTTCGCAGTTCTATGAGACGGTGAAGATTATTCTGGCTGATCTGGAGCCGGTTCAAAGGTGGAAAATTACTGCTCTTCAAACCTTGAAAGTGCTAGAAATCAAGGTTTCATGCGGGTTAATGCCGTGATACACTCGCAATGGCTCGACACCTGCAAATTGATGTCATAATCGTACATTTTCAGGCTTCGTTCTTGGGAACAATGCGATGTGGGTGTGAGGGAAAGGGGAGGAAAGAGCAGATTGAGCGGTCGTTCTGGGGAACAGAGGAACATTACACAGTGTCATGGTTGATTACATAAACAGTGCTGCGAGAAGCACCTTCCTTATTTAGCCACCGATCATCTACCATTTTAATCAAAAGGTTTCGTGCGCGACGCTGCCCGATGTTTAACAAAGTAGCAGCTTGGGTAGTTGTAATGGATGGGTTTTCGAGGACATAGTTGTAAATTTGCCGCTTTTGTTCATTTGTCGGCACTTTCTCGGCACTGCTCATTGTTTGTCAGCACTCACATATGCTGAGGAATGTCCTGAGCAGCACTGGCGGCATTCAGTTGGTTATGATAGATATTGATACGCAAATCAACTTCACCGCCGATAAATTCTGGATCTCGAAGACCATAGGCTTTGACTTTTCCCATGATGCACGGAATACCACTGCCCCAATGCTCAATAAGAGATGTAAGAGGTATACTATTGGGTATGGCGAGTAAGCCAATCCAAAATAATACCAACGTATGGCATTTTGGGGGATTCCTGTTGATATTTTTCTAACTCCCGTCGGCAAGATTCTTTAATATCGCCGGTGGGATGTTTGGCGACAAAGACCCGAAGGTATGCAGTTAAGGCGGCCTTTCTGTTTTCCGGGATGCGTCTTTCTGAGCAGTTTAGATTGAGAGTATCACAGAGGTCTTTCTTAATAGCATCGTCAGAGGCAGTTATTTCGCCATTGGATAGATATTTGAGAGAAGATAATGTATCTGATTTTAATGGATTGACGCTTAAAGGAGCATTTTTGCGATGTGCATCGCAGGATTTTTCTTTGTCATTGTGAGCATCACGATTTCCATTACATACAGCAAGCATGTTCCGATAATCTAAGGCTTTCTCTTCAGAAGTGGCACTCTGTGGGTCAATATGCTCAATCGTTGCTTTCTTTCCTTTTTCTGGAATTCGACACATGCAATAAGCACAAATACACCCTTGTTCCTGAATTAGACGATTCAGAACTATAGTATAAACATCGATGGGAGTTCCATCGGAATTACTTTTTCCTGAGGGAGCACCATGCATATCTCGGTAGGATGCATTAGGCTGTTGTTTGTATTTCGTAAGCTCTACAGGCTCAATACCTTTATTGATTTTAATCATAGTTAATCCTCAGCGATTCTCCAAATCGAAACGAACTTCACACTCTGTCAACTTTGGATCGTTGGGATCAACAGTTTCTTTCAGATACTGAAGAATTTTAGATGCTTCTTCAAGGTTACATTCGATGGCGCTATCGAATGCTTCAAATGCCCGTGTCCTCCACTCTGAAGGAGAAGCTTGGCTGGATCCCCATCAGCGCTGGAGACTGTCTCCGCGAGGAGAAGGAGAGGTAGGCACTTTTCGAGACGCTCAGTGGTATGCATTACGCTATGCAGAATTCCGTTGGTATCCCATCCATGCACATTATAGGGTTTAACGATTACATCGTCATTTTCCTGCTTCAGACCGAAAAGATTGTAACTGTCATCTACTTCGCTTATCACTTGAGGAGAATGCGTTGTGATGATAAATTGAATGTTCGGAAAAGTACTTTTTAATGCACCGAGAATTTTTCGCTGCCAAGAAGGGTGCATATGAAGTTCAATCTCATCGATGAGTACAATACCTTCTCCCTCAAGTGGATTGCTGCGAGAAGGGTTAGCCAGAGCAATACGACGAGCTAAGTCACCAAAGAGAGCGAGGGTACATTTCTCACCATCAGAAAGATTATCAACGCGCATTTCTAGACCATTCTTCTTGACTGTCATGCGCAGGGGACTACGTTTAACTTTTAGGTCGGAGACATTATCCAACATAGAACAGACAGCTGTGCGGACACACCCTAAAGAAACATCCTCATAATCGAAATTTTTGGTTTCTGTTTTTGTTTCGTTTTCGATGTCTTCCTGATTGCGAAACCACTCAAAAAAGGAACGAAAATCCAATTCATTCTCGCTGGCTCGCTCTAAAGCTGCCAGCTGCGAAAATTCATGATTGGTACGAATTCTAAGAGGAATGTCAAGGACGGAACGATTGGTTCCATAATTGACGAAAATGGGCATATTGTTTTCTGATCCCTCAGAGAGATAAGTTGCTGTAAATTTTTCAACAAAAGAATCGTATAAATCCTTGTATGGAATTACTCGTGGAGCTTTTCCGGGCTTGGCTTTAATATAATCTTTTCTTAAAGACAAGGTTTCACCAGCCAGGCTGAAATCAGCACCAAGGTTCATCATTCCAAAGCCAGCATGAACAGATTCTGTATTTAAGGAGCGGAAAGCAATTCCCTGAGTGTTGCTTAAACGGTTCAAAACTGGCCACATTAAATAATTAATGGCTGTCAGAACGGTTGATTTGCCAGCACCGTTTACACCGAAAAGGACGGTGCTTTTTCCCAGCAAATCAAATTGATGTTCTCTATAGCCCTTGAAGTCATGCACATAGAGGCTTGTGAGTTTCATAGGAAATCCTCCTTGTAATGGTAATTCAATATTACCATGGGTAGGCCAAAAATTCAACAAAAAGAAGTAGAGGAATTACATATAGAAAGTATTTCAGTCAGATTGATGTAGGAACTGAGAGCAAGTACCATAGCTTGTGATGTAAACTCCCTTTTGCGCGCGTGTCATAGCCACATAAAGCAGACATTTTTCGGATGTGATGGATTCTTTTTCGGAGATTGGATCCATGTGATTGATGGCAGCAGCTAGAGGAACAACGCGGTGATTGAGGGCAGCAATAAAGACGTATTTGAATTCGAGCCCCTTCACACGATGCATGGTTGCGACACGAATTCCATCAAAGTTTCGATTGTCAGGTTGATTCCGTTTGATTGCGTAAGAACGGATGCTGGTCTTTGTCAGCAGGGACAGATAATCGTTTGTAAGGTTCTTTGTACGCGCAACGATGCAAATCTCCTTTAGCAAAATACCAGAATTTTGTAGCTTCCGGATTTCAGTATAAATGAAGTTGAATTCTGAGTTTGCATCCGGGAAATTCCGAATGATAGGAGGTTCTCCGTGGGTCAAAGATTGGCATTGGGTTCCGCTATCGGTACTTTCATCCAAATCGTCAAAAGAGAGGCCCTCTAAGAAGGAGAATGCACTATGCCGAATCTCCTCTGTGGTGCGATAGTTGATCTTTAAAATACTGCTTCGGCCGCGGACATTGATACCGCATTTCGATAAGATAGGCCGATTCCGATAGATCCTCTGATGCGCATCACCCACGATAAAAAGATCGTTTGCGTGTTCCGGGCCGGCCAGAGCACGAATCAGGCGATATGCGTTATCGCTTAGATCCTGTCCTTCGTCTACAATGATATGGGCATACTGCGATTTTACACTGCTGCCCTGTAAAAGTTTTGTGCACTCATACATGGCAGTATTGATGTCGCGAATCTGATGCTCTTTCATCAGATTTTGGTAGTTGTCCAGAACCTGCCATACAAGAAGCCTCTTTCTGCGGTCCAGCCGTGTGCCGCGGCCGTTTCGGGAGGCTTTCAGATATTGGTCACGCGTAATCGCCTCCTGTGAAATCACGACCCGATTCCATTCTTCCTGATAAAAAGAAACGTCGTAAGGCAGTTCCGTGTTTGCAAGAAAGAGCGCCTTTTCCCATATAGGAGCCAAGGCGTCATCGTAGCCGATCTGGAAAGAAAAGCCGGACTCGCGCATAAAGCGGCTGACCCATGCGTCAAGATGAATGACTTCAATTTTGCGTAGTTCCTCGATCGAGCAGATCTTGCGGAGATTTTCCTGAATATCTGCGGCGAGGTTCGCCGTATAGGTCGTAAAAAGAATACGCTGCTGCCCGGTGCATTGAGATGCCAGATATTTAGCGCGGTGCAGAGCGACAACCGTTTTTCCCGTTCCTGCACCACCCAGAACACGAACAGGGCCAGAGTAATTTTTCTGCGTCAGATTTCGCTGAGCCGGATGTAAAAAAACACGCCATTTTTCAAGCGGTGCAGCCATGATGCGGCGCAGTTCGTCTTCCCCTTCCACGACGACAAAGGACCGCATGGTAATGGGCTGTTCCAATGCTGCCGACAAATCCTGTGCTGCGGGAGAGGTATTGCATTCTTCGTTAGCAAGTTCCAGAACTTCTTCCATGGAAAAGCCTTCTGCAAGCCAGGCGAGATATTCGTATGCATCTGCCGGGAAGGAAGATCGCGCCTGATAAAACTGTTCTTTTGTTTCAAAGCTGCGGACATAAGGCAGCAGCGCTTCAGGAACACTCAGCCGAAGCAGATCCGCGTCTTTGAAAGCAGAAAACAGAAGCGGCTGACTGTGTGCTGCGATCGGTTCGGAAACCGTTTGTACATCAAAAACCTGAAGTGAACCGGTGTTCGGGTTTACTTCACAGCGTTTTCGGGCGGCCCACTGGTAGGCCTCATCGTGATGATCGACCCATAAAAGCAGATAAACTTCGGATTGACGAACGACAATGCCGCGGTAGGCATCATCGATACGAATGGAATATATTTTTTTATCGATACAAGAGTTTATCTTTTCGTAGTGAATTCCCGGCGAAGCAGGGTCATTCCGGAATTTGTTGACAAGTTCGGTAACTTTGCCCTGCACCTGACGGGGAAGGTGTGCAAAGGCCGTCAAAAAATCAGCGGAAATTGCGACTTTTGCAGTTGTCATACGTTCTTTCCTCCCAATAGATTGCTTAAATCAAGACCAGATAGATCGGCTGCGGTGTATATTTTCCAGCCGAGATGCTCCATCTTTTCTCGATCAATGGACTGTTCAAAAGTCATAAATCCCAATTTCTTGTCCGGCCAAGCAATTTCAATCGTTGCGATGACATTTCCATCTGCACCAGCTGCCTCAAATCCAATGAAATCTTCAGCAGGTGCTGGGATACCGCTTTTCTGTGCCAAGGCAGCGAATGCTTTCGCATCTTCGTCAAATAGCAATTCACCGATGGAATTCCATCCGGAATCGGGTGTGGAAGAGGCTTCCGCCGAAGAACAGCTGCTCTGGGAAACGGGAAGTGCGAGATAGTCCATGCGCCTGAGCCCGGTAGAAGAAACGGCAGCAAATTCTGAGGCAAACTGCATCAGATTGAAAAACTGCCAGAAACCGTTCCACTCCGGTTAGTATTTATCTGTGCGGCTGTTCTTGTCATCGTTCAGGACGGCAAAGACGGTAACAGCACCATCTGCTTTCATGGATGCAGCGGAAATGCCTGCATAGAGAGCCAGATGAGAATTTACAGCACGAGGGACCCACGCTCCATAAGCGGTCAGCCCAAAGCGGAAACTGGAATCTGTAAAATGCAATTGATCGTTCACATCCTGAAAGACCTGATGCCATTGATCGAATGCCGCATTGTTCTTGATGAATGCCGGATACAGCAGAGAAAGTGCATAAGCGTGTGCCTGTGCGTGGAAGATCGTTTCGGCATCCGGCAGATTCAGGTAGGCAATCAAGAGGTCAAACGCAGAAAGCTTTGCAGGATCAAGTACCTCTGCATGGAGCTTTCGTACTTCGGAACGGTACATCACCTTGCCGAGCGGCATTTTTTCGACCGCTAAAACAGAAGTGGCGTAATCCCCCTGCGGGATAAAAACGTTCTGAACATCCTTAAAACTCAGGGACCAGACCCGGAACTGCCCACTGCGGCGGAGTGCTTCACGTTTGATGGTGTCATCGGAAACGATATCCTTGTGATATAGGAAGCCGTCCGTAAACACCGCTAGGGGCTTGTGTCCGGGCGCGGCTACAGGCCAGAACACAAAATCTGGTTTACAGGGAACGGATACACCGTTGCTTGGACCCAGTGAAACCTGAGGTTCAAGTTCCCAAGCAGAGTGCTTCAGTTTGAGATAATAACTGTGTTTTCCGTTTCTTACGGTGTCACTGATATTTGCAGCACCAACTTTTAGACGGATCGCTTCCCAAAAGCGCGATTCCAATTCGCTTTCAAACAGCGGGTTTACAGGAATACTGCTGATCATATCGATTTTTTGGATATGGTCTTTACCGGAAAGAATCGTTTTCAACAGCCGAATGGCAGTTGCACGCGAAATATTACCGATCTGCTGGCTCTGGCGATACGCATATAGGCAATGATAGCAGTCGTCCTTCTGCGGATCGTCTTTGCAGGAGCAGGTTTCCATAACATGAAGGGCTTTTTCAAAAATCTGAATCAAAGAATCTTTTTCATGCATCAACTGCTTCAGATATCCCGTGCCGCCGGGAACCGAATCGTAGATCACGAGATACTGTTTGCGATAGTCGGCATCCGGGACGGGTACTTCGCTGACAGCAGCCCGGAGGTGATCGACATTGCCAAAATATTCTTTCATACCAAGCATGAAGGCCGCAACAAAGGATTCCATCCGGACGGAAGAAGAGTTCATCGTCGTAGCGGGAATCAGAAGTCGGAGAACCTCTGTGCTGAATTCACGATACAGAAACAGACATTCCTGTGAGAGCGCAGGGATTTTGCGTGTCTTACAGGAATAGCTGTGGTTATTCGGCTTGCTGTCAGTCTGAATCTTACCACAATATTTGCAGATCCGGAACCCTTTGCGCACTTCCTCGACACCAGAAATCGATAACTTTTCACCTGTCAGGTCACTCTCGCCAAAGTTGATCTCCCGCAGCGTTGCTTTACGGACAAATTCGTAACCAAAGGGAAATTCCTCATTGTCCATGCGATAGGCACAGGAGATGTCATGGTCCTCATCTACGTCTACAAGGAGCTGCTTGCAATAAAAGATATTAGAGCGGTCGTCGCTTTCATCACTAATCAAGCTCTTGGCGTAGTCCATGTTAGAGTAGACCATCTGCACTTTCAGCATGTTGCGCATCTGACCGGAATCGGCCCAAGCGGGGCTTCCGCATTGAGGACAGGCTGCTGTGTTCCGGCCAGCTGTTTCAAGCTGCGCATGAGAGCAGTTTGGACACAGACGCCAAAGGGCACTCTGAGCAGTTGTCAGGTCTACCTGATCGATCGTCAGTTTGCGACCATCCACATAGAAACTGTTGCTCGGTGCAAACTCACTGAGGGCAGAGGAAGCGGAGCGGTTGTATTCATAGACGAGCTTTTCATACTTTTTTCGGGCAGACGGAAGTTCCTCATCGGACTTTCGGTAGAGAACCGCCCGCAGAATGATCCCAGCCTCCGGAAAAGCATAGTTGGGCAGCAATCCCTCATCGGACAAGAAGTTGAAAACGTTCTTTTTGCTGATCTCCTGCAAAACGGTCAATAGAGCCGCTTCCTCGCCCTTTAGTTCCTTGATCTCTTCGTCGTAAGAACTGTCTTTGGGCTTGTTTTCCAGCTGCTGGATCATGACCTTCAGGGAATTTACGCTGTTGTGCAGGCTGTTTTGCTGCTTCTTCAAACTTTCAAAGGCATCCAGAATTTTAATGTGCATGGAACTTTCTGTGGTTCCAGTGCCGCGGGCAAATATTTGCAGCTCTTCCTTGGAGCTTTCGTCCAGATAAGCGGAAAACATCTGGACAAAAGAGTTGATCTGCCGGGAAAGTGTACTCTGCACGTAGTTGAGAAAATTGAAAGGGAACATATCGGAAGGCCGCGCATCCAGTTTCTTCAGAATAATACCGACCTTATCGGGGATAGCATCATCAGGAATGCCTTTCCGCACCCAAGAATCCATGCAAAAAGCCATGAACTGCCGTTCCAATACAGCGGAAGCGCGCAGGAAGATTTTTGGTGGTGTGACCGAACCGGAGATCATCTCTAAAGGATCTGCGTAAAAATAGAGGTCATGTGGCCGCGCATTTGCAATTGCCAAGGTCAGAGCATTGCCGTCTTTGCGTCCGGCACGGCCAACACGCTGCAGAAACTGACTTTGTGCAGGCGGCATACTGCACAGGATGACCGTGGAAAGGTCACCAATATCAATACCCATTTCCAAAGTGGGGGTACAGGAGAGAACATTGGGGTCCCAGTTGGAACGATTTTCCTTGCTACGCTTAAAATCCTTCTCCAGTTGCTCACGATCTGGGCGTTCCAGCAGGCCAGTATGCTCCCGTGCATTGATGCGCGCCAGATCGCCGGTGCTGTAAAGTCGGCCATAGTAATTGATGCCGGATGATTTATATTCGACAAGTTTACCGCCACAGGCAGACCGAGGACAGGGCGCATTTTCCCACAGCGGCAGGCTTTCGGCAGAAAACGAATACACCGCACCGCAATGTTCGCAGCGCAGCTGGATAACATCGTTTGTAAGGAAGACACGGCTCTTGTTCAGGCCATAGACTTTATAGTTTGCGGAAGAAGGCACAGATACGACAATGCCGTTCTTCACAGATTCTTCCAGAATCAGCTTGCTGATAGCACGGAAATTGAGCTCGTCAAGAATTGATTCTGTGCAGCAGAAAGCAATCCAGTCTGTGTAACGGCGCGAAGATGGTAAATCAAACTCAGAAGTAGGATGGCTTTTTCCAAGGTATTCAGCTATAAAACGAGGAATATTACGCCCGGATTGTTGACCGGGCAGCCAGCGATTGCGGTCGTTTGAAAGCATATAGCTTTTGCCATCATTGATGGTGTACTCATCAAAAACAACATCTTTAAAAGCACCATTGCACCGGAGTAGATTCAGCCAACCGATGACCATGCGCTGAAAGATTATGCGGTCTTCCCGAGACATGATACCCAGTTCGTTAACAACACGCAGCTGGACTGCTGCAGCAATCTGCTCAATATCCTCAGGAGAAAAGGAAAGAACCGAGCAAGCCGACCGTTCCAGAGTGCGTCCAATTTTACTGGTAAGACCATATTCCAGCATGATTTCATACTGGATGCGCTGCTCAATCTCATGCATCAAAATATGCGCCTGCTTGTCATCACTGAGCTTACGATTTTGCGTCATTTCTTCGTATGCACGCTTCCAGGTTAGATTGGGCGGAATAAAAAAGCTGACAAATTCTTCATCGGTCATGTGCAGGTGCCAGTAATCCACAAACCCGGCCTGAAAATCAGCAAGGCTTTGACCTGAACCACATTCTGCGCAATAACGCTGAATTGCCGTGCGCAGACCAAACCGCCAGGTGCGGGAATTGAAAAATCCAGCGCGATGAGCAGCATCCTGCACATTATCGGAAAAGGCAAGCGTCTTTTTATCATCGTTGAAGCGGGAAGCGAACATTTGAGAAATACTGGCACTGATCTCCGTGGCACTGCGTACACCCATCAGAGAAAGTCCCCGGCGGCTGCCGCAGCAGGGGCAGATGTACTGCTTATGCTGCTTCGGGCCGGTTGTCCGAATCGGACTGGGAATCAGAATGTCCACCATGCGGGTGCCGCAGCTGGCACATTCGCTGCTGCCGTCGATCCCCAGTTTTACCTGCAGGCAGTCTGGACAGATGCGTGCAGGCAGCATTCCGGTGGGAACATTTTCATGCGGATGAGGGAAAAGCATCACGACTTTTTCATCTGCTTTAAAATATTGGTTGTAAAACGCTTCAAGATTGACAATGGTGGCGTTCTGACGCTCGTTCAGGATCGTGACCCAGCCGGTGATGCCGCAGTCACGGCAGTTGACAACGGGCAGGTGCTGTTTGGCCTGCTGTCGGTTCAGATCATGCGCAATTTTATAAGTGATGTGCTCCGCATCGACCTTGGCAACGATGCGCCGCAGTTCCCGGATCCAAAGCTGCACCTGTACATTCAGGAACGGGCGTAATTTTCGCGGCTTACCGGTGCGCGCATGAGAAACCAGTGCAAAGAGCGAGTTGAGCGCGGCAGAAGCATCGGATAATTCATTCAGTGCCGGATAATGTGGTGCCAACGCTTCCACAATGCGGGAAACCTGATAGTAATTGCCCTCCGTTAGGTGTAGAACAGACTGTAGGAATACATGCTGCAGAAGAACCCGGCCCAGTTCAATGCGGCCACTGTCGGATAGAACGTCCTGCGAAAAATCCGGGAACCATGCCTTTACCGCGCACTGAAGATAGGCGGAAGGATCGTCCTCTTCGGCAAGAGCTACCAGCTGTGCAGTCTGATCTGCGGAAGGCAAGGCAAAGAATGAGGTCGACTGTCCGGCAAAAAACTCATCGGCACTGAGCCGATCCTCGGTGATGACGGCATCTCGTTCAAATGGCTCGCCAAAGATCTCCTCGGCATAATTCAGGATGGCACCGTTATTTTCCTTGGAACCCATGGTAGCAGAGGTGCCGATACAGCACAGATACCCATCGTAGATGCCAAGGCGGCGCTTGAGACGGCGCAGCAGGCAGGCAAGGTCGGTGCCTTGTGCACCATCAAAGGTATGCAGCTCATCCACTGCAATGTACTTTAGCGTTTCTGGATTATTCTGCTTCCAAAGCAGGGCATCTTTGGGGCGCACAAGCAGATAGTCCAGCATTTTATAGTTGGTTAGCAGGATATCCGGCGGACTGTTCAACAGAGTCTCGTGGTCAGTAATGATGCCATGCTCACTCATGGTGCGGGACGGAGTGCGTTCCAGACCGCCAACATACATACCGGCAGTTACATTGCCGCGCAATTCGGGGCTGTTATGAATTAGTTCTGCGATTCGCTTGGCCTGATCGGTGGCAAGGGCATTCATGGGGTAAATAATCAGTGCCTTGATGCCAGACTCCCCACGGTGCTGGTAACAGTATTCCAGAATGGGGTACAAGAAGCATTCAGTTTTGCCGGAGCCTGTGCCGGTGGCAACCAATGTAGAACGACCATCGTTTCCAGTCAGCCGTTCAAACGCTTTTTGCTGATGAACATAGGGAAGATATGCAGGGTGAATTGCCTCAAAGCAGGTTGGCATTTCCTTTGTAATACGGAAGGGCAGACGCACGGCAAGATAAGGCTCATGATAAACAGAGTCTTTCTGAGCAAGCATTTCTGCAACGGAACCTTTGAAGGGAGCGTTGCTCATAGGAAATGTGGTTTCGATGTAATCACCAATGCCTTTTTCAAGCTGGCTGGCAAGAATTGAGGGTAACATATCGCAATATACTCCTATAATTATTGATTGGATATCTTGTCGATGGGGAGAGGAATGCGCTGTTGACCGTCACTGACATATCCCTCAAGAACATCAGAAAAAAGAAGTGCAGTTTTATCGTCAATAATACCAAGTTGGCGATTTTGGAGAAGAAAAGTCATCGTTGACACAGAGGATTCACTGAGCAACTCTTTAATATAAGATTGCTCCAGACTGTATTCTTCGGCTGTTACATCATCCTTGACTACGATATTGGAAAGAAGATAAATCAATCGGGTTAATTCGGATGCGGATTCTTTAGTCTTGGCTAACAAAAATGCAGCCTGTTCATTTGTGACAGGAATAGGCTCAAATGAAGTATCTTTTGAATCCGGAACAATAGTTTGTGAAGATAGAATTTGTTCTGCTTTTGTTTGAAAAACTTGTTCAGAAAGAGGGGGTTGCGGTTGTGAGATGCCTTTGATTCTATCAATAGTATCTTGAATTTTTGGTTGTACTTTATAGTGCCAGAGTACGTGAATAAGGTCAGAAACGGACTTTTTAACTTCTGGGTCGCTAAGGATGTCACCCCAAATTTCCATTGTGGCTCCAGTAGCACGAACAAGAGCCTGCGCCATGGGGGATGAGACAGGAGACTCTTTATATACGGTTTCCGTGCGGACTGCCTCACGTTGAGAAAGTTCATTTTCTGAAATATAAGAAATATCAAGAGAAGCCTTAATATGACCAGAACTATCGCGGAGTCCATGATTGGAGCGCAGTTCACCGCTATCTAATTTTTTGAAGTCATCTTGGGACATGGTGACATTCATAGTGCGTGTTTCAAGGTTGGAACATTCTTTTTTCTTGGACAACTTGATGCCTCCAATCAAATTATAGGCCTATTATTCTTTATACTTTTCCTCAAAGAACTTCCACGCGGTTTCATAATCCTGCTCCCGGTCGCAGCGGTCAAAGGGAGCGGCGTATTCTATAGTGCGCTGTACCGGGCCGCCAGGCATGGTGTCATCCGTAATGGTACGGGCAAACACATAACCGGCCAGAGCATGCTTCATAATACCGTCCCATGGAGCATCGCCGCGCTTGATTGGCTGCACAGCACCGGCATTTTCCCACTCCGGGCGGGTAAAGCCTACACCGGTCAGGCTGCGGTTATTGGTAAAGGTAATGCGACCGTTGGCATCATACCAGGTATCAGCTTCATAGCTTTGCAATACCGGGAACTGGATGCGGTAAATAGTTTTGAGCTGCTGCAAGGTCATGCCCAGTGCCATGGCGGTAAGTACGTCAATTTCTACCAAAGCCTGCCGCCGCTCGTAGTCGGTGCGTAGGGGCGTTTCCCACGTCCACTCCGGGGTCAAAGCGGTAAAGCGTGCAGGGGAGAGGCGCGGGTCGGATTTCGCCCAAGTAAAGTTGTTGTATTCTTTTCGGTAAGTTCTTTTTGTTAGGTCAGAGTAGTAAACATTAACTGCATTTAACAGTAATTCACGTGCCCGTAATTCTGGCAAGAAAAGGGAGTCCGTTATCCATGGAAAATTGGAGACGCTATCGTATCTGCCATTTGATTTTCCGCCAGTTTTGATTAAAAAATCATATGGAATACTGGCCATAAAGGCGCCCAAAAGAAGTACATCATCAATAGCAATGCCGAAAATGCCATCGATATGCTTTGTTTGTGGTGGAATTATAGCAGCAATTAAAGTTCGTTCGCCACCTTGATTAAGCAT
>OHVT01000758.1_pt1 | contig 13762 bp, 7 predicted proteins | sample 1579441 | NCBI WGS metagenome assembly OHVT01 (sample SAMEA3882542, study PRJEB24775) | human gut metagenome | biome: human-associated habitat; feature: intestine environment; material: feces | place: Netherlands | collected 2009/2010
CCTCCGGAATTTCTTGCTCTATACAAGCTTCACCGGCATTCTTCAATAAGTTAATAAGCACTTGCTCTATTTGAGAACGGTCTAACATCAATATTTTGTCTGCATCCTCTGTCCTATATATATAATGTATATCCCGGCTGGGAAATAATTTCTTTAAATCATCCAGTAATTCTTCCATTCTGACCGGAGCCAGAACAGGCATTGACAAGCGGGACAGTTTCCGATAGTTCTCTACAAATCCGAGCAGTCCTTTACTTCTCCGATAAATGGTCTGCATCCCTTGCAGCATAATACCGTAATCTTTCTCGTTCATGCCATTCTGCACAGCCCGCTCACTCAATGTTTCGCTTAATGAAATAATGGGTGCAATAGAATTCATTATCTCGTGAGTCAGGACACGAATCAATTTCTGCCAGGCCTCTATCTCATTTTCTTCGAGTACAGAATGAATATTCTTCAGATTTATCAGACGTAAATCCACTCCTTGAGAAGAATATTCGGTGACTGTCACTGCCAATTCCTGCATGACATCTCCACGACAGATGCGAACCGCCTTTACTTCACCCGGTTGAAGTGATGTAATAATAACAGGAAAAGAGGAATTGAGAGAAGACAATTCATTCAATGAGTGAATAGGATAACCGCATAAATCATGAACTGCCGCACAGTTCATCCAATGTACCATTCCACTGCTGTCTGCTACCAATAAACTACTGTCTACGGTGTCGAGCAATGTTTCGTAATATTGATAACGCTCTTCTTTTTCCGATAACTTCGTCCTAAACTCAGACACTACCTTGTTTATTTCTTCGGCAAGCAACTGCTCGGAACGCGACTTATGCCGGACTGAAAAGCTCAAAGAAAAATCGGAATATCGGATACCCTCTATCATGCGGGCTACCATAAGAGTTGTTTTCTGTTGCCATTGGCATACATACAAGATGATGCCTAGAACAATCAACAATGAAAATAGTAAACAGAAATAGAGTTCATGCCGGAAAAACAGATAGGCAGCAACAGATGCTGCCGCCAATAACAGCATGAGCAACACAATACGGAGTGTTTGAAATCGATTCATAACCCTAACTTTTCTAATTTACGATAAAGAGCGTATCTTGTTATACCCAAATATTCGGCAGCACGGCTCAAATTACCCTCACTGCGTTTCATGGCACGCTCAATGGCATGGCGCTCCAATTGTTCCAAGTTCAAGATTTCATCAGTATCCACCTTTTTTTCGGGCTGTGGCTGCAACATAAAGTTAGCGGGTTTCAACAAAGAAGAATCCGACAAAATCACGGCACGTTCAATGGCATGCTGCAATTCGCGTACATTGCCCGGCCAATGATAGCGCATCAGCTTTTGCTTCGCCTCCCGGCTGAGCCCGTTTATCTCTTTCTTGTATTTATGAATGTAACGTTGCAAAAAATAGTCTGCCAAAAGAAGGACATCCTCGCCTCTGTCACGCAAGGGAGGTATATGAATCTCAATGGTATTGATACGATAAAGCAAATCCTGACGGAAGTTTCCCTCTTCCACCATACGGTGAATGTTTACATTGGTGGCACTAATCAAACGAACATCAATAGGAATCGTGCTTGTAGTGCCCAAACGCGAAATCTGCCTCTTCTCTATCGCTGTCAGCAGCTTGGATTGCATAGGCAGCGAAAGATTTCCTATTTCATCCAGAAAGAGGGTCCCTCCCGAAGCCACTTCCATGCGTCCTGCCTTTGCCTTGCGAGCATCTGTAAATGCCCCCTTCTCATAACCGAAGAGTTCGCTCTCAAAAAGGGTTTCAGGAATGCTTCCCAAGTCAATCGTTATAAAAGGAGACTCCCTGCGGGGAGAATAATGACGGAGCGAACGCGCCACCAAGTCCTTTCCCGTTCCATTCTCACCTAATATTAATATATTGGCATCTGTATCCGACAACTTCCGGATGGTGTCAAACACATTCTGCATTGCCTCCGAATGGCCAATCATATTGGGGACCGTTTCATCTTGTCCGCTCAATGCCACCACCTGCTCTTTCAGTTGCTTTATCTCCTTACGTGAATCCCGCAACTTAATGGCCGAAGATAAAGTAGCCAATAACTTTTCCTTTTCCCAAGGCTTAGGGATAAAATCAATCGCTCCCGCCTTGATAGCCCTTACTGCTTTGTCTGTATCCGCATAAGCCGTCATGAACAATACAATCGCCTGCGGGTCTAACTTCAAAATCTGTTCCAGACAATCAAAACCTTCCTGCCCACTGATGGCATCACGGCGGAAATTCATATCGAGCAGAATGACATCCGGCTGAAAGGTAGTCATAAAAAATTCGATACGGGCCGGTTGGGTAGTGACTTTCACCTTCTCCACATAAGGCTCCAATAAAAGATTCAGTGCAAAAAGCACGTCTTCATTATCATCTATGATAAGTATTTTTCCTCTGTTTTCCATTATCTCTCTTTTATCATGCAGGAAATATCTTTTCCTGCGAGAGCAAAGATACGGCTTTTTAAGATGCGCTGTATGTGCGTATCCGCACTATTTTTGTGCGAATGCGCACGCGCCCATAAGCATGAGCCTACATACAAGTCTTTGGTAAACAGAGAAATAGCATTATGGCACGCATTTTGATAATTAGAAAGCATAAAACAAATAACATGAAACGATATTATATTTTAGCTTTTTATATCCTATTGGTTGCAGGAACAGCCACAGCACAAGAAGAAACAATCAGCCTCACACTGCAGCAGGCCATTGAAATCGCACAGGAACATTCGCCGCAAGCCCAAGCAGCACGACACACTTATCGTGCTGCTTACTGGAACTACCGCTTCTTCCGTGCAAACTATTTGCCGTCCGTTACGTTGAGTTCATCCCCCAACCTTAACCGGGAAATCAATAAGATTACCCAGCCGGACGGCACCAACCAGTTTGTCAAACAGAACCAACTGAGCACAGATCTGAGTTTGAAAATAAATCAGAATGTGTGGTTCACCGGTGGCAACTTCTTTATCAAGACCACTACCCAACGCATTGATGAATTTGAAAATGACCTCACGGCTTACAATACCCAACCAATCGTTGTCGGTTATGAGCAGTCCCTTTTCGGTTATAATTCCCTGAAATGGAACCGCCGCATAGAACCCATCCGCTATCGTGAAGCACGCAAGACATACTCCGAAGCCTTGGAATTAGTCTCTTCCCAAACCAGCACCCTGTTCTTCAATCTGGCAACTGCACAAACCAATCTCGATATCGCCACTTCCAACCATGCATCGGCCGACACCCTGTATAGATATGCCGAAGGAAGATATAACATAGGCACCATTAATGAAAATGAAATGCTCCAACTCGAGATAAACAAACTCACGGAAGAAACCAATGTAATGAATGCCCGCATCGAAGTGGAAGATCAAATGCAAACCTTACGTTCCTTTCTGGGTATAAACCGCGAAGTCAACTTGAGGGTCATCCCCGATGATGAAATTCCCAATTTCGAGATTCCCATGCAGGAGGCACTGCATCTGGCATTCAAGAACAGTCCCGAACCTGAAACATACGAGCGTCTGAAAATGGAAAGCCGCAGCGAACTGGCTTCTGCCAAAGCCAATGCCGGACTAAAAGCAGATCTATATGTTCAGTTCGGTTTGTCACAGACAGGAAACAAACTTGCCGATACTTACCGCGACCCATTGAAGCAACAATATGCCAGCATCGGCATCTCTCTGCCCATTCTGGACTGGGGACGGGGTAAAGGACGAATACGGGTGGCCCGGTCTAACGTCGACTTGGTAAACACACAGGCAGAACAGGCTCTAAAGGATTTTGAATTGAACGTCTGCAAGATGGTACGCCAATTCAACTTGCAAGCCTATCGGGTAGCCGTCGCTTTCAAGACCGACAAGACAGCCGAAAGGCGACATGAAGTGGCAAAGCGATTGTACATTCTCGGAAAATCCACCATACTAGACCTCAATGCTTCCATTACCGAAAAAGACAGGGCAAGGCGTGATTATATCACCGCCCTGAAAACATATTGGAGTCTGTACTATGGAATAAGGAGCATGACAGGATACGATTTTCAGAACCATTGCCCGATAGAGGAAAGCCTGCCATACAAGTAAACCCGAAAGACAACATGCCGTGCATACGGAAAGAACCGGAAACGAACAAATAAATAAAAACTATGGATATTAAAATTGAAAAGAAACCGTGGTACATACGCCATCGTTATTATCTGCTGGGAGGTACAGCCTTTGTCATCTTCCTGATTTATGTCATCAGCCTGTCATTCGGACCCCGCAAATTGCGAATCGAAACCGACAATATACAAATTGCTGAAGTGAAGAATGACAAATTCATGGAATACGTTGATGTGGAAGGATTAGTCCAACCTATCCTGACCATCAAGATAAATACCCGCGAAGCCGGCAGCGTGGAACGCATCATCGGCGAAGAAGGAACCATGATGGAGAAAGGAGATTCCATCCTTGTGCTCAGCAATCCCGATTTGCTGCGCTCTATCGAGGACCAACGCGATGAATGGGAGAAACAGCGAATCACTTATAAAGAGAAGGTAATTGAGATGGAGCAAAAAAGCCTCACGCTGAAACAACAGACTCTGCAGACGCAATATGAAATGAACCGCCTGACCAAAAGTTTCGCTTTGGACAAAGAAGAATACAAGATGGGTATTAAAAGCAAAGCCCAACTGGAAGTTTCGGAAGACGAATATAATTATAAACTGCAAAACAGTGCCCTTCAGATGGAAAGTCTCCGTCACGATTCGGCTGTGACGCTCATCCGAAAGGATTTGCTGAAGAATGACCTCGAACGCGAACAAAAGAAATTTACGCGTTCACTGGAACGGATGAATAATCTGGTGGTCACAGCACCGATTGCAGGACAGCTCAGTTTCGTGAAAGTAACTCCGGGGCAACAGGTCGCATCGGGCGAAAGCATAGCCGAAATCAAAGTGCTCGACCAATATAAGATTCACACCTCGCTTAGCGAATATTACATCGACCGCATCACTACCGGTCTGCCTGCCACCATCAATTACCAAGGAAAACGTTATCCATTAAAAATTACAAAAGTAGTACCCGAAGTTAAAGACCGTATGTTTGATGTAGATCTTATTTTCACCGGAGAAATGCCTGACAATGTGCGTGTTGGCAAGAGTTTCAGGGTACAGATAGAGTTAGGACAACCCGAACAGGCCATCGTCATTCCACGCGGAAATTTCTATCAAGTCACCGGCGGGCAATGGGTTTATAAAGTAAATGCCTCGAAGACCAAAGCCATCAAAGTGCCTTTGACTATAGGACGCCAAAACCCACAACAGTACGAGATAACAGAAGGATTACAGCCCGGAGAATTGGTAGTTGTCACAGGATATGATACCTTTGGCGACGCAGAAGAACTGATATTGAAATAAAAGCACGCAAAATGAAAACACTGAAATATGCCGGACGCTTTCTGATGCGTTCAAAATCATATACAATCATTAATCTCCTGGGACTGGCGTTCAGCCTGGCCTGCTGCATTGTCCTGATGCGGTATATCCACCGGGAACTGACTGTGGACTCGCATTGCATCGACCCGCAACACATTATCATCCCGTTGCGGGACATCGACGGAAACGTTCACCCCGGAAGTCCGGAAGAAGGCTGGTCGGACACAGATTCAGCCTACATCCCGGAAAATAAAATCGTAGAACAATGCCGCTTGCAGGCACAGCAAAAAGACAATGTAAAGTACAAGAACAGTCATTATGCAATGAACATAATGGCCGTCGACTCTACATTCTTTCACTTTTTCCGTTACCCCGTATTGACGGGAGAGGCACGACTGACAGCCCCCGATGATGCTGTCATCACCCGGCAGTATGCCCGCCGGCTGTTTGGGAAAGAAAATCCGGTAGGGAAAGTCGTGGAGTATTATGGGAAAGACGTCATTATCCGCGGAGTGATAGATGAACCGGGATGTAAGACCTTACTTCGGTTTGACATGCTCGTGTCATACAACTTGGTAAAGCAATGGCAGCGAATGGATATATCGCTGAAGCGTGTGCTGCCCGGAGTGGACCTGGACGAGATAAACCAAGTCAGCAACGTATTTAAGAAAGACAAAAATGGCAACAGCATACGTTGGAAATTCATTCCTTGGGAAGACTTCTATTGGGAAAACGCTATCGGGCATGATGACGATTACGACTCCATCATGCAATTCGGGAATCACACACATCTGTATATTCTTTCGGGCGTAGCTATCTTATTGTTGTTGGTAGGGATATTGAACTTCATCAATATATATATGGTATTCATGATGAAACGTTCCAAAGAATATGGAGTTAAAAAGGTATTCGGCTTGCAACGCTTGCCGCTATTTCTGCAAATCTGGTTGGAAAACCAACTCCTGGCCGTTGTCGCATTGCTGACGGCATGGCTGTTGGTGGAAGCCAGCCAGATTCCTGTCAGCCAACTGATGGGTGAGCGAATCGGCTACTCTGCATTCGATTGGCAGATATCATTGGGCTTCTTGGTCTTATTGCCTTTGGTTACGTCCGTCTATCCGTATATCAAATACAATTACCTGTCTCCCATTGCGTCCATCCGTTCGATTGCATCGAATCGCCAATCCATCACTATCCGCATGGCATTCCTGTTTTTGCAATACATCATCACCATATTGCTGCTTGTCTTGTCGCTCTATTTTGGCAAACAGTTGAACTTTTTACTATCCACCCCTCCCGGATATCGGACGGAAGGCATCCTCAGAGCCGAATTGTTCCACGAGAACAACAATCATCTCGTGCGAGAAGAAGAGGCCGACCGAAACAAGCGTGCTGCCCGATATAGTTATATCAAACAACAACTGAACGAATGTCCCTACATTGAGATGTGGATGAACTCACATCCTTCCATATTAAGAGGAAGTTCCTTCTGCACATTGCTGAATGATAAAGATACACGTCAGAATATGCTCACGCTGTTTCCTTCTCCCAATTTTTTCCATTTATATGATTTGAAGGTGCTGGAGGGAGAGATTCCGCAAAAGTTTGAAAGCTGGAGTGACTATAAAATCATTCTGAATAAAGCGGCGATGAAAGCGATGGGATATGCCCGAATGGAGGATGCTTTTGTACGAAGCGAATCACCGCTTTGGATAACATTCAGAAATGGGGAAATGGAAGAGGGAGGAACCAAACTAATGCCCGTGGTAGCTGTGATAGATGACTATTATCCCGCCCATCTCACCCAAGGAGTAAAGCCGATGGCATTTGTTGTCGGAAAGGAAGACGTCAGCGGTGACTTCATAATAGCTACCAAGCCCGGTAAGGAGAAAGAAGTGATGGAGCTCCTTAGAAAAATAGAAAAAGAAGTATACAACACGGAAGAGTTCAACCATTCCTGGCTTACGGATGAAGTCAGCGACTTATACTCCGAAGATAGAGAAACGGCTCATATTTACTCTGTCTTTGCTTTGATAGCCATTGCTATCTCTTGTCTAGGCCTGTTCGGATTATCCCTGTTCGACATCCGGCAGCGTTATCGCGAAATAGCTATCCGCAAAGTGAACGGAGCCGGCATGAAAGATCTTTATCTGTTGCTTTTCCGTAAATATATCAAGGTGATAGGCGGTGCATTTATAGTAGCTGTGCCTCTCTCCTATTATCTCATACATATTTATACGAGGACATTCATCATGAAAGCTCCTGTCGGCATCGGCATCTATTTCATTGCTTTATTGGTAATCCTCCTTATTTCATTGGGAACCCTGATATGGCAGATACACAAAGCCGCCAACATAGACCCTGCAAAAATCATAAAATCAGAATAATCAATCATAAATTAAGACTATGCTTCAACACTATATAAAAACGGCCTTTCGCCATCTGTTAAAATACAAGACACAGAACCTGATATCCATTCTCGGGTTATCTGTAGGCATTTTATGCTTTAGCATCTGCCTCTATTGCAGCCGGTTCATCTACTCTGTCGACCAATGCTTCACCAATAAAGAACGCATTGCCAATGTAAACCTCTATACGCCGGACGGCGACATCTATTCGGGTATTCCCGCCAATCTGATAGAGAGCCTGCGCCAAACACCAGTTGACGAAGCAGAAGACTACACCTTCGTTGGCTATCCCCGTCCGCGCAGTTACAATGTAGAAACGCCCGAAGGAAAGGAGTTGCCCTACGAAGACTTATACACCATGGAGGTAGATTCTTCCTATAACAAAGTATTCACACCCCAAATAGTGCAAGGTTCATGGGAAACGGCTTCGCATACCCCAAATTCCGTAATACTGACCCGCTCACTTGCGCGGAAAATATTCGGCAATGATGAGAGTCCGATAGGGAAACGGATGATATCGACACAACGATTGTCCACCTCACCCTCCACCACGCCACGAACAGGAGGCATCTCCTACACCATACAAGCCGTGATAGAAGATATCCCACTCAATACCAGCCTGAGTTTCCTGCATCAAATTGATATGCTTACCCTGAACGACAGTGAAGGTGTATTGCAGTTTGAAAGTAATAATAATATGACAGGCGGCTTGGGATTCGCCCTTCTCCGTCCGAGTAAAACGCCTACCCAGCTGGAGGCACGCTTTCGGGCAATGAACCTGAAACATACGATGTTCAAGAAAGAGAATGACGTGACAGCCTCTCCCTTTGGAAAGAATTTCCTCGAAAAATCCATCGCCCCTTATTTTGCCGGGATTACCTCCGTCATCGGCCTGCTGATTTTACTGACCGGTTTGCTCAACTTCTTCCAATTCCTGACAGGCAGTTACCTGAACCGCTCACATGAGTTCGGCATACGCAAAGCGACAGGAAGCGGTGACAGACAATTGTTCGGACTGCTCTTTACCCAGGCCGTATTCATCTCATTGATTGCTTTTCTGTTCACCTTCAGTATGATAGAAATGCTCAGTCCGTTCCTGTCTTTTTCATTGTTCAATTTCACCTTGCTGGTGGAACGGAACTTATTACTGACACAGACTACAGAATATATGGCAGGTATCCTCCTGCTGTGTTTATTATTGTGTCTGATAACCGTATGGCGAATAAAACATATTTCCATACAAACAGGCATTCGCGGCAGCAACCCCAAACGAAGCCGCCACAGCATACGTAATATCCTTTTGGGCATTCAGTTTTTCATCTGTTGGCTGTTCGTCGTGTTCACAACAGCTCTTTATCTGCAAGCCGACAAGACCGGAAGCACCCTGTTTCATACACTGACAGAAAAAGAAAAATCCGAAATCATCAGTCTTCCGTTGGATTACCGCTTTATGAAGAATAGCGAAAAACTGGCCTTGATAGAACGTATCAGCCGCCATCCTTCCATTACAGACAAGCTGCCGGCAGACATAAATTATCTGGGTGGCATTTCGGGTACAGGTATGTATACTGAAAAAGGAAACCGGGACAGCTATATAGAAGTCAATATTATGAACATATCAAGCAACTTCTTCGAGTTTATGAATATCCCCATCCTGAGCGGACATACTTTGGAAACAAACGAACAGATGGTGGCAGACCATAAACTAGCGGAACGCATGAAGAAAGATTTATTGGGAATGACTTTATACAACTATGAAGACGGATATACCGTATGCGGCACTTGTTCCGATTTCATAGCAGATACCTATAACCAAAGTCAGGGATTCATCTTTCTGCCCTGCAACTTCAATGAGTATGTGGGCCATTGCTATCTGAAGTGTAAACCGGGCAGTGTGGAAGAAGTAAAAAGCTTCATAGAAGAGACATTGAAAGAAAGTTTTCCTCCAAGCATACAACCCCGGATTTCCACCTTGCTGGATGACATACATCAGGAACAAGCCATAGAAAACAAGATGAAAGGCATTATTTTCTTCTTCTCTTTTGTCAGCCTGATTATCACTTTATTGGGCGTTTATTCAGCTATTACTCTGGATACAGAACGCAGACAAAAGGAAGTGGCTATCCGCAAGGTGAACGGTGCCGGACTGAAACAGATTATCCTGTTGTTTGCCCGTATGTACATTTATCTGCTGGCATTTTCCGCCATCATAGCCTTCCCCATCTGTTACGTCGTGTTCCAGCTATGGAAAAATATGTATATTGTGTTCTTCAATGACGGACCACTGTTTTGGACTTCTATCTTTATGGGAGTAGCCGCCATTACGATACTGACCATTATTTTCCGTATTCTGAAGATTGCAAAGACTAATCCTGCCGAAGTTATTAAAAACGAATAAAAACGACTGCAACAATGATAACACATTATTTAAAAGTAGCTTTAAGAAATCTGCTAAAATACAAAGCTCACAGCTTTATATCCGCTATCTGTCTGGCAATAGGCATCACCTGTTTCTGTCTGACGAATTATTTTATTGATATTGTAACCGCACAAACAGATTTGCCGGATTACGAGCGTCGCATCAGCCTGGCCTGCTGTTCGGAGGATACCGCAGCCGACATCTATTGGAAATTGGATGACATCCGTTATCTGGATGAACAATCCATAACAGGCATGGACAGCCTTGTAACAGCTTCTTTTCCTCGCAATACAGAAATCACGGTCATCGACAAGAACCAGCAAGAACTGCCTTTCATCATCAAATACCAATGTGTTTCCTCTTCCTTCTTCCCCTATAAGGTCATCCGTCCGGTCAGTGGAAAAGGAAAACTCGATGCCCCCGATGAAGTCATTATTTCCCAAGAGTTCGCCCACAAAGCGTTTGGGAAAGAAGACCCGACAGGCATGATCATCCATCTCGTGCCAACGTATAAAGAGTATCCCGAACAGATAAAGGATTACAAGATTGTCGGTGTAGTTACCGGCCAAGACATCGATTGCTATTTTCCCTTATCCATGGATCCGTATGCATCATTCAGTGTCGGTACTTTCCTCATGGGAGAAACCACTCTGGAAAACCTGAACAAGCAACTGAAACAAACAACTTGGCAGCGTGGGGAACTGAATGTACATGCATACGCCAGCCTGAATGCGGCACGCAATGATGATTTGCAAAGAAACATCACCATGCTGCTTTTCCGCTTTGTCGGTTCTCTTATCCTGTTGTCGGGACTTATCAATTTCCTGAAATTCATCATCCAAATGTTTTATAACCGGCAACGTGAGCTGGCACTGCGCAAATGTCTTGGGTCGAATATCAAGGGACTGTTCTCGCTGCTCTTTGCCGAAATATTCTGGATGCTGTCCGTTGCTTTCCTTCTTTCATTAATCATAACAGAGGTTGTAGTATCTTTGGCATATGTCTATATACCTCAAGAAGACATGATTTCCCTGCCTATGCCAAAGATATACGGCATGCAACTGGGACTGTACATGGTGTTGCTGTTGGTATGTATGTCCGTCATACTGTACCCCATTCACCGGTTGCGACAATTGAGCATCATTCATTATATCGTGCAAAAACGGGAACGGCACGTGTTTCGCAACATCATGATAAGTGTACAATTGGCTATCTCCATTTTCTTTGTAGGGGGCGTATTCGGAATCACACTCATCTTTAACGATATGTTCGACAAAATGTACAGCCCGTTATCTTCTGAGGAAGAGAAACAGATTGTATCTCTGTCGGTAAACAGCATTCGTATGCGGCAGAACATGGATGCCATTCTTTCGGATATCGACCGTCTGCCCGATATCACGGACCGGATATCCCTTTCCCGCTCCTTCGACATCCAAGCATTCACCTATATGAATTACATCAAAAACGGCCGCCCCCAAGGACAAGTGCTCATGGCTACCGGAGATCCGCACTATTTTGAGTTCTTCAAGATTCCGATGGAAGGAAAGCTAGTGGACAAGAATGACCGGGGAACGGTGTACGTCAGCGAGCAGTTTAAAGAACAATTACAAAAAGACAGCATAGAAGGCAGCGTCACGCTGAGCGGAGATGAATATCGCATAGCCGGTACTTTCCGTGCATTATATAAGGAAGGCGGACAACGCAATCTGTCCGGTTCCGTATTTTTAGCAGACCCCTATCCTTCCGCTTATTACTTCAAGACCTCCGGCTCCGACGCTACCTCAAACGTAATCAAAGAGATAACGGAAATATGCCGCCGCTATGTACCTGCTACACTTCCACTGGATATTCACGATTTCAGTGACTCCAAGCAAACCGTCATGGGCGCTGTAAACCTGATGCGGAGTGCATTCATGTTGCTGGCCATTGTCAGCCTGCTGCTGGTGATACTCAGCATTTATTCCGCCATCTCCATGGATACGGTCAGCCGGCAGAAGGAAGTAGCCATTCGAAAAATAAACGGAGCCACACCTAAGGTCATCGCCCTGTTGTTCGGCAAAACCTACTTAATTATTTATGTTCTCACTTTTTGCTGCGTCTATCCCATATTAAGACTGACTTTGGCAGAGTTGGCCGCAGACACTACTCTTGGGAATATTTATAGCTGGGACAAAGGCATGCTACTGTTCCTTGCCATCGCCCTGCTGATATTCTTGGTAACGGCTTACAAAATATATGAGATGATGCACCTGAACCCGGCAAATATCGTAAAAAAGGAATAAAAGAAACGTTCATCGTGCGCTATCGCACACGAATAGTGCAAAAGCGCACGATGAACATACACTAAGGCATTCCGTATAGCTCTTATTATCAACCAAATACATTTCAGGCACAGTTATTGTATATTACAATAAAGAACAAACACTTAAAAAACCGCTTTTATGATTAAACATCTCTTGACCATTACCCTCCGCAACATGACCAAACAGAAAGTAAGGAGCATCATATCCATACTTTGCATCACGGCAGGGCTGCTATGTTTCAGCGTTTGCCATTATTATAGCACCATCATGAGCCGAGGTAATAAATTCTTGGATACCTACGAACGCATGGCAGTCATTCGGGGTAAACCATCCCAACATGTACATAGGATTCAGTCCTGACAAGATAAAAGGATTGGGTAACGAAGAGATACTGGGAATGGCATTCTTCACTAATGGAACTACTAATTTTGAAACACAATCGGATGCCGTCTATCGTGTTTCTACCACTTTCTGTAACCATGACTATTTTCTGGTTTTCCCTCCAAAACTCATTGAAGGAAGCCTGAAAGACTTCGACAAACGACCGGACATCATTGTCGTGACCAGAAACTTCATCCGAAAATATGCCGATGCAGGCACTACCATCGGTTCTTCCGTCACCATCAATAAAAAAGTTTATACCATAGGAGCCATCATAGAATCTTATCCGGCCGGCATGAATAACTACATCACCTCGTATGATTTATTTGTCCCGTCCCCTGAATCATACGGTGATAAAATACTGTTACTCAGAAATCCTTCGGATATAGAGACTGTGAACAAGCGGTTGGCATTGCTTGACTGGGAGGGCTACCGAGCAGAACCTCAATGCTATCTGATGAGCCAACTCCCCCACAGAGCGGGTATGGAATTGTATATCAGCATCATCGGATTGATTATCCTGATTGTTGCACTGACTAATTATTTTTCATTCAGCATCAGTTCTTTTGTCAACCGCACACGCGAAATAACCCTCAGACAATGCCTGGGAGGAAAGAGCAACAACATCTTCGGATTGTTATTCATTGAGCAATTCATCATTCTGACTTTCAGTTGCATTCTTACACTTGCCTTGTCCGAAAGCCTGTTACCGGCTTTCATCAACAGCCTGAGCTATGACATCCGGCGGGAATTGGAAATCGACATTCCTTTTCTGTTAGCAAGCGAACTAAAATATACGGTTCTC
>OHVT01000759.1_pt1 | contig 13754 bp, 10 predicted proteins | sample 1579441 | NCBI WGS metagenome assembly OHVT01 (sample SAMEA3882542, study PRJEB24775) | human gut metagenome | biome: human-associated habitat; feature: intestine environment; material: feces | place: Netherlands | collected 2009/2010
TCTGACATTTTCCTTACGCTTCCCTGTATTTTTCTCTCCCTGTCTTGTATCTGCCGTAAAATCTGGTATAATGACCATGAGTTTAAATCAGAATGCATGTTCCGATAGAGATGCATCTGGCTTTTTCTAATCTAAGGAGGGGAATATTTATGAAAAAAAAATGGATGGCTTCCACGGCTCTCGCCTGTTCCTGTATGTTATTAATCAGTGGCTGCTCCGGAAATAAAGCAGATGATTTTGATGCTGTTGCTTATACAACTGCATATCTCGACGGTATGATCCGTGGAAATGTGGATACGCTTTCTTCCTTGTCAGGAGTTTCTTCTGATGATCTTACAGCCACCTTCAATTCCATGATCGATGATCTGGTGTCTTCTTCCATTGGCGGCGACGGAAGTAGTCCCGGAAGTACACAGATTTCTCCACAGCTGCGTCAGGACTATACTGATTTCTGGAAACAGGCTTTCAGTAACACAAAATACGATGTAAAAAAAGCAGATAAAAAAGAGAACACCTATCAGATAACTGTAGATACCCAACAAATGCAGCTTTACACTGCCATGGAACCGATTTATGATGAGAAACTTGCCGATTATCTAAAGGATAACAGCGTAGACAGTGACCAGTATATCGAAGATGTATACTCTCTGATGCTGGAAGCTTATCAGACCGCCCTTGACAAAGCAGAGTACAACGATTCGGAATCTGTTACTGTAACTCTTCAGAAAGATGATTCCGAGCAGTGGAGTATTTCTTCTGACGATATGACCACTCTGAAAAATGCTCTGATTGATCTTGCCTCTCTGAATCCTTCTGCTGATGGAACCACCGGAACACCTGCCCAGGTAACCGCAGAAGATATCGCTAACAGCCAGTCTGAGGGAGCTCCGAATATGGAATATCCGAAGGATCTGGAAAGTACACCAGCTTATAAAGTGGGCGATGCGATAACTATTCAAAGTGACGGAAAAGACGTTGCTACATTTACGATTGACAAAGTAGAAGTTACGGATGACCGCAGTGAATATGATACTTCTAATCCTGATAAAGTTATTGTCATTACATACACATATAAAAATCTGGCATTTGATGATCCTCTCTTATATGATCAGATGAGTTTTCGTGTGCTTGACGGTGATACCGTATGTCTTCCTTATTATCTGGCAGATCTGACTTCACCGGATCTTGCCACTACCGGTGGCGATGCAGTAACTGCTACCGCAGCTTACGGCATCAGTGCTTCCTGTAATGAAGTGACCATCTATGTGGATGGAGCTCAGATCGCATTCCCATTCCAGGTTTCCGCATCTGTTTCATAATGTTATCTTTTTTAAAAAACTCTCCGTCTTTGTGTTTCGCCTCAAAGACCGGAGAGTTTTTCTTATCTTATTGCAGAATCATCTTGCTTTATTCACACCGGAACGTTCCACAGCAGGTTTCTTCACAGATACAGGCCTGGCTTCCATCGATGTGCACATGATCCGCCTGGCATACCTCCTGTCTGTTATAGGTACAATCATGGGCTGCACATCCGACCTGAATAGAGCTGCAGCCGCCTCCGCATGTATAAGCATTGGACATTCCGGTCTTTTCCACAAAACTTGAACACCAGGTTTCATTTTCCGTAGCTGCATGATCTCCTTTTACCTGGATATCTCCTTTGGAACAAAGATTATCCTTATTATACATACATTTTACCGCTGAACACTGTAATGCTGGCATTGCACATACCTCCTTCTTCTTAATAATAAAGAGCATGTCCGGACTGCTTTCTAATCCGGGCATGCTCTAGTATGTGCACATGTTCTGTTTTTATACCCAACATCACTCTATTAAACAAGTGCTTTTTCCAGTTTTTCGATCATCTCGTCGACATCTGCTTCCGTAATCACAAGCGGAGGTACCATACGAAGCACGTTCGTCCCTGCGGAAATAACCAGCAGACCGTTTTCAATTGCTTTCGTAACCACTTCTCCTACCGGTTTTCCTTCCAGTACCAGTCCCTGCATCAGACCTTTTCCACGTCTTGTGGTAATAAAATCATATTTTTCCACCAACTGATCCAGTTTTTTCTCCAGATACGGTGCAACTTTATTGACATGTTCCACAATTTTTTCAGATTCAAACAAGTCAAATACTTTACTGACTGCCGCACATGCCAGAGGGTTGCCACCGTATGTGGTTCCGTGGTCGCCAGGTACTAAAGATGCGTTGGCTGTCTTTTCATTCAGGACAAAGGCTCCTACCGGAACACCGCAGCCCAGGGCTTTCGCGCAGGTCATAACATCTGGCTGTACGCCGTAAGCCTGGCAGGCAAACATGTTTCCGGTACGTCCCATACCGCACTGGATCTCATCGAGGATCAGCAGAATATCGTGCTCATCGCACAGTTTCCGTACGCCCTGAAGGAATTCCGGCTCTGCCGGATAGATACCGCCCTCACCCTGTACGGTTTCCATGATGATCGCACAGGTCTTGTCGGTAATCTGTGCTTTTACGCTTTCAAGATCATTGAAATCTGCAAATTTGATTCCTCCGATCAGTGGTTTGAATGGATCCTGATAGTGGGTATTACCGGTTACGGATAAAGCTCCCAGACTTCTTCCATGGAAAGAATGGTTCATCGCGATGATCTCATGATCGTTGGAGCCGTCTTTCAGGTAAGCGTATTTTCTTGCTACTTTGATCGCACCCTCGATGGCCTCGGTTCCGCTGTTTGTGAAAAATACTTTTGAAAGTCCGGTTGCTTTTACCAGTTTCTCTGCTGCTTCCATCATTGGTACATTGTAATACAGGTTGGAGGTATGGATCACTTTATCGATCTGATCCTTCAGTGCCTGATTGTATGCCTGATTATTGTATCCCAGGGCAAATACAGCGATTCCTGCTGCAAAGTCCAGATATTCTTTGCCATCTACATCATACAGATGGACACCGTTTCCTTTGTCCAGAACGATCTGGAAACGATTATAGGTATGCAGAATGACTTCTTCTGCCCGATCGATATATTCTTTACTGTACGTCATAATCTTTGATCTCATCCTTTCTCAGAATTGCGGTTCCGATTCCTTTATTTGTAAAGATTTCCAGCAGCAGACAGTGCGGGATTCTTCCGTCCAGAATATGTACTCTTGAAACACCTTCTTCGATCGCATCGATGCAGTTTTGTAATTTCGGGATCATGCCACCGCCTACATTGCCGTTATCGATCAGTTCTTTTGCTTCTTTTACAAATAATTTGGACAGCAGAGTGGACGGATCATTCGGATCCAGATATACGCCTTCGATATCGGTCAGGAATGCCAGTTTTTCTGCATGGACTGTCTTCGCGATCGCACATGCCGCATCGTCTGCATTGATATTGTAAGTATCAAAGTTTTTATCCAGACCAATCGGACAGATAATTGGAAGAAAATCCTTTTCCAGCAGATCTTCGATGATCTTCGGATTCACAGAAGTTACATTTCCCACATATCCGATATCTTCCCCATTGGAATATTTCTTTTCTACATTTAACAGGGCACCGTCTTTTCCGCTGATACCCACTGCCTTTACACCGAGAGATTCTACCAGTGTTACCAGTTCTTTGTTGACTTTGCCAAGAACCATCTCTGCAACTTCCATGGTATCTTTATCGGTTACGCGAAGACCGTTGACAAATCTTGGTTCCATACCGACTTTTCCTACCCAGCGGCTGATCTCTTTTCCGCCACCGTGTACAATGATCGGCTTGAATCCTACCAGTTTCAGAAGTACCACATCCTGGATGACCTGACGTTTCAGATTTTCATCCACCATTGCACTTCCGCCGTATTTTACCACAATAATTTTCCGGTTAAACCGCTGAATATAAGGCAGTGCTTCGATTAACACCTGTGCTTTTTCCAGATATTCTGTCTTTACCATTTTCTTTTGTTCTCCTCTTTCTGGTTCTTGTATATCTATTTATGAACGATAGTCCGCGTTGATCTTTACATAATCATAGGTCAGATCGCAGCCCCATGCGGTAGCTGTCGCCTCTCCCATCTTCACATCTGCAATCGCTGTTACTTCTTTTTCGGAAAGAATCTTTGTCGCTTCCTCTTCACTGTAATCGGTCGCTACACCGTCTTTGATGATCTGCAGTTTTCCTGCTTTACTCTCAAAATACAGATCTACTTTTTCCGGATCAAACTGTGCCCCGGAGTATCCCATCGCACACAGGATTCGTCCCCAGTTCGCATCATGACCAAAGATGGCTGCCTTGGTCAGATTGGAAGTGATGATAGATTTACTTAAAGTTACCGCCTGTTCTTTGCTCTCAGCGCCAACTACTTTTACTTCAAATAATGCGGTTGCTCCCTCTCCGTCTCCGGCAATTTTCTTTGCCAGACAGGTATTGACATAGAGCAGCGCATCCAGGAAGGTCTGATAGTCTTCATTTTCTTCTGTAAGCTCATCATTGCCTGCAACTCCGTTTGCCAGAAGCAGTACGGTGTCGTTTGTGGAGGTATCTCCGTCTACCGAAACCATATTATAAGTATCTTTTACTACGGTACTCAGTGCTTTCTGCAGCAGTTCCTTGGAAATTGCCACATCGGTGGTCAGAAAACCAAGCATCGTACACATATTCGGATGGATCATACCGGATCCCTTGCACATACCGCCAAGTGTTACGGTCTTTCCTCCGATCTCCATGGTCACTGCCACTTCTTTCGATACGGTATCTGTGGTCATGATTGACTGTGCTGCCAGTTTTCCTGCCTCTCTTGTATGAGATAACAGCGGTACCAGATTCTTTATGCCTGCACCCAGAAGATCCATCGGAAGCTGTTTCCCGATGACACCAGTGGATGCCACCAGTACAGAATCTTCCGGAATCTGTAGGCTTTCAGCTGCGATCTTTGCGGTTTCTTTGCAGTAACCATATCCCTCTTCACCGGTACATGCATTTGCCACACCACTGTTGCATACGATTGCCTGTGCTGTCGGTGCATCGTATACAATATGCTGATCCCATTTTACCGGGGCTGCCTTCACCACATTAGTCGTGAAAGTTCCTGCTGCCACACACGGTTTCTCGCTGTATACCAGTGCCATATCTTTTGTATTTCCTTTTTTGATCCCGGCTGCCAGTCCTGCTGCCTGAAATCCTTCTGCTGCGGTAACTCCGCCGTCAATAATCTTCATCATGTCAACTCTCCTTTGAGACTCTTTCGTTCTGTAGTTTTTTCTCTCCTACGGGAACATTGGAACCAGTTCAAGTCCTTCACTCTCTTTCAACCCAAACATCAGGTTCATGTTTTGTACGGCCTGTCCAGCCGCTCCTTTTACCAGGTTATCAATGGCTCCCATCATGATGATCCGGTTGGTTCTCGGATCGATCTTGAAGTTTACATCCACATAGTTGCTGCCTTCCACCCATTTTGTCTGCGGGCAGACATCTTTTTCCAGCACACGGACGAATTTTTCATCTGCGTAATATTTATCATAAATTGCCTTTACCTCTTCATACGTCACATCTTTTTTCAGGCTTGCATAGGCCGTTGCCAGAATCCCACGGTTCATCGGTACCAGATGCGGAGTGAAGTTGATCGTGATCTTTTCGCCGCATGCATAACCCAGCTGTTCTTCAATCTCCGGGGTATGACGGTGGGTCGCCACACCATACGCTTTCATATTTTCATTGACTTCGCAGAACAGATTGTCCACTTTCGCACCGCGTCCTGCACCGGAGGTACCGGATTTTGCATCTACGATAATCGTATTCGGATCGATGATGCCTTCTTTTACCAGCGGATAGCAAGTCAGGATACTGCAGGTTGTATAGCATCCCGGATTGGCTACCAGACGGGCTTTCTTTACATCCTCACGGTTGATCTCACACAGTCCGTACACAGCTTCTTCGATAAACTGCGGTGATTTATGCTCCAGTTTGTACCATTCTTCATATACCTTTACATCTTTGATACGGAAATCCGCACTCAGATCGATGATCTTTACTTTCGAAAGAATCTCTTCATTGACTAAAGATGCACACAGCCCCTGCGGCGTTGCTGTGAAAATCACATCCACCTGATCTGCCAGAACTTCCATATTATCATCCATGCAGTTTGCATCTACCAGCTGGAAGAAGTTCTGATAAATGGACGCATATTTTTTATCAATGTAACTTCTCGATCCGTACCACTTGATTTCCACATCCTTATGCCCCAGAAGAATACGAACCAGTTCCGACCCTGCATATCCGGTTGCTCCAATAATACCAACTTTAATCATTTTTTCAATCTCCTCTTTCTTTCATAACGTTAATTTATTCTACTCTCTTCCACTGCCAAAGTAAAGTGCCTGAGATGAGATCTTTCTTTTTTTCTCTTTACAGTTGCATAATTATACAACATTGGTGAATAATATGCAAGTTTTTTTATTTTTTTCCATTTCTCTCTTGCTTTTTCTATTTATATGATGTATATTATGCCTTGTAAAATTCATCTGAATTTGATTTTGTCCCGATAAGATATACAATCAAATGCATAAAAATACATTGTATACCGATAAACGGGACTGAACAATAACATATATCTGTAAGGAGGATATTATAATGAAAGAAAAAGTAATCTTAGCGTATTCCGGCGGACTGGATACTACCGCACTGATCCCGTGGTTAAAAGAAACTTTTGATTATGAAGTTATCTGCTGCTGTGTAAACTGTGGTCAGGGTGCCGAACTGGACGGGCTGGATAAGAGAGCTGCCATGTCCGGAGCTTCTAAATTATATATCGAAGATATCGTAGACGAGTTCTGTGATGAATATATCGTGCCTTGTGTACAGGCAGGTGCCGTATACGAACACAAATATCTGCTGGGTACTTCCATGGCTCGTCCGGCTATCGCCAAACGTTTGGTGGAAATCGCCAGAAAAGAAGGTGCTACCGCGATCTGCCACGGTGCTACCGGTAAAGGAAATGACCAGATCCGTTTTGAACTGGGTATCAAAGCACTGGCTCCTGATCTGAAAATTATCGCTCCATGGCGTATGACTGATGTATGGACTATGCAGTCCCGTGAAGACGAGCTGGAATTCGTAAAACAGCACGGCATCGATCTGCCATTCGATGCAAAACACAGCTACAGCCGTGACCGTAACCTGTGGCACATCAGCCATGAAGGTCTGGAACTGGAAGATCCGGCAAATGAGCCAAACTACAAAGATCTGCTGGTTCTCGGTGTTTCCCCGGAAGATGCTCCGGATCAGCCGGAATATGTAACCATGACTTTTGAAGCCGGTGTTCCGAAAACACTGAACGGAAAAGCAATGAAAGTTTCTGAGATCATCACCGAGCTGAATGCACTGGGTGGAAAACATGGTATCGGTATCATCGATATCGTAGAAAACCGTGTCGTTGGTATGAAATCTCGTGGTGTATACGAAACTCCTGGCGGAACTATCCTGATGGAAGCTCACGATCAGCTGGAAGAACTGATTCTGGATCGTGAAACCATGGAAACTAAGAAAAAACTGGGCAGCCAGTTCGCACAGGTTGTATATGAAGGAAAATGGTTCACACCACTGCGTGAAGCGATCCAGGCTTTCGTAGAATCCACACAGAAATATGTAACCGGTGAAGTAAAATTCAAACTGTACAAAGGCAACATCATCAAAGCCGGTACAACTTCTCCATATAGCCTGTACAACGAGTCTCTGGCATCCTTCACAACCGGTGATATGTATGATCACCACGATGCTGACGGATTCATCACTCTGTTCGGACTTCCGCTGAAGGTTCGTGCACTGATGATGCAGGAAGTAAAAAACAATAATAAATAATGCAAAACAGTTATCCCCGGCAGAATGATTTCTGCCGGGGATTTTTTATATCTTTGTCTGTGGTTTTCAGGATTTTCTCGTTACCACGCTTATTTCTATTTTTACTCGTTCTCTTCCACATACTTCTGAATATTCGAAGCATTTACATATTTCTTTGTCTCGTCTCCTTCGATGACTACCAGTGTCGGTGCCTGCATGATGCCGTATCTTGATACCAGTTCCGGGTTTTTCTCGGCATCGATCAGCTGATACTCTTCTTCCGCTTCTGCAAGCATCTGTTTCGCAATCTTACAGTTCGGACAGGTACTTGTGGTGAACAGATATTTCACACTGTCCGGATGCTGGATCTTCACATCGTCTTTTGTCATAGTTACCATCGTTCTGGTAGGATGTTTTCCGCCCATCACCGGCCGCTCCTCTTTCACTGCTTCCACCGGTTTTTCTGCCGGTGCACCGGAGTGAAGGATATCATACACGGTTCTGTTCTTGTATTCCTGCGCTTTTCCATCATTCCAGTTCTGTACCGGACGGTAATATCCTGTAATTCGACTGTAGACCTCTGCCTTCTTGCCACAGGTCGGACAAGTGAAATGTTCTCCCGCAATATAACCATGTTCTTTACATACCGAATAAGTCGGTGACAGGGTATAATAAGGCAGACGATAATTTTCTGCAATCTTTCTTACCAGTGTGGCTGCCGCCTTCCAGTCCGGAAGTTTTTCTCCCAGAAACGCATGAAAGACCGTACCGGACGTATACAGGGTCTGCAGTTCATCCTGCACATCCAATGCATCAAAGATATCAGAAGTATAGTCTACCGGCAGGTGAGAGCTGTTGGTATAGTACGGGGTATCTCCTTCATGACCTGCAGTAATAATATCCGGATAATGTTTCTTATCATGTTTTGCCAGACGATATGCGGTGGATTCTGCCGGTGTTGCTTCCAGGTTATACAGTTCTCCGTATTCTTCCTGATAATCGGACAACCGTTCTCTCATATGATTCAGAACATCTTTTGTAAACTTCTGTGTCTTCTCATCAGCCATGTCTGCACGAAGCCATCTTGCATTCAGTCCTGCTTCATTCATGCCAACCAGACCGATGGTGGAAAAATGATTGTCAAAGCTTCCCAGATAGCGCTTGGTATACGGATACAGCCCCTCATCCAGCAGTTTTCCGATCACTTCTCTCTTGATATGCAGGGAACGTGCGGAAATATCCATCAGGCGGTCCAGACGCTGATAAAATTCATCCTCATCCTGAGACAGATAAGCGATCCGTGGCATATTGATGGTTACCACGCCCACAGAACCGGTGCTTTCGCCGGAACCGAAGTATCCTCCGGTCTTTTTACGCAGTTCTCGCAGATCCAGACGCAGACGACAGCACATACTTCTTACATCGCTTGGCTGCATATCGCTGTTAATATAGTTGGAAAAATACGGAGTTCCGTATTTGGATGTCATCTCAAAGAGCAGACGGTTGTTTTCTGTATCGGACCAGTCAAATTCTTTTGTGATGGAGTAAGTCGGAATCGGATACTGGAAGCCTCTGCCATTGGCATCTCCTTCGATCATGGTCTCGATAAACGCCTTGTTGACCATATCCATCTCCTGTTTACAGTCTTTATACTTAAAGTCCATCTCTTTTCCGCCAACGATTGCCGGAAGTTCTGCCAGATCATCCGGTACAGTCCAGTCCAGTGTGATATTGGAAAATGGAGCCTGTGTTCCCCAGCGACTTGGTGTGTTCACACCATAGATAAAGGCTTCGATACATTTTTTCACTTCCGGATAAGTCAGATGGTCTGTCTTTACGAAAGGTGCCAGATAAGTATCAAAAGAAGAAAATGCCTGTGCACCTGCCCATTCATTCTGCATGATGCCAAGGAAATTGACCATCTGGTTACACAGAACACTCAGGTGTTTCGCCGGAGCAGAAGTAATCTTGCCTTCTATTCCTCCTAATCCTTCTTTAATCAACTGTTTTAATGACCAGCCGGCACAATATCCGGTCAGCATGGAAAGATCGTGAATATGGATATCTGCGTTTCGGTGCGCATCTGCAATCTCTTTGTCATAGATTTCAGACAACCAGTAATTTGCCGTTACTGCTCCGGAATTGCTTAAGATCAGTCCGCCTACGGAATAGGTAACCGTAGAATTTTCTTTTACACGCCAGTCTTCTACTTTCACATAACTGTTTACGATTTCTTTATAATCCAGGATCGTGGACTTCATATTTCTTACTTTTTCTCTCTGCTTGCGATACAGGATATAGGCTTTCGCCACCTCAGAATATCCGCACTGGATCAGCACATTTTCCACGCTGTCCTGAATATCCTCCACAGATACCTGATCTTTTTTTATCTTTTTCTGGAAATCTGCGGTTACCCGTAGTCCCAGCATCTCCATCATATCCGGTGTATACTGTTTTTCCTGTGCCTGGAAAGCTTTCTCGATCGCCTGGGTAATCTTACTCAGCTGAAATGCTGCAACTTCTCCATCACGTTTTATCACATTAAACATTATTCCATCCTCTTTTCCTGTTGCTTTTACAGGCTGTATTTTATACGTTCACCTGCTTTTTGACCCTCTCGCAATTATTCCTTTACGGATGTGTCGATTACTATAGTAGCAAACCAATTATCCTCTGTCAATACAAAAAACTACCATATATTGTGTCTCAATTTCTACTTGCACAATATATGGTGTGAATCTTATGTAACCTTATAAAGAGGGAAAAGCACCTTACTATAAGGGTTTGCCCTCTTTTTTCTTCTTTTCTCAGATCTGACTGTAAACCTCCATCGGCACATAAGCCTTCACAGAAATTCCTTCTGCCAGAAATTCTTCCTGCACCACCTGTCCATATTTTCGGATCCTGGCAATACTTCCTGCCTGATCATACGGAACCAGACGTTCAATATAAATCTGTCCTTCCCGCAAAACATCCGCAAGAAGTTCTTTCAGTTCCTCAAGTCCCTGTCCATTCTTTGCCGAAATCTGAAGTACATGATCTGCCTGAAAATCTCTCAGCTGTTCTTTATCCGTACACAGGTCCTGTTTGTTAAACAGAGTAATCACTTTCTTATCCGACACCCCCAGCTGGCGCAATGTATCATAAACTACCTGCATATGTTCATCCATCTGGGGATTGGAAGCGTCTACCACATGGAGGATCATATCTGCATATTTGGCTTCCTCCAATGTACTTTTAAAGGCCTCAATCAGATGATGCGGCAGTTTTCGAATAAATCCTACCGTATCTGTCAGAAGAATCTGCTGTCTGCCCGGAAGATCCAGCGCCCTTGTCGTTGGATCCAGCGTGGCAAATAACTGGTCTTCCTCAAGAACCCCTGCCTGTGTCATTGTATTGAGCAGTGTGGATTTTCCTGCGTTAGTATATCCCACGATTGCCGCCACCTTCACCTGACTCTTATCCCGCTGGCTGCGGATCAGTTCCCTGTGCTTCTGCACCTGCTCCAGCTGTTCTTTCAGCTGACCGATCCGGCTGTGGATCAGTCGACGGTCCATCTCCAGCTTTTTCTCACCCGGGCCACGGGTACCAATGCCACCTCCGAGACGAGACAGCGAAGCACGCATACCGACCAGTCTTGCCGCCCGGTACTTTAATTGTGCAAGTTCTACCTGGATCTTTCCTTCGCTGGTCTTTGCACGCTGCGCAAAAATGTCCAGAATCACCATGGTTCTGTCCATCACCTTACATTCCAATTCCTGCTCCAGATTATTTAGCTGTGCCGGTGAGAGTTCATCATCACAGATCACACCAGTGGCATCCAAATCATACAACAACCCTTTCAGTTCTTCCAGCTTTCCTTTTCCCAGATAGGTTGCCGGATGAATGGTCTCTCTGCTTTGCATGATCGTCCCAACAGTTACGGCCCCGGCTGTCTCAGCCAGTTCTCTCAGTTCATATAAAGATTGTACGGTATCATCAGACTCATATGTCTGTACGCCTGCCAGAATCACCCGTTCCAGCTGTTCCCCCATCTCATACATGCTTTTTCCTCCTATCTTGTAGAAAGAAACTCGTTCTCCCGAAGAGCCGCCTCATCTTCCGGATACTGTTCCAGATATATCTTCATCTTTTCTTTTGCTGTAGCAAAATCCCGTTTATATTCATAGGCCACAATTTCATTATAAAGCAGACCCTGTTCGTCCTCTTTGGAATTTTCCTTCAGACCCTGTGCGATATTCTCCAGTGCGCTATCATATGCACCATCATAAATATCACACATTGCCAGTCCGTTATAGGCCTTGGCACCTTGCTCACTCTTTTGCAGATATTCCTGATACATGGATCTGGCACTTGCCGGATCTTCCATCTCCAGATATACCCGGCCCAAAAGCAGCATGGCATCCTCATATCCCTGTTCCATCGCTGTTTTCAGTTCATCTCTGGCTGCCTCATAATTTTTTTCATATTCGTAGATTCTTCCTCTGTGATAACAATCTTCTCCGTCCTGAGGTTCTAACTCCAGAGCCATCTTCAGATAGGCATCACCATCTACTGCCTTGTTGTGATCCACATAAATCTGATAAATATTGATATACAGATTATAATCTTCACAGCCTTCCAGTGCTCTCTGAAAGTCTTTTTCGGCATTTTTATAATCTTCCATGGAAATATATGCCTTTCCTCTCAGAAAGAATGCCTGTTCGTCTTCCCCGGCCTTCAGTATCTCGCTGTACACTTCAATCGCTTTATCTACCTCGCCATAATCCATGCGTGCCTGGGCAAGATAAAACTGTACATCTTTTTTAAATTCCTTATCCGGATCATCCATATTGTTCAGACTTCGCGAAAAAGCAGCAATCGCCTCCGGATAGGCCTTTTCTGAATAATAGGCAATTCCTTCTGCCCGGTAACTTTCTGCCAGTCTGCTGTTTTGATCGATCACCTGCTGAAATTCGTTTACTGCAGTAGTGTAATCTTTTTTTTCCATCGCCGCCCAGCCGCTTTCATAATGTTGTGCCGCATTATTTTTCCCACAGCCGCAGAACACCATCAGCGCACATCCAACCGCCAGTACCTCTTTTCTCATGACAAAATCAGTCCCTCTTTGTCCATCACTTCAATCACGCGCTGTACCATTTCACGACAGATCGCATCTTTTTTCGCTTCTACCATAACACGAATGACCGGTTCAGTGCCACTCTCCCGCACAAGAATTCTTCCGTCTTCTCCTAATTCTCTCTCCACCGAGGCAACTGCCTTCTTTACTTCTTCGTTGTTTCTTGCAGCTGTTTTATTGGCAACACGAACATTTTCCAGAAGCTGAGGATAAATGGAAACTTCTGATGCAAGAGTATTTAATAACTGTTTTTTTTCAATAATAACTTCCATCAGCATCAATGCGGTAAGGATTCCATCTCCGGTTGTTGCATGTTTGCTGAAAATAATATGTCCGGACTGCTCTCCTCCAAGCACATATCCATTGGCTACCATCGCCTCGTTTACATACTTGTCACCAACTGTTGTAACACAGATATCAATGTTTTCACGTTTCATTGCCTTGAATAATCCCATATTGGACATTACCGTTGCAACAACCGTATTGTTCTGTAACTTTCCGCATTCTTTGAGATATTTACCACAAACATAGAGAATATAATCTCCATGCACTTCCATTCCATTCTCATCCACAGCGATACAACGGTCCGCATCTCCGTCAAATGCAAATCCACAGTCCAGATTCTTCTCTTTTACGAGTTTCTGCAAATTTTCAATATGCGTAGATCCGCATCCCATATTGATATTTGTTCCATCCGGTTCATTGCCGACAACAAAAGTTTTGGCACCTAATGCATCAAAAACATTTTTGGCAATATTGAACGTACTTCCGTTTGAACAGTCCAATCCGACACGCATTCCATCGTAGGAACGGGTTGCAAGAGAAATCAGATATCCGATATAACGGTTT
>OHVT01000773.1_pt1 | contig 13560 bp, 6 predicted proteins | sample 1579441 | NCBI WGS metagenome assembly OHVT01 (sample SAMEA3882542, study PRJEB24775) | human gut metagenome | biome: human-associated habitat; feature: intestine environment; material: feces | place: Netherlands | collected 2009/2010
TGAGGGCGTTCATAATGAGCGAACTTGCGGCGCCCAGGCGCGTGGAGGTCTTACCGGTCACCACGGAGCCATCGGGCATGACCATGGCACCCACGGGACCACCCGTCAGTTGCTCCCTGGTGAGGGCCGCCGAGCGCGCCGGTGAGTAGTTCTTATCGATGCCGGCTTTCTTCATAATAATCTTGAGACGGTCGACTTGCTCATCGCCCACGCCGGTACGGCGCACATTTTCGACCGCGGTAAAGTAGCGGCGGACAATCTCCATCTTGGAAGCGTCGCGGCAGGCATCGTCATCGGTGATGGCAAAGCCGACCATATTGACGCCCATGTCCGTAGGGCTCTGGTAGGGGCTCTTGCCCAGGATCTTTTCCATCAGGGCACGGACTACCGGGAAGGCCTCGACGTCGCGGTTGTAGTTGACCGTGGTCTTGTTGTAGGCCTCAAGGTGGAACGAATCGATGATATTGGCGTCGTCGAGGTCAGCCGTGGCGGCCTCGTAGGCAATATTGACCGGATGCGTCAGAGGAAGATTCCAGACCGGGAAGGTCTCGAACTTGGCATAGCCGGCGGCGGTACCGTGCTTATGCTCGTGATACAGCTGCGAGAGGCAAGTAGCGAGCTTGCCCGAGCCGGGGCCGGGTGCCGTCACGACAACGAGCGGACGCGTGGTCTCGACAAACTCGTTCTTGCCGTAGCCATCGTCGGACACGATCAGATCGACATCGTGCGGATACCCCTCGATGGGATAGTGCAGCTTGGCGGGAATACCGAGCGCGTTCAAGCGGTTGCGGAACACATCGGCAGCAGGCTGGCCGGCGTACTGGGTGATGACCACAGCCGCGACGGCAAAGCCGTTGCCGCGGAACAGGTCAACCAGGCGCAGCACATCCTCGTCATAGGTAATGCCAAGGTCACCACGAGCCTTGTTTTTCTCGATGTGGTTCGCGTTGATCGCGATGATAACCTCGACATCGTCGGCGATGCTCTTGAGCATGCGGAACTTGCTGTCCGGTTCAAAACCCGGCAGCACGCGGCTCGCATGATAGTCATCGAACAGCTTGCCGCCAAACTCCAAATAGAGCTTGCCACCAAACTGCGAGATGCGCTCCTTAATGTGAGCAGCCTGCAGCTCGATATACTTCGCGTTGTCGAAACCCTGGCGCATGTATGGCTCCCGTCCCGTTTCCAATTAATGTTCTAGGCGATTATAACGGAGCCCGCCCTCCCCGATACCCAGACCATCAACAGGCACCAACCAAACACGCCCACCGCAACCACCGGGGACCCGAGGTAGATCATTTGGGACGGGAAACAAGGCACTCAGCACCAACAATGAAAACGTCACAGGCAAAGCCAAAGCCAGCGAACGGGCACCAGAGCGAGCAAGCTACCCCCTGCACCAACAATGGCAGCGCCGCAGGTGGAGCAAAAGTCAGCGAAAGCCCGCCAGAGCGAGCAAGGTGACGTGAAAGAGGAGGGCATAGGCCTTTTGGCCATGCCCGACGATTGAACGTCAGATTGCCGCTCTGGCGGGCTTGCAGCGTCGAGTGGTTCCGGCGTTTGGTAAAACGCCGGAACACAAGAGCGCCCCCTCCCGCGCACGGAACGGGAGGGGGCTAAAGGTAGGAGTCTACCGGTGGGTTGACCCCACCGGACAGACGATGACCAGGTGATCCTTTACAGGATCGTCAAGGTTTCCGTGGGGTACCCGTTGGGTACTTAGAGCAACACGCAGGCGACGGTCAGGATGATGGCGCAGACGACGGAGAGCGCGACGATGAGCTTAAGGGCAAACTTGAGCCAGGTCGTCCACTCGATCTTGGCCAGGGCGAGACCGCCCATGATGGCGCCGGAGGTCGGGGTGAACAGGTTCACGACACCGATGGCGGCGGAGAAGATCATGACCATGACCTCGGGCGAGAAGCCGAGCTTAACAGCCAGCGGTCCCATGATGGGCATGGAGACGGTGGCCATACCGGAGGTCGAGGGGATCAGGAAGGACAGGCCGAAGTAGACCAGGAAGCTCATGGGAGCGAAGATCACACCGGACAGGCCAGCCAGGGCATTGGCGGCAGCGTCGAGGACGTAGACGTCGAGGCCGGTGTTAGCCATGAGGACGGAGATACCACGAGCGAGGGCGATGACGAGAACAACGGACATCATGTCGGCAGCGCCGGTGATGAAGGTGTTGACGATCTGCTTCTCGGACAGGCCACCGATGATACCGATCAGGACAGCCATGAGGAAGAACCAGGTGGAAGCCTCGTCGAAGTACCACTGGCCAATGGGCAGGCCGGTGATCAGGGCAGACCAGCCCTGGACGACGGCGTTACCGTCGGCATCGTAGACAGCGCCAGCGTCAAAGAAGTTGGCGACGCCCTCGTTGAGGTCGGCCAGCGGGATGAAGCCGACGATCATGACGACGAAGGTGAAGGCAAAGGCGATCAGAACACCCTTCTGACGACCGGTGAGCTTGACCTCATTGTGAACCTCAGAAGCAGCCTTGCCGTGAGCCTCTTCGGCGTCCTTGAGCTCCTGCATCGACAGGATGGTGGAACCCTTGTCAGCCTTGACCTTCTTGGCATAGCTCATGACGAAGAAGATGGACATAGCAGTGGTAACAATCCACAGGACGGCACCGAGGCCGATGATGATGGACTGGTTGACCTCAATGCCAACGCCGGTCAGAGCGTCGACGGCAGCGCCGACGGCGAACGGGTTAACCGTGGAGCCCAGGCAGCCGCAGCCAGCGCCGAGCAGGACGGTGGCGGCACCGACCATCGGGTCGAAGCCAGCGGCCATCATGGTAGCGGCAAGCAAGGCGTAGAAGGGAACGGTCTCCTCGCACATACCATAGGTGGTACCACCGAGGGAGAAGATGAGCATCAGCACGGGAATGAGCATGATCTCATTACCCTTAAGCTTCTGCACCAGGACGGCGATGCCGTTGTCCAGGGCGCCGGTCTCGGTCATCATGCCGAGGAAGCCGCCCAGGATCATAACGAAGAGGCAGACGGGCAGAGCGTCAGCGAAGCCCTTAATCGGGGCGGTGCAGAAATCGCTCAGACGGGCGGCAGTAACCGCGCCACCGGACGTGCCGGAGACGATAACGGTAATCACTGCGACAATTGCCAGCAGAGCAAGAAGAATGGTGAACGATGAAGGCATACCGCGCTTTTTCTTAGCGGTCTCAGTCATAGTTCTCATCCCCCCTTCATAAATCATTTACTGATCTCGCCCGAAGCGGCTCTTCCGTGCCGTGCCTGCCGCCTGGTGCGAGATATTTACCAGACAAAGCCGCTCGGGGTGTGCAGCAAGACACCCCGAGCGAGATGCTAGATGCTCTTACTTGAGCGTGGCGTACATGACAGCCTTGATGGTGTGCATGCGGTTCTCGGCCTCGTCGAAGACCTTGGAAGCGGGGCTCTCGAAGACCTCGTCGGTGACCTCCTGCTCGGTGATGCCGAACTGCTCGCACTTCTCGGCGCCAATGGTGGTGTTGGTGTCGTGGAAGCTGGGCAGGCAGTGCAGGAAGATGGCGCCCGGGTTGGCCATAGCCATGACCTCGGAGGTAACACGATACGGGGTGAGCTGAGCGATACGCTCGGCCCAGACCTCGTCGGGCTCGCCCATGGAGACCCACACGTCGGTGTAGATAACGTCGGCACCGGTGACGCCGTCCTTGACGTCGGTGGTCAGCTTGATGGTGCAACCGTTGGCCTCGGCGATGGGCTTGCAGGCCTCGATGACGTCGTCGGCGGGCATGCACTCCTCGGGGCCGCAGGCCACGAAGTTCATGCCGAGCTTGGAGCAGACGACCATGAGGGAGCGAGCGACGTTGTTCTTGCAGTCGCCCATGAAGACGAGGGTCTTGCCCTTGATGTCGTAGTTGAAGTTCTCCTGGACGGTCAGGATATCGGCGAGCATCTGGGTGGGATGCCACTCAGTGGTCAGGCCGTTCCACACGGGCACGCCGGACTTAGCAGCGAGCTCCTCGACGTCGTCCTGGGCAAAGCCACGGAACTCGATGCCGTCATACATGCGGCCGAGAACGCGGGCGGTGTCCTCGATGGACTCCTTCTTGCCCATCTGCGACGAACCGGGATCGAGATAGGTCACGCCCATGCCCAGGTCCATGCCGCCGACCTCGAAGGCGCAGCGGGTACGAGTGGAGGTCTTCTGGAAGAGCAGAACGATGTTCTTGCCCTCGAGATAGCGATGCGGAACGCCAGCGCGCTTCATATCCTTGAAGTTCTTGGAGAGCTTGAGCAGGTACTCGATCTCCTCGGTGGTGAGGTCGAGAAGCTTGAGGAAGCTACGGCCGGAGAGGTTAACACCCATGGTTCGATTCCTTTCGAAGAAATGAATTACGTAAGTATCAGTGTTGCCCGTTTAACGGGCGAAGCCGGTGCGGTTGTAGGGGGACCGCACCGGAAACGGAAAGACTTAGAGGTCCTCGCGCCAGAAGGGCATGCTCATGCAGCGCGGGCCGCCGCGGCCGCGGGAGAGCTCGGCGGAGGGCACGACGAGAAGGTCCAGGCCCTCCTTGTACAGCACGTCGTTGGTGACGGTGTTGCGGGCGTAGACGCAGATCTTGCCGGGCTCGACGCACAGGGTGTTGGAGCCGTCGTTCCACTGCTCGCGGGAGGCCGCGATCGGGTCGCCGCCGCCGCAGGGGATCAGCTTGACCTGGTCGACGCCGGTGGCGTCCTCCAGGACGTGCTCGAGGGTGTCCTCGATCAGGCGGATGTTCACGTCGCCCGGGTTCTTGCCGGCGGTCAGCTCGTAGACGCGCAGGGTGCCCATGATGGCGGGGTGGATCGTGAACTTATCGACGTCGATCTGGGTGAAGACCGTGTCGAGGTGCATGAAGGCGCGCGAGACCGGGATGTCGAAGGCCAGGATGCGCTCGACCTTGGAGTCGGAGTTCCAGAAGATGTTCTGGGCCATGACGTCGATCGCGGCGGCCTGGGTGCGCTGGGAGATGCCGACGGCGAGGGTCTTCTCGTTGATGTTCAGCACGTCGCCGCCCTCGGTGTGGAACTGGCAGTCGCGGCGGAAGTACAGCGAGACGTCCTTGTAGTCGGGGTGGTACTTGAAGACGTACTTGCCGTACAGGGTCTCGCGGTTGCGGGTGACCGAGTACATGCGGTTGAGGTTGACGCCCTCGCCGACGACCGCGAACGGGTCGCGGGTGAAGTAGAGGTTGGGCATCGGGTCGATGATCAGGTCGGACTCGGACTCGGAGTTGACCAGGGAGTCGAGGGTCGTGGAGGCCGTGAGGGGCATGTCGATCTCGGACTTGGTCATGCCGGCCATGGTCTTCTTGACGAACTCGAGGTTGTCCTCGATGGAGTCCAGCTTCTCGCGGACGATCTGCGGCATGTGCTGGCCGCGGATGCCGGCCTCGGCGATGTACTGGTCGGTGAACTCGGCGCGGGCGCCGGGGACCTGGTCGAACACCTCGGCGACGAGGTTCTCGAGATAGAGGACCTCCACGCCCTGGTCCCTCAGGATCTGGGCGAAGGTGTCGTGCTCCTGCTGCGCGACCTCCAGGAACGGGACGTCGTCGAACAGGAGTCGCTCGAGCTCGTCGGGCGGCAGGTTGAGGAGCTCGTCGCCGGGACGGTGCAGGCAGACCTTCCTGAGCTTGCCGATCTCGGAAGGCACGTGCAGACCTTTCGTCATGGCCTCCTACCTTTCTTTCGGGCCCTTGTCAGGGCCGATTCGTTAGCGCCCCTCCGTGTGAGGCGTTATTGCTGACGACATATTTATATCCAAAATCAGCTCATACTTCCACCTTGCCCCCGAACGGTTTTTTATAGGGGGTGAACGGCATACACATATACTTCACGCATGGCACACTTCATCTTAATAAAGCGTATTTACGTGCTTAAACGCGTTTTCAATCCTAAAATCAAATGGAACTAAACTTTGCTAAACCACCCTCATATTGCATATTTCCAATAAAGCTATGAATAGAATTAGCGGTTCATACCGTGTCTCAACCATTTTCATTTTTATTCAGAAAAAAGTTTGTCCTATTCATTTCTGGTAAATAAATTACCGTTTACCAGACGCTTGATACCGTTCACCGGAAACTCAGTATAAGGCCCAGCGGATACCGACTCGCTTTACGGCTCCATTTGTAACAACTTGACTTCTCGGTATAGAAAAACGGACCCGCTTCACTAGGGAAACGGGTCCGTTTTCGATTATCTTCGGCTAATTTGGATAAGGCCCTCGAAGATCATCGGAATCCTAGCGATCGAACTCCGCCAGTGCCTCGCCCAAAAGCCTCAGGCCCTCGCGCAGAACGTCCTCGCTCGCGCAGTAGCCCAGGCGTGCGCCGCAGGGAAGCTCAAAGCGGCTGCCGGGTACCAGCAGCGCTCCCCTCTCGGACAGCAGGCGCTTGCAGAACTCCTCGTCGTCCTCGGGAATATCAAGCTGGATAAACGAGGTGGACACGCCCTGCGGCGCCGTCCAGGAAACGCGGTGCTGCGTATCGATCCAAGCCTGCGCGATATCGCGGTTGCCAAACACGATCTTGCGATTGCGCTCAAGGATCTTGTCCTTGTGCTCAAGCACATAGGTCGCCAGGGCATCGTTGAACACGCCGCCGCAGATCATGGTGTAATCGCGATAGGTGCGGATGCGGCTGGATATCTCTTCGTCTGCCACGACCCAGCCCACGCGGGCCGCAGGCGCCGAATAGGTCTTGGACACCGAGTTGGTGACAATGGCATTCTCGTACACGTCAGCCATCGACATAAAGGCCTCGGTGTTCTCAAGCGGCAGATACACCTCGTCGCACAGCACGTAGGCGCCCACCGAACGGGCGATCTCGGCAATCTGGCCGAGCATATCGGCATCGAGCACCGTACCGATGGGGTTCGATGCGTTGTTGATGCAGATGAGTCTGGTGTTGGGGCGCACCAAGCGCTTGAGTTCCTCGATATCGGGCTTCCAGCCGAGTTCCTCGCGAAGCTCCCAATACTCGACCTCGGCGCCCAGCGTGCGCGGAATCTCGTAGAGCGGCGCGTAGGTGGGCCACTCGGCGATAACATGGTCGCCGGGCTCGACCACAGCCATGATGGCGTTGAGGTTAGCGCCCGTGCAGCCATTGGTCTGCAGAATGTGATCGGGATTGACCTCCCGACGATACAGCTTGGCAACCTCGGCCTTAAACTCCGGCGAGCCCTCGATCCAGCCGTAGTTCATCTTCTCGCGATCCAGGCGCTCGTAGAACGTGGCGCCGTCCTGTTCATCAAGCGCGCGCAGCTCGCCCATGGTGAGCGACGAGATCGTCGACTGGGCGATGTCCCACGTGGCGCTCTTCTCCCAAACGTTGAGCCATTCCTCAACGCCAATCGTCTTGATGTCCATGGCCAAGCTCCTTACAAAAGCAGTCATCCAATCGTGTTGACGTTCCTCATACAAGATTGGGGCGGTGCGAAAACCCGCACCGCCCCAATGGGAGACATCTAATGGCAGCTAGATGTATGTATTATGACCTGTACGGGTCCTAGAAGACCCTAGAGGTCCTCGCGCCAGAAGGGCATGCTCATGCAGCGCGGGCCGCCGCGGCCGCGGGAGAGCTCGGCGGAGGGCACGACGAGAAGGTCCAGGCCCTCCTTGTACAGCACGTCGTTGGTGACGGTGTTGCGGGCGTAGACGCAGATCTTGCCGGGCTCGACGCACAGGGTGTTGGAGCCGTCGTTCCACTGCTCGCGGGAGGCCGCGATCGGGTCGCCGCCGCCGCAGGGGATCAGCTTGACCTGGTCGACGCCGGTGGCGTCCTCCAGGACGTGCTCGAGGGTGTCCTCGATCAGGCGGATGTTCACGTCGCCCGGGTTCTTGCCGGCGGTCAGCTCGTAGACGCGCAGGGTGCCCATGATGGCGGGGTGGATCGTGAACTTATCGACGTCGATCTGGGTGAAGACCGTGTCGAGGTGCATGAAGGCGCGCGAGACCGGGATGTCGAAGGCCAGGATGCGCTCGACCTTGGAGTCGGAGTTCCAGAAGATGTTCTGGGCCATGACGTCGATCGCGGCGGCCTGGGTGCGCTGGGAGATGCCGACGGCGAGGGTCTTCTCGTTGATGTTCAGCACGTCGCCGCCCTCGGTGTGGAACTGGCAGTCGCGGCGGAAGTACAGCGAGACGTCCTTGTAGTCGGGGTGGTACTTGAAGACGTACTTGCCGTACAGGGTCTCGCGGTTGCGGGTGACCGAGTACATGCGGTTGAGGTTGACGCCCTCGCCGACGACCGCGAACGGGTCGCGGGTGAAGTAGAGGTTGGGCATCGGGTCGATGATCAGGTCGGACTCGGACTCGGAGTTGACCAGGGAGTCGAGGGTCGTGGAGGCCGTGAGGGGCATGTCGATCTCGGACTTGGTCATGCCGGCCATGGTCTTCTTGACGAACTCGAGGTTGTCCTCGATGGAGTCCAGCTTCTCGCGGACGATCTGCGGCATGTGCTGGCCGCGGATGCCGGCCTCGGCGATGTACTGGTCGGTGAACTCGGCGCGGGCGCCGGGGACCTGGTCGAACACCTCGGCGACGAGGTTCTCGAGATAGAGGACCTCCACGCCCTGGTCCCTCAGGATCTGGGCGAAGGTGTCGTGCTCCTGCTGCGCGACCTCCAGGAACGGGACGTCGTCGAACAGGAGTCGCTCGAGCTCGTCGGGCGGCAGGTTGAGGAGCTCGTCGCCGGGACGGTGCAGGCAGACCTTCCTGAGCTTGCCGATCTCGGAAGGCACGTGCAGACCTTTCGTCATGGCCTCCTACCTTTCTTTCGGGCCTTTCGGCCGAATCTCTCAGCGCCCTTCCATAGCGGACGCTGCTTGCTGACAGCTCTAGTTATATCCAAATTCCACCCGCAATTCCACCTCGCCCCCGAACGGTCAACAAAGTGCGATGAACGGTATATCGCACGAGATTCCCCCATAATGTACTTCGGCGTTCTAAAGTAACTTTTCTAAGGTAAACGCTCTTTTTTCCAAAAAACTATTTGCAATTGCATCTCTAAACTTTTGATTCAGAATTGCATAGCTAAATCGGTTTTATGTATATAAATGATGTTTGTTTACGTTTCCGCCTGCATTCAATGATATTCAGCTATCCATCATTCTTATTCACACTTACGTACCAGTTGAGTGAGGATATAGACCGCTTGCAGACGAGCAGGACGTCAGTCCTATGACTTGTCAGCGTAAGAAGTAGGTAAAGATACCGTTCGCACAATACGTCCGTGCCACAAGTCGACTAAATTGAGACAATAGTGAATAGGGTTAGGCTACCGTCCCTTGTGGGGACTGAACGGACAGATGCATATGCCGAGCAAAATCGAAAAGAAGCAAGCCGCCGCAAAGCTGCGCAAACCGCCGCGCGACTTCTCGTACACGCAAAACCGAGAGCTCAGCTGGCTACGCTTTGACAACCGCGTGCTCGACGAAGCCTTCGACGAAACCGTTCCGTTATTCGAGCGACTAAAGTTCGTCTCGATCTTCGAGTCCAACCTCGACGAGTTCCTTATGGTGCGCGTGGGCGGCCTGTCCGATCTGGCGGAGCTCAAAAAACAACCTGTCGACAACAAGAGCAATATGACCGCCTCCGAACAGGTCGATGCTGTCATGGCCGAAATGCCCGGGCTCCTTACCCGTTGGGAGTCCATCTTTAAGAGCATCGAGGGCAAGCTCGACACCTTGGGCGTTCACCGCGCCCGCATCGATTCGCTTACGCCCGAGGAGCGCACCTTTGTAACCCGCTACTTCCAGGCCTACGTGTCACCGGTCATCTCGCCGCTGGTCATCGATCCTCGCCACCCCTTCCCCAACCTGCGCAATGGCGCGCTCTATCTGGCCTGTGGTCTGGACGGTGCCACCGACGAGGAGAGCCTGCTGGGCCTTATCGAGATTCCCGCCTCGATGAACCGCGTGGTCGAGATCCCCTCGCCCACCGGCACCTACTCCTACATCTTGCTCGAGGACGTCATCCTCGCCTGCCTGGACAGCTGCTTTGGCTCCTATAAGCCGCTGGATCGTGCGCTGATCCGCGTCACCCGCAACGCTGACATCGATCCGGACGTCGAGGGCGTCGAGGAGGAAGAGGACTACCGCCAGCACATGAAGCGCATTCTCAAGAAGCGCCTGCGCCTGCAGCCGGTAGTGCTCGCGGTCTCGGGATCGCTCGAGAAGGCGACGCTCAAGACTATCCGCAAGGCGCTCGAGCTTTCGCGTCGCTCGGTCTTTACCTGCGATATCCCGCTCAACCTGGGCTACGTCTTTGGCATTGAGGGCAAGATTCCCGAGCACCTGCGCAACGAGCTGCTCTTTACGCCGTTTAAGCCGCAGCCCAATCCCACCATCGACATGACCCGCTCCATCCGCGAGCAGGTGCTGCAGCACGACAAGCTGCTCTTCTACCCTTACGAGGCCATGAACCCGTTCTTGGACCTGGTGCACGAAGCAGCCTACGACCCCGAGTGCATCTCGTTGCGCATCACGCTCTACCGCGTGGCCAAGCAGAGCCGCCTATGCGAGTCGCTGATCGATGCTGCCGAGAACGGCAAAGAGGTCACGGTGCTCATGGAGCTCCGCGCACGCTTTGACGAGCAGAACAACATCGAGTGGGCCGAGCGCCTGGAAGAGGCCGGCTGCACCGTCATCTATGGTTCCGAGGGCTTTAAATGCCACTCAAAGATCTGCCAGCTCACCTATCGCGAGGGCATGGCGCTAACGCGCCTCACACTTTTGGGCACCGGCAACTTTAACGAGAAGACGGCCAAACTCTACAGCGACTTTATGCTCATGACAGCCCATCCCGGCATCGGCGAGGACGCCAACCTGTTCTTCCGCAACCTGTCGCTGGGCAACCTGCGCGGCGACTACCGCTTCCTGGGTGTGGCGCCCGTCGGACTGAAACCGCTCATCATGCGCGGGCTTGACCGCGAGATCCAGCGCGCCCTTGCCGGCGAGCCCGCCCGCGTGTTCTTTAAGCTCAACTCGCTGACCGACCGCGAGGTTATCGACAAGATCGCCGAGGCATCGTGTGCCGGCGTGCGCGTAGACATGATCATCCGAGGCATCTCGTGCCTCAAGCCCGGTGTTCCGGGCAAGACCGAGAACGTGCATGTCCGCTCCATCGTCGGACGCTTTTTGGAGCACGCGCGCGTCTATGCTTTCGGCGTGGACTCGGACATGATTTACCTGAGCTCGGCAGACATGATGACGCGCAACACCGAGCACCGCGTGGAGATTGCCTTCCCCGTGCTCGACCCCACCTGCCGCGCCCTGGTGCACGAGTACATGGGCATGCAGCTGCGCGACAACGTGAAGGCCCGCAGCCTCACGAGCGACGGCACCTGGGTCCCCGTGGAGCGTGCAGAGGGTGAGAAACCCTTCAACTCGCAGGAAGCCCTGCTGGAGCGTGCCTATCGCAACGCCGAGTCCGCCGCGCAGCAGCGCGCACAGGAGAAGGAACGCGTGGCCGAAGAAGCTATTCAGGCCGAGGTTGAACATGGGGCAGTTGCCAAACCGGAAGCGGTTTCCGCTCCCCCGGTGAATGAGCCCGAGGCTGCCGCAGAGCCCGCCGTGGAGAAAGCGCCCGAGGTTCAGAAGGTCCAGGCGACCGTCATTGAGCCCGAGCCTGCACCTGCACCTCAGCCCGATCCGCAGGTCACCAAGCCCGCACCCGAGACGAGCGCCCGTCGCGATAAGCCCGCTGGCAAGACCAAGGCCATCGAGCGCCATCGCCCCGGCCGCGTGCGCATGGGCCTGGGTCTGATCGGCCTGGGTCTTAAGACGCTCATTACCGGCAAGACGAAATAGTCGTTTGTAGAAGCAGTTTGTAGAAGCGCCCCGCATTTGAGGAAAGCCTCGGATGCGGGGCGCTTTTCCCTGCTACCATGGTGCGAACAACAACGCGAATGACAGGCAGGAATATGAAGCTCACTATAGAATCGATGACCTACGGCGCCGACGGGCTGGCGCACGCCGACAACGGCAAGGCCGTCTTTGTGCAGGGTTCCGTGGCAGGCGACACCGTCGAGGCCGAGGTCGTACAGGACGGCAAGTCATTCATGCGCGCCCGCACCACCGAGATTCTGGAGCCAAGCCCCAATCGCATTCAGCCTCCCTGCCCCTTCGTGGGCATCTGCGGCGGCTGCTCGTGGGGCAATCTCTCACGCACGGCACAGCTCGCCGCCAAGGAGCAAAACCTGCGCTCCACGCTCGAGCGCATCGGCAAGTTCGCTCCTGAGCTGGCAGATGAGTTGGTACAGCCCATCTGCCACACCAAGGACGACTGGGGCTACCGCAATAAAATCGAGCTCGAACCGACCGTCGTCAACGGTCGCGTGCGCCTTGGCATGCACGGTGTCGACCCCAGCAAAATCGTGACCGTCGATATGTGTCCGCTGTTCGATAAGCGCTTCCCGAAGGCACTCAAATCGGTCGTCGGCGCACTCAACTATCTAAGCGGCAGCCATGACTTGGGGCTCGAACGCGTGGGCATTCGCGCATCGCGCCGCACCAAGGCACTCGAGGTCGCACTCTGGACGCCCACAGGCTCTTTTCCGCGCTCGCAGGTCTCCCGCGTGCTGGCGGACGCCGCTCATCCTACGAGCATCGTACGCGTGATGAGCAAGGGCGAAAAGAAGGCCCGCCGTGTCTCCAAGGTCGAAATGCTCGCCGGAGAGGGCTCATGGACCGAGAATATCGCCGAGGATCAGATGCGCTTGTCTGCCCCGTCTTTTTTCCAGGTCAACACCAAGGGTGCCGAGATTTTGATCGATCTTGTCATGGAAGCGCTCGACCCGCAGGAAGACGAGCTTGCCGTGGACCTGTACTGCGGTGCCGGCACCTTTACCCTGCCGCTCGCCCGCCGCTGCGACTTTGTCGCTGCCGTCGAGGCCTACGGCCCCGCCGTGCGCGATCTACGCCGTAACCTGGAAATCAACAAGCTTGATAACGTCGACGTCATTGGCGGAGACGCGGTGCGCGAGTTCCCCGACCAGGATGCCGACATCTTGGTGGTCGACCCGCCGCGCGCAGGCCTCGCCCCCGAGGCGATCGGCCTTATCGCCAGCACGAGTGCCCGCGATGTCGCCTATGTGAGCTGCGACCCTGCCACCCTGGCGCGCGATCTCAAGCGCTTTGTCGAGGAAGGCACCTTCTCCCCCGTCAAGATCACGCCAGTCGACCTGTTCCCACAAACCTTCCACTGCGAGACCGTCGTCCACCTTAGGCGCAACTAGCCACTTAATCATTGCTCAGAAAAATCATTGGGAAATCGAGCGTGGCAAGCGGAGGTCTTCGGGGTATAAGACGGCTAATTGTATGCCGCCTATGAAAGGAACCCTCATGCCCAGCGTTGCCGTTCTCGCCGCCGATGGCTTTGAAACTATTGAATGCTTGACCATGGTCGACGTCATGCGTCGCGGCGGCGTGCGTGCCACACTCGTCTCGATCATGCCCACGCGTGAGGTCGTAAGCTCGCTGCAGATCCCCGTGACCTGCGATGCACTCTTTGATGAGATCGACTTTGACGAGTACGACTGCG
>OHVT01000783.1_pt1 | contig 13488 bp, 6 predicted proteins | sample 1579441 | NCBI WGS metagenome assembly OHVT01 (sample SAMEA3882542, study PRJEB24775) | human gut metagenome | biome: human-associated habitat; feature: intestine environment; material: feces | place: Netherlands | collected 2009/2010
GCGTGCCCGGCTCGCCGATGGACTGGGCGGCGATAACGCCGACCGCCTCGCCGATGTTGACCGGCTGGCCGATGGCCAGGTTGATGCCGTAGCACTTGGCGCAGACGCCGTTGCGCGCCTCACAGGTCATGACGCTGCGGATCTTGACTTCCTCGATGCCGTGCTCTTCGAGCGTCTTGGCATCGTCGGGCATGAGCATATGGTCGGTATCGAACAGCACCTCGCCGGTCTTGGGCGACACGACGGGCTCGGCCGGGTAGCGGCCGTGGATGCTCTCGCCGAGGCTCTGGACTTCCTGTCCCTTGTCGAACACGGCGCGGGCCATGATGCCGTCGGTCGTACCGCAGTCATCCTCGCGGATGATGACTTCCTGCGAGACATCGACCAAACGACGGGTCAGATAACCGGAGTCGGCAGTACGCAGTGCGGTATCGGCCAGGCCCTTACGGGCGCCTCGGGAGGAGATGAAGTATTCCAGAATATTCAGACCTTCACGGTAGTTGGCACGAATGGGCATCTCGATGGTGTGGCCAGCGGTGTTTGCCAGCAGGCCGCGCATACCGGCCAGCTGCTTGATCTGGTTCATAGAACCACGAGCACCGGAGTCAGCCATCATATAGATCTCGTTGTCCTTGGGCAGGTTGTCTGCCAGAGCCTTGGAGACCTTATCGGTGGTAGCCTGCCAGATGGCGATGGTCTGGTTGTAACGCTCGTTGTCGGAGATCAGGCCGCGGTTGAACAGCTTGCCGACCTTTGCGATCTGCTGGTCAGCCTCAGCGATCAGTTCCTGCTTCTGCGGCGGGATCACAGCGTCGCACACAGCGACGGAGATTGCAGACAGAGTGGAGTACTTGTAGCCCTGTGCCTTGATGGCATCCAGCATCTTTGCACACTTGCGGGTGCCGTTGCGGGTCATGCAGCGGGAAATGATGTCGGGCAGAGTCTTCTTGGTCACGCGGAAGCTGACCTCATACTCCAGCCAGTGCTCGGGATCAGTACGGTCGATATAACCCAGATTCTGAGGAACAGGGTTATTGAAGATGATGCGGCCGACGGTGGTTTCCACCAGACCGGTGCGCTCCACGCCGTCAATGGTCATGGTGCGGCGCACCTTGATGGGTGCGTGCAGGGTAACGATGTGCTCTGCATAAGCCATCAGGGCTTCGTTCTCATCGCGGAACACCTTGCCTGCGCCCTCGTCATTTTCACGAACGGTGGTCAGGTAGTAGCTGCCCAGGATCATATCCTGCGTAGGCACGGTAACAGGTGCGCCGTCAGAGGGCTTCAGCAGGTTGCCGGAAGCCAGCATCAGCATCTTGGCCTCACGGCAGGCATCCTCGCCCAGAGGCAGATGGACTGCCATCTGGTCACCGTCGAAGTCGGCGTTGAATGCGGTACATGCCAGCGGGTGCAGCTTGATGGCACGGCCCTCCACCAGCACCGGGTTGAAAGCCTGAATGCCCAGACGGTGCAGGGTAGGTGCACGGTTCAGCAGAACGGGGTGGCCCTTGATCACGGTCTCCAGGCTGTCCCACACTTCGGGCTTAGCGCGCTCCACCATCTTGCGGGCGGACTTGATGTTGTTGGCAATACCCTTCTCCACCAGATCCTTCATGACAAAGGGCTTGAACAGCTCCAGAGCCATCTCCTTGGGCAGACCGCACTGGTCCATCTTCAGCTCAGGGCCGACGACGATAACGGAACGGCCGGAGTAGTCAACACGCTTGCCCAGCAGGTTCTGACGGAAACGGCCCTGCTTGCCCTTCAGCAGATCGGAAAGGCTCTTCAGTGCGCGGTTGTTGGGGCCGGTGACCGGACGGCCGCGGCGGCCGTTGTCGATCAGGCTGTCCACAGCCTCCTGCAGCATCCGCTTCTCGTTGCGCACGATGATGTCGGGAGCGCCCAGCTCCAGCAGGCGGCGCAGACGGTTGTTGCGGTTGATGACGCGGCGGTACAGGTCATTCAGGTCGGAGGTGGCGAAGCGGCCGCCGTCCAGCTGGACCATGGGGCGCAGGTCAGGCGGCAGCACGGGCAGCACGTCCATGACCATCCACTCGGGGCGGTTGCCGGAAATGCGGAATGCCTCCACGACCTCCAGACGCTTCAGGATGCGGACCTTCTTCTGGCCGGAGGACTTTTCCACCTCAGCGGTCAGCTCAGCGCTCAGCTGATCCAGATCGATCTCCTTCAGCAGCTCCTGGATGGCCTCAGCACCCATGGATGCCTCAAACTCATCGCCGTAGCGCTCACGCATCTCACGGTATTCCTTCTCGGTCAGCAGCTGCTTCTTTTCCAGCGGGGTCAGACCGGGATCGGTAACGATATAGCTTGCAAAGTACAGGACCTTCTCCAGCAGGCGGGGGCTGATGTCCAGCATCAGGCCGATGCGGCTGGGGATGCCCTTGAAGTACCAGATGTGGCTGACGGGAGCGGCCAGCTCAATGTGGCCCATGCGCTCACGGCGGACCTTAGCCTTGGTCACTTCAACGCCGCAGCGGTCGCAGATCTTGCCCTTGTAGCGGATGCGCTTATACTTACCGCAGTGGCACTCCCAGTCCTTGGTAGGTCCAAAAATGCGCTCACAGTACAAGCCGTCGCGCTCCGGCTTCAGGGTACGGTAGTTGATGGTCTCAGGCTTTTTGACCTCGCCGTAGCTCCAGTTGCGGATCTGCTCCGGGGAGGCAAGGCCGATCTTGATGGAATCGAAAACGTTGTTTTCCATGAAACGAACCCTTTCTTAATCTCTAGTTGTCTCGATGATACAGGCGGCTTTCTTGTTCAGACCACAGGCCCCTCTCCCCTGCCGCAGCACGCGGAACAGGGGGCTTGAGGCTTGTGTTCTTTGTCTGATCAGAAATCCACTTCGTCAGAAGAAGCGGGAGCTTCGGCACCGGAGTTATTGTCCTCCAGCACAGAAGGATCATCGAAACCGGCATCGGCATCCTTAATATTATAATCGTTGAGCAGTTCGCTCTCCTGCACGACGTTCTCAGTGCCGGCAACATCGCGCATATCAAAGCCGGTCTCTTCGTCGTCGAAGTTCTGACGCATGTCGATCTCGTTGCCGTCCTTGTCCTGAACAACAACGTCCAGACCCAGAGACTGCAGTTCCTTCAGCATAACGCGGAAGGACTCGGGGATGCCGGGCTGCGGGATGGGCTCGCCCTTGACGATGGCCTCGTAGGTCTTGACACGGCCCTCGACGTCATCGGACTTGACGGTCAGGATCTCCTGCAGGGTGTAAGCAGCACCGTAAGCTTCCAGAGCCCAGACCTCCATCTCGCCGAAGCGCTGGCCGCCGAACTGGGCCTTGCCGCCCAGAGGCTGCTGGGTGACCAGAGAGTAGGGGCCGGTGGAACGGGCATGGATCTTATCATCAACGAGGTGATGCAGCTTGAGGTAGTACATATAACCGACGGTAACGCGGTTATCGAACTTCTCACCGGTACGGCCATCGTAAACGGTGGTCTTGCCGTCGCGGTCCAGCTCGATCTTGGAGAAGTCGATGATGTGGCCCTTCTCGCCCATCAGCTTGGGGAGTTTGGTGGGATATGCAGGAGCATTCTCGCCGTGCCACATCTCGCGGGCGGTATCAAAGGTATCGCCGATGTCGTTCTCACGAGCAGAGTCGAAGACGGGAGTCATGACCTTGATGCCGCATGCCTTGGCAGCGTAGCCCAGGTTGACTTCCAGCACCTGACCGATGTTCATACGGGAAGGAACGCCCAGGGGGTTCAGCACGATGTCCAGCGGGGTGCCGTCGGGCAGGTAAGGCATATCCTCCTGCGGCAGGATGCGGGAAACGACACCCTTGTTGCCGTGACGGCCTGCCATCTTATCGCCGACGCTGATCTTGCGCTTCTGAGCGATGTAGCAGCGGACGACCTCGCGCACACCGGGCTGCAGCTCGTCGCTGTTCTCCGGGGTGAACACCTTGACGTCCACGATGATGCCGTAGGCGCCGTGGGGCACACGCAGGGAGGTATCACGCACTTCGCGTGCCTTCTCGCCGAAGATGGCGCGCAGCAGGCGCTCCTCGGCGGTCAGCTCGGTCTCGCCCTTCGGGGTGACCTTGCCGACGAGGATGTCGCCGGTCTTGACCTCGGCACCGATGCGGATGATGCCGCGGTCATCGAGGTCCTTCAGCGCGTCATCGCCGACGTTCGGGATGTCGCGGGTGATCTCCTCGGGTCCGAGCTTCGTGTCGCGGGCCTCGGTCTCATATTCTTCAATGTGGATGGAGGTGTAGACATCCTCGCGGACGAGCTTCTCGTTCAGCAGGACGGCATCCTCGTAGTTGTAGCCCTCCCAGGTCATGAAGCCGATCAGGGCGTTCTTGCCCAGGCTGATCTCGCCGTTGCGGGTCGCGGGGCCGTCGGCCAGCACGTCGCCGGCCTTGACGGTCTCGCCCACATTGACGATGGGGCGCTGGTTGTTGCAGTTGCCCTGGTTGGAGCGCATGAACTTGATGAGCTCATAGGTGTCGGCGGAGCCGTCGGCGCAGCGGACAATGATCTTGTCGGCGTCGACATACTCAACGGTGCCGTCATGGGCGGCCAGGACGCAGACACCGGAGTCGGTGGCGGCCTTGTACTCCATACCTGTGGCGACCAGCGGCTGCTGGGTGACCATCAGAGGCACGGCCTGACGCTGCATGTTGGAGCCCATCAGTGCACGGTTACAGTCATCGTTCTCCAGGAAGGGGATGCAGGCCGTGGCGACGGAAACCATCATACGCGGAGAAACGTCCATGTAGTCGACCTGAGAAGCGTCGAACTCCTGGATGTCGTTGCGGTGGCGGCCGGAGACGCGGGGACGGACGAAGTGGTTGTTCTCGTCCAGCGGCTCGTTGGCCTGAGCGACGATATACTCGTCCTCCTCGTCGGCGGTCATATAGACGACCTCATCGGTGACAGTGCCGGTGGCCTTGTCGACCTTGCGGTACGGGGCCTCAACGAAGCCGTACTTGTTGATCTTGGCGTAGGTGGCCAGATAGGAGATCAGACCGATGTTCGGGCCTTCAGGCGTCTCGATGGGGCACAGACGGCCATAGTGGGTGTAGTGAACGTCGCGGACCTCGAAGCCTGCGCGGTCACGGGACAGACCGCCGGGGCCCAGAGCGGACAGACGGCGCTTGTGGGTCAGCTCGGCCAGCGGGTTGTTCTGGTCCATGAACTGGGACAGCGGGCTGGAACCGATGAACTCCTTGATGGCGGCGACGACAGGGCGGATGTTGACGAGGCTCTGCGGGGTGATCTCGCCGTTTTCCTGATTCTGCAGGGTCATGCGCTCACGGATGACGCGCTCCATGCGGGAGAAGCCGATGCGGAACTGGTTCTGCAGCAGCTCACCGACGCTGCGGACGCGGCGGTTGCCCAGATGGTCGATCTCATCGGTGGTGCCGATGCCGTGATCAAGGCCCAGCAGGTAGTTGACGGAGGCAAAGATGTCATCGACGGTGACGGTGCGGCTGATCAGAACATCATGGTTCTGGCGCAGCAGCTCCTTCTGCTCCTCCACATCGGAGGTGGTGTCGAGGATCTTGCGGATCTCGGCAAAGTTGGCGCGCTCATTGACACCGGCCTCGGCCTCGACGTCGAAGCTGAAGAAGTTCTGGGCGTTGACGCAGCCGTTGGAGATGACAATGAACGGACGGGGCTCCTCGCCCTTCTTCTCAACGAGGATGGTAACGCGGGTAACACCGGCGTTATCGATCTCCTCGGCCTTGGCCATGTTGATCTTCTCGCCCTTGGCGGCCAGCAGCTCGCCGGTCAGCGGGGCGATGATGTCCTCGGCAGCCCTATAACCGGCAATGCGGCGGGTCAGGCTGAGCTTGTTGTTCATCTTATAGCGGCCAAAACGAGCCAGGTCGTAACGGCGCGGGTCAAAGAACAGGTTGTTCAGGTGCGCGCGGGAGTTTTCCACCGTCGGGGGCTCACCGGGGCGCAGCTTACGGTAGACCTCGAGCAGGCCCTCCTCGGTGTTGTGGGTGATGTCCTTCTCGAGAGAGGCGTTGATCTTCGGCTCGGAATCGCCGAAGAACTGCTTGATCTGCTCATCGGTGGACAGGCCCAGGGCACGCAGCAGCGTGGTAACGGGCAGCTTGCGGTTCTTATCGATACGGACGTAGTAAACGTCAGAGGAGTCCGTCTCATACTCCAGCCATGCACCGCGGTTGGGGTTCATGGTAGCGGTGAACAGGTCCTTGCCGGTACGGTCCTTGCTGGAACCGTAGAAAACGCCGGGAGAACGGACCAACTGGGAGACGATGGCACGCTCGGCACCGTTGGAGATGAAGGTACCGGCGTCGGTCATGAGCGGGAAGTCGCCCATGAAGATCTCCTGCTCCTTCACCTCGCCGGTCTGCTTGTTGAACAGACGGGCCGTGACGTACAGGGGTGCCGCATACGTGGCATCCCGCTCTTTGCATTCTTTAATAGAATACTTGGGGTTCTTGTCCAGCCGGTAATCGACGAACTCCAGCACGAGGTTGCCGGTGTAGTCCTCGATCGCGGCAATGTCGTGGAAGACCTCATGCAGGCCCTCCTCCAGGAACCAGTTGTAAGAGTTTTTCTGGATCTCGATCAGATTGGGCATACCAATCACTTCGTTGATGTGGGAAAAGCTCATGCGGGTCGTTCTGCCGTTTTGTACGGGCTTGACCTTTACCATAAAACGCGACCACTCCTATTCCATAGATTGACAAAGTTGGCGAAAGCGACCCGAAAGGCGGCTGTGAAACTGCGGCATATTCGTCGTTTTTCACAAACTTTTTGATTTTACAGATTTTGCAAAATTCCTTTAGGGCGCTCTATTCCATTTTTGTGATACTGTTTTAGTATACAGGGTAAATGGCTTGCTGTCAAGGGTTTTTCGGCTTTTTTATGAAGTTTTTCCGTTTCGTCGAACGCCCGGACGGGTGTAACAAAATTTCGGCAATTTGCTGATTTTGCACCGTTTTCCTCCGCTTGACAAATTCGGTACAGCGGTTACAGGGTGCGGTTTTTGGCAGTTTTCACAAGGTTGGGTGTGATATTTTGAACAGGTTGTCTCTTGACAGGCGGGGTGGTTTTACGGGATAGTACTATACAGAATCCTTATTAAAATCAGAAAGGCGTTTTGCACATGAATCTTCTCGGCCAGAAAATCACCCTGCGGCGCATCCTTGGCATGATTGCGGGCGTCGTCATCATCGGCATCGGCATTGCGGTGTTCAAGTTCTCGCGCCTGGGCAACGACTCCATCAGTGCGCTGAACCTGCGGTTGGCGGAGCTGGTCGGCCTGCCGTTCAGCATCGAGAATGTGCTGATGAACCTCTGCCTTTTCGTGCCGCAGCTGCTTTGGGGGCGGCGGTACATCGGGCTTGGCACCATCATCAACAGCTTCTGCATAGGGTTCATCGTCACGTTTACCGGCGACGCGATGACCGCCGTCTTTGGCGCTGCCGACACGCTGCCGGTGCAGCTGCTTTGGGTCGCTGTGGCGGTGTTGGTCATCGCGCTGGGGTGCTCGCTGTACCAAACGGCGGATTTAGGCGTCGCGCCGTATGACGCGCTCTCGCTGATGCTGGCAGACCGGCTGCCTGTCCCCTACTTCGGCTGCCGCGTGTTCACCGATGCGCTGTGTGCGGTGCTTGCCTTCCTGTTGGGCGGACTGATCGGACTGGGCACCCTGATCTGCGCCTTCGGGTTAGGACCGTTCGTGCAGTTCTTTACAAGGCATTTTTCGGAGAAGGTGCTGCGGTACAAGCCGGAGAAGAAATAGAAGCATCGTAGGGCGGGGTGCCCCCGACGGCCCGGCAACGCTCCGGCTGCCGCAACGCTTCTGCGGGCGAGCAATGCTCGTCCCTGCGATGCACTTTTTCGACAGGCTGCGGGTGCCTGCGGCCTCGGATGCCGTAGGGGCGGATTCTATATCCGCCCGCGGAGCCTTGCCCTGCATCTCTAATAAAACAAAAAAGGACCGTCTCCACACCCGGAAACGGTCCTTTTCTGTCACATTTTAATGATTCCAAACGCATTGGCCACCGAGCTTGCCAGAATGACGGCGGCAAAGACCGGGCAGAGCCAGCGGATCATGAAGCGGAAAATCCTCTTGCGGCGGAAGGGCTGGCCGTCCAGCTCAACCTCCTGCTCGATCTTGTCCACGCCGATGACGCGGGAGACGAGCAGACAGGTCGCAATGGCCGCAATCGGCATCATGACCGAGTTCGTCAGGAAGTCGAAGAAGTCGAGGAACTGCATCCCGATGACCGTGACCCCCGCCAGCGGGCCGTAGCCCAGGCTGGACAGCGTGCCCAGCGCCACCATGATGACGCCGACGAGCACCGTGGCCTTTTTGCGGTCCCAGCCCAACTCATCCTCAAACGTTGAGACGGCGCTCTCGGTCAGGGCAATCGAGCTGGTGACCGCTGCAAACAGCACAAGCACAAAGAACAGCACACCCACCACCGTGCCCAGCCCCATGCTGGCAAAGACTTTCGGGATCGTAATGAACATCAGCGCGGGACCGGCCTGCAGCGTGTCGGGGTCGCCGCCGGAGAACGCAAACACCGCCGGAATAATCATCAGGCCCGCCATGACGGCGATGAGCGTGTCGAAAATCTCGACGTGCTCGGTGGATTCCTCAATCGAGACATCCTTCTTCATGTAGGAGCCGAACGTGACAAGAATGCCCATGGCGATGGACAGCGAGTAGAACATCTGCCCCATGGCCGTGACGACAGTCATCCACGAGAAGTTGGCCGGGTTGGGCACCAGGAAATAGGCAACACCCGCCAGTGCGCCGGGCCGCGTGACCGAGTAGACCGCAATGATGACCGACAGCACGACCAGCACCGGCATCATGAGCCTGGAGACACGCTCCACGCCGTTGCGCACGCCCGCAAAGATGATGCCCAGCGTAAAGAAAGCAAACAGCAGGAAGCAGACCTCGGCGGACGCGCCATCTGCAATGAACGCGCTGAAATAGCCGTCCTCCGCAAGGCCCTGGGCGTTGCCGCGCAGATATTCAAACAGATATTTGATGACCCAGCCGCCGATGACCGAGTAGTACGGCACAATCAGCACCGGGATAACGGCGTTGATCCAGCCGCCAAAGCCGAGAAACCCGTTTTTGCGTCCCGGCTTTGCAAACGCACCGTAGGCGCTGACCGGGCTTTTGTGGGTCATGCGGCCCAGGGCAGTCTCGGCCATGATCATCGTGTAGCCGAACGTCAGCGCCAGCACAATATAGATCAGCAGAAAAATACCGCCGCCGTACTTGGCCGCCAGATACGGGAACCGCCAGATATTGCCCAGCCCCACCGACGCCCCGGCAGCCGACAGCACAAAGCCGAGCTTGCCGGAAAACGAACTTCTGTTTTGTTTTTGTTCCATGATTCTCCTGTTTCCTCCCAATTTCGTAATTCGCACAAAGGCAAGTGTAACACAGACGCGGAAAGTTTTCAATTACACTTTTTTTCAAGAAAAGCTTGACTCTGACGCAACGTCAGGGTGTATGATAGCAGTACCGCAAAGGAAACGAGGGTTTTATCATGATGACCGTAAAAGAAGCCAGCCGACTGACAGGCATAAGCATACGCACGCTGCAATACTATGATAAGTTGGGTCTGCTGCCCGCCATGCGCACCGAGAGCGGCTACAGGCTGTATGACGATGCAGCGCTGGAACGTTTGCAGCAGATTTTGCTGTTTCGGGAGCTGGAGTTTCCCTTGCGGGACATCCGCACCATTTTGGACAACCCGAATTTTGACCGCCGCAAGGCTCTGCGCCAGCAAATTGAGCTTCTCACGCTGAAAAAGCAGCACTTGGAAGATTTGATACGGCTGGCGCAGACTTTGCAAGTCGCAGGAGGACACACTATGCAATTCAAAGAATTTGATACATCCCGCATTGACGAGTACACCCGCCGCGCCAAGGAATCTTGGGGCGACACCCCCGCCTACCGCGAGTTTGAGCAGAACGCCGCCGGACGCACGGTGCAGGAGAGCAGCGATATAAACAATCAGCTGATGGCGTTGACCGCCGGGTTCGGCGCACTGCAAAACCTGCCCATCGACAACCCCGCCGTGCAGGCGCAGGCCGCCAAGCTGCAAGCTTTCATCACCGAGCACTACTACACCTGCACAAAGGAGATTTTCGCCCAGCTCGGCCAAATGTACGGCGCTGGCGGAGAGTTCACCGCCAACATCAACGCCGCAGGCGGCCCCGGCACTGCGGAGTTTGCAGCGAAAGCGATTGCGGTGTATTGCAAGGAATAAGGCATAAATTTTGTTTGACGCCTTGTAGGGTGAGCATTGCTCGCGCGTGGAACATTGCAGCCGCCCCCACAAAGCGGCCATAACACCCACGCAAACCAAAGCCCCGCCCCGCTTATTTTCACAAGCGGGGCGGGGGTGCTTTTATTCACGTATCAAATCAATCCAGGAAATCCCGCAGTTTCTTGCTGCGGCTGGGGTGGCGGAGCTTGCGCAGGGCCTTGGCTTCGATCTGGCGGATACGTTCACGGGTGACGTTGAACTCCTTGCCGACCTCCTCCAGCGTGCGGGGGCGGCCATCTTCCAGGCCGAAGCGCAGGCGCAGGACCTTTTCCTCACGCGGGGTCAGGGTCTTGAGCACGTCGGCCAGCTGCTCCTTCAGCAGGGTCTGGCTGGCGGCCTCGGCGGGCACGGGGGCGTCATCGTCGGGGATGAAGTCGCCCAGATGGCTGTCCTCCTCCTCACCGATGGGCGTCTCCAGACTGACGGGTTCCTGTGCGACGCGCATGATCTCGCGGACCTTATCCACGGGCATGTCAAGGCGCTCGGCGATCTCCTCGGCGCTGGGGTCGTGGCCGTACTCATGCAGCAGCTGGCTGGACACCTTCTTGACCTTGTTGATCGTCTCGACCATGTGCACGGGGATGCGGATGGTGCGGGCCTGGTCAGCGATGGCGCGGGTGATGGCCTGACGGATCCACCACGTTGCGTAGGTGGAGAACTTGAAGCCCTTGGTGTGGTCAAACTTTTCGACAGCCTTGATCAGGCCCAGGTTGCCTTCCTGGATCAGATCCAGAAACTGCATGCCGCGGCCCACATAGCGCTTGGCGATGGAGACGACCAGACGCAGGTTGGCCTCGCTCAGGCGCTGCTTGGCCTTCTCGCCATCGGGACCGCCGGCCTGAATTTTCAGTGCCAGCTCGGTTTCCTCCTCGGGGGAAAGCAGCGGCACGCGGCCAATTTCCTTCAGGTAGACCTTGACGGGGTCGTCAATCGTGATGCCGTCGGCAGTCAGGCCGTCCTCGTAGTCGTCCGCGCCCTCCTCGGAGCTAGGCAGGGCGCTGCTGACGTCAACGGGCGTATCGTCGACGATTTCGATGCCGTTGCTTTCCAGCTCCTCGTAGAGCTTTTCCATCGCTTCTACGTCAAGAACGTTGCCATTTTCCTCCATTGCGTCGCTGATCTCACTGCTGGTCAGCTTGCCGGCGCGGCGGCCCGTGTCGATCAGGCTGCGGATCGGATCTTTCTTTTCTGCCATAAGTACGTTCTCCTTTTGGTTTTCTATTGTTTGACAAAGTATGTCGGAATGTCGTTATTCGTCTGTCTCGGCGGGGCGGGCGCCCTTCTTTTTGCCGAGGTTTGCAAAGTAGCTTTCCAGCTGGCCGTCGCTCATATCCTTGACCTGCTCACTGATCGGCTTGGCGGTCTGCAAACGGTCCAGATACATATCAATATCCTGCCTTTGCAAACGGATGTCGTGGTTGTACGCCTGCCCGTGGGCCAGCTGCTGGAACGCGGCCTCATCCAGCATTTGCTGTAATGACGTCTGGTTCAGCGGCAGGTGCTCGTCCACACAGCGGAAAATTGCCTCCAGCGCGCGCTGCATCTCGGGTACCAGCACGGTGGACATATCCAGCCGCGCACGGACGTAGGGCACCTGCTCGGGGTCCTGCAGCATGGCCACGGCCAGCTGGCGCGCCGCGTTGGCCGCGCCGAGGGCGGACTCCCCGCTGCTGGTGTAGGGCACGCGGATGTCCGACGCGATGCCCTCCTTGGAAAGGTCGCGCTGCTCCTTGCGGTAGCTGCGGCGCGCAGCGGCCTGAAGCGCCCCGTTGAGCTGGGAAAGGATGGCCTGTTTTGAGACGCCGGTCTCGTCGGCCAACCGCCCGGCGTAGACGTCCCGCGCCGTCGGGCTGACGCCGCGCTCGGTCAGAATCTCGATGGCCTCCCGGATATAGCTCAGCCGCCCGTCGTCGCTGCGCAGGTCATACTTGGCCTTGCTCTTTTTCAGCTGGAATTCTGTCGGGTTGGCTGTGCCGTTCAAGAGCATCTCGAACCGCTCGCGGCCATATTTTTTGATGAACTCGTCCGGGTCCTTCGCACCCTGGTAGCTCAGCACGCTGACTTTCAGCGTCGTGCTGCCCAGAATGCCAAGGCTGCGCTCGGTGGCCTTCTGGCCCGCCTCGTCGGAGTCGTAACTCAAAACGACCTCGTCGGCGTACTCGCTCAGCAGCTTGGCCTGCTCGGGTGTCAGGGCCGTGCCGCAGGCACAGACCGCCGTGTCAAACCCGGCCTCATGCATCGAGATGACGTCCATGTAGCCCTCACAGAGGATGTAGCGCCGGTTTTTTGACTTTTTGGCGATATTCAGTGCAAAAAGTGTGCGGGATTTGTGGTAGACCATCGTCTCGGGGCTGTTGATGTACTTGGGCTTGGAGTCGTCCAGCACGCGCCCGCCGAAGGCAATGATGGCCCCGCGCACATCAATGATGGGCACCATGACGCGGTGGCGGAAGATGTCATAGAGGTTGCCCTTGGCGCTGCGTTTGACGAGGCCGGAGGTTTCCAGCTCCTCCTCACTGAAGCCGCGGCGCTTGAGGTAGTGCAGCAGGCCGCCGAAGTCCTCCGGCGCGTAGCCAAGACCGAACCGGCGGATGGCGGCATCGGACAGGCCGCGCTTTTCCTTCCAGTAGCGGCGGGCCATGGCGGCCTCCGGCGTTTTGGCGTTGAGGTTCTCGTAGAAGTAGCGCGCGGCGCAGCGGTTGATCTCCAACAGGCGCTGGCGCGCACGGGACTCGCGGTCATCCTCCTCGGGCAGCGGCATACCGGCGCGGCCCGCCAGCTGCTTGACAGCCTCGACATAGCCGAGATTGTTGTACTTGCGCACAAAGTTGATGACATCGCCCGCCGCACCGCAGCCGAAGCAGTAAAAGCTCTGGGTATCCGGGTAAACGACGAAGGACGGCGTTTTTTCATTGTGGAACGGACACAGACCCGTGGCCGTGCGTCCGCGGCGGCGCAGCTGGACATACTGGCCGATGACTTCTTCAATGTCGTTGCGCCGCACGACTTCCTGTATATATTCCTGGGGTATCATGGGATAGGCTGCACCTCCGTTTCTTAAAATAATAAATAATAAATAAAAAATAATAAATGTGGTGGCGTTTTCTCCCTTTGGTCGAAAACAAAATCGTAGGGGCGGATTCCATATCCGCCCGTGGCACCTTGCC
>OHVT01000784.1_pt1 | contig 13486 bp, 9 predicted proteins | sample 1579441 | NCBI WGS metagenome assembly OHVT01 (sample SAMEA3882542, study PRJEB24775) | human gut metagenome | biome: human-associated habitat; feature: intestine environment; material: feces | place: Netherlands | collected 2009/2010
AGCTGGAAGTAAACTGGCTCTTTTGCTTCGCCGCCGAGCACATGAATCGCTTTTTGGGCCGCAGTAAGCTCCTCGCTTAATTTACCCGATTTATACGAAACAAACCGTCCTCCGACCTTCACATACGGCAGACAGTATTCCGAAAGCGAGCTCAAATTCGCCACCGCGCGCGATACCACGAGATCAAACTGCTCCCGGTAATCCTTCTGGCGTGCGAAATCCTCGGCTCTTCCGTGAATGGCCGTGATTTTCGAAAGCCCAAGCTGTCCGATCACCTCATTCAGGAATTTCACCCTCTTATTCAGTGAATCCAGCAATACAACTTCCACATCCGGAAACGCGATTTTCAGCGGGATTCCCGGGAATCCGGCTCCCGTTCCCACATCGAGAATCCGTCCCGCCTGTGCCACATCACAGACCTTCACCAGCGACAGGCTGTCGAGGAAATGCTTCGTAATCACCTGATCGAACTCCGTAATCGCCGTCAGATTCATAAACGAATTCCACTCTACAAGCAGCTCGTAATACTGCAGAAACTGTGTTTTCTGCTCCTCGGAAAGTGTGATTCCAAGCTCAAAAAGGCCGCGCTCAAATCCTTCAAGATTGTATTCTTTCATGTTGTTCTCCGTTCTTCTCTATTCTTCCAAGTGCCCGCTGCACTTTTTGTTACGATTCACGCAGCGTGAAAACACTTGCTGCTTCGCTGCATAAGAACGTAATTCCGGCATGCATATCTGCCCTTTATTTATGCCCCAGATACACCAGCAGAACCGAAATATCCGCCGGGGAAACGCCCGAAATACGGGACGCCTGGCCGATGTTGATCGGGCGGTACAGGTTCAGCTTCTGTTTCGCCTCGATGCGCAGGCTCTGGATCTCGTCGTAATTGATGTTCTCCGGGATTTTCTTCTCTTCCATCTTTTTAAACTGCTCCACCTGCTTCATCTGGCGCTTGATGTAACCGTCGTACTTGATGTTGATGTTGACCTGCTCCTGCACATCCTCCGGCAGCTTGGGTCTTTTCGGATCTACTTCCGCCAGCATCTTATAATTCAGCTCCGGCCGGCGGATCAGCTCTGCGAGCGAACTTCCGCCGGAAAGCAGCGTCGATCCATACTCTTCCAGAAGCTCATTGATGTTCGAGCTCGTTCCCACATACGTATTCTCCACACGTTCGATCTCTTCCTGAATCTGCTCTTCTTTCCGTTTCAGCGCCGCATACTGCTCCTCGCTGATCAGTCCCACGCGGTAGCCGTATTTGCGCAGACGCAGGTCCGCGTTGTCCTGACGGAGCAGCAGACGGTATTCCGCGCGGCTCGTCATCATACGGTAAGGCTCATGGTTCTCTTTCGTCACGAGGTCATCGATCAGAACACCGATGTACGACTCGGAACGGTCGAGCACCAGCTCCTCTTTTCCCTGCACGCAAAGCGCCGCATTGATGCCCGCGATCAGGCCCTGTGCCGCAGCTTCCTCGTATCCTGAACTGCCATTAAACTGGCCGCCGGAAAACAGATTTTTGATCGCCTTGAACTCCAGGGACGGCAGAAGCTGTCTCGGGTTGATGCAGTCATACTCGATCGCATACGCATTTCGCACGATTTTCGCGTGCTCCAGACCCGGCACGGTGTGATACATCGCAATCTGCACATCCTCCGGCAGTGAACTCGACATGCCGCCGACGTACATCTCGTTTGTATATCTTCCCTCTGGCTCCAGGAACACCTGGTGGCGGTTTTTATCGGCAAATTTTACAACTTTATCCTCAATCGAAGGACAGTACCGCGGACCAGTTCCCTCGATCATGCCGGAATAGAGCGGCGACCGGCTGAGATTTTCGCGGATGATTTTGTGCGTCTCCTCGTTCGTATACGTCAGCCAGCAGGATTCCTGATCGATCTGTACACTCTCCGGATCGGTCGAGAACGAGAACGGCACAACCCGCTCATCGCCGAACTGCTCTTCCATCTTGGAGAAGTCGATGCTCCGCTTGTCGATACGCGCCGGTGTTCCGGTCTTAAAGCGCACCATCTCCACACCGTTTGCTTTCAGGGAATCCGTCAGATGCGTTGCCGCCTGCAGACCGTTCGGTCCCGTATACGTGCTCACATCACCGTAAATGCACCGCGCATTCAGGTAAACACCGGTACAGAGCACTGCAGCCTTGCAGTGGTAAATTGCACCGGAAACGGCTTTTACGCCCGTCAGAACGCCGTCTTCCACGATCAGCTCCGCAATCTCCATCTGGCGGATCGTCAGATGATCTGTGTTTTCGAGAACCTCGCGCATCGACTGGCTGTACGCCCGCTTGTCTGCCTGCGCACGCAGCGAATGCACCGCCGGTCCCTTTGATTGATTCAGCATTTTCGACTGAATAAACGTCTTATCAATATTTTTACCCATCTCGCCGCCGAGCGCGTCGATCTCTTTTACGAGGTGTCCCTTCGAGGTTCCTCCGATGTTCGGATTGCACGGCATCATCGCGATGCTGTCGACACTTACCGTAAATACAACCGTTTCCAGCCCCATCCGCGCTGCCGCAAGTGCTGCCTCGCATCCCGCATGGCCCGCACCGATGACGGCAATATCAATTGTTTCTTCTAAAACTGCCATTTTTCCTGTCCTTTTCTATCTAAACTCTACGAACTGTTTCGTGATTATTTGCCTGTACAGAACTTGCTGAAAATCTCATTCACGAGGTCCTCTCCCACCGCTTCACCGATGATCGAGCCAAGTTCCTCATACGCATTCATGAGGTCAATCGAGAAGAAGTCCTCCGGCATGCCCATTTCAATACTGCCTGCCGTCAGCTCCAGACTCTTTTTTGCCTCCAGAAGTGCCTGTTTATGGCGCGCATTCGTGATGTAAACCTCATCGTTGAACGAAATTTCACCCTGGAAAAACATCTTTTTCATCTGCTCCTCCAGCTCTTCCATGCCCGTCTCTTCCCGTGCCGAAATGCTGATGACCGGAGCGCCTGTCTTCTGCTCCATCTCCTCTTTTTCGATCACCGCGGTCAGATCTGATTTATTCAGCAGTACAATCGCCTTGCGCCCTTTCAGAATCTCCATAATTTTCGCATCATTCTCATCGAGCGGCACCGACGCATCCACCACATAGAGGATCAGATCCGCATCTTTTGCGTGTTCGAGCGCACGGTCCACGCCGATTTTCTCGACCGTGTCCGCCGTCTTGCGGATACCCGCCGTATCGAGAATCCGAAGGGAAATACCCTTCAGCACCAGATTTTCCTCGAGCACATCTCGCGTCGTTCCGGCGATATCCGTTACAATCGCTTTTTCCTCGCCGGCCAGCAGATTCAAAAGCGACGATTTTCCGGCATTCGGCTTTCCAAGAATAACTGTCTTGATGCCCTCCTGGATCATCTTACCCTCATCCGCAGATGCCAGGAGCTTTTCAACCTGCTTTTTCTGCTCCGCAACAACCACGGCCAGCCGCTCCGGGTATCCGTCCAGACTGATGTGCTCCGGGTCATCAAGCGCCGACTCGATAAACGCGATCTCATAAATCAGCTTCTCGCGAATTGCCCGGATCGCCTTTTTCACCGTTCCGCGCAGCTGGCTCTCGGAGCTTTTTAAGGCATACGCACTCTTTGCCGAGATGACATCCATAACCGCCTCGGCCTGCGTCAGATCCATTCTTCCATTCAGAAACGCCCGTTTCGTAAACTCACCCGGATCTGCCGCCCGCGCACCGGCATTTAAGACTGCCTCGAGCACTTTTTTCACCGCCAGCACCCCGCCGTGACAGTCGATCTCGACGGTATTCTCGCCCGTATATGTTTTCGGCCCTTTCATCACCATGACAAGGACCTCATCAATCACTTCCTCCCCTTCGGTAATCCATCCATAATGAATCGTATGGGATTTGACCACGGAAAGCTTTTTTCCTTCTTTTTTTGCACGGAATACGCGGTCCGCCACTTCGAACGCATCGTTTCCGCTGATTCTTACAATACCAATTCCCGCCGGCGCCATCGCTGTGGACACCGCGGCAATTGTATCATCCAAATGAAATCCTGCCATTGTTTCCAGTCCTTTCTAAAACCTCTCTTTTTGGGGATCCCAGTATTCAGATCCACATTTTTTCTTTCCTTTCGCATGGCTCTGAATAGTTCCATTTTAGCAGAAAACCAGAAAAGACGGTACCCCGTATTTTACACAGGTACCGTCTTTTTGCATGTTTTTTACGCTTTTCTTATCGTTTCGGCGCTACAACTACGTGGCGGTATGGCTCGCTGCCCTCGCTGTAGGTCTCCACGAATTTATTTCCCTGCAGTGCAGAGTGGATGATTCTTCTTTCGTAAGGATTCATTGGCTCCAGAGAAACCGGTCTTCTGGTCTTTTTCACTTTGTAAGCGATGTTTCTTGCCAGATTTTCCAGTGTTTCTTTTCTGCGTTTGCGGTAGTTCTCCGTATCAAGTTTGACACGAACGTAATCCTTCTGCTCTTTGTTGACCACAAGGCTGGTCAGATACTGAAGGGAATCCAGTGTCTGTCCGCGTTTTCCGATCAGGATACCCATATCCTCACCGGCGAAATCAACTTCAAGAGAACCGTTCTCGGCATTATACTCCATCTGGATCTCAACCGGGAGCTCCATGGCTTTGAATACACCGCTTAAGAACTCAAGTGCCGTTGCCTTGATCTGGGCAATTTCCTCGTCTGTTCTCTGAACAATCTCACGCTCTTCTCTGGCTTCCGAACGTCTTGCGTTTTCTGCCTGACGCGGAGCAGATTTTCTTTCCGTTTCTTTCTTTACAGCTTCTTTTTTCGGCGCCTCTTTTACCGGTGCAGGAGCTGCCTCTTTTTTCTCCGGTTTCTGGGGTGCTTCCGGTTCTTTTTCCGGTGCGGCTTTTACAGCGGCACGGATCACAGCCGGTTTACTTCCGATTCCAAAGAATCCGGAACTGCCTTCGCTGATGACCTGGATCTCCAGTTTATCGCTGGCAGCCTGAAGCTCAATGCAGGCTTTTGTAATAGCGTCGTCCACGGTTTTTGCGGATACTTCGATAAACTCCATAAAGATTTACCCCCTATTTTTTCTTTTTGCTGTTCTTTTCATCAAACTGTTTTACCATGTTTGCTTTCGCAGCGATGCTTCCGGCGCGGTATTCCTGATTACTGTTGTAATACTCAGTCGAAGCTTTTCTTGCTGCCTCTTTTTCCTCAGCAGACGGCTCTTCGTTCTCCTGTACCTGAATATTACGCACACTCTGCGTTGCAGCCTGTGTGATTTTCTGCGGCGGAAGGCCGGCTTTTTCTCTCTTCTTGGCCGCTTTTTCCTGATTTTTGCGGATCACCTCATCCATGTCAATCGAGGACATATGACGGTTGATCACAACCTGCTGTACGCTTCGAACAAGCGCACCTGCAATCCAGTAAATACCAATACCGATGGAGAACGATAAACACATAAATGCGGAGAAAACAGGCATTACCGTGTTCATGGTCTTCATGGAATTTTCCATGGAATTTGCTGTCTTATTTCCGTTGTTGGAAGATGGTGCCTGCGGCATCAGCTTGTAGTTCAGCCACTGGGTAAACCATGCCAGAACCGGCACCAGAATTGCTCCTACAATCAGAAGAGCAGATCCGTTTGCCATACCCTCGCGGATGACATCCATCGGAGACTGTGTGATATTAAATCCAAGGAACATGTTGATATGCTTGGACTCCGCGGCGGTTTTTGTAATGGTATCCGCAATACCGGAAAACTCGCTGATGTCGGCCAGCTTCGTCCACTGGGACGGTTTCAGCACATAAAACATGTCCAGAAGGTTATTTTCGGTTAATGTTTCACTTACTTTACTGTACATGGTAACACGGTTATCTGTGATAAACTGTGTCAGGATGTCAGAATATCCTGATACACCCATCATCTGTGTTGTCAGTCCCTGGAATACATTGCGGACACTTCCGATATATCCCGGAATATGATAGATAACCTGGTACAGTGCAAGCAGAATCGGCATCTGAATCAGCAGTGTACTGCAGCTTCCTGTCGGGGAGACACCGTATTTCTGATAAACTGCCATGGTTTCTTCAGATTTTTTCATCTGAGAAGCCTGGTCTTTTTTGTTCTGATATTTCTTTTCAATTCTCTGCAGATCCGGCTGCATTACGCTCATCATCTTCGACATCTTCTGCTGCTTGATCTGAAGCGGCGTCAGAACGAGATAAATGATAATCGTATACAGAATAATCGCAATACCGATGTTCGGAATTCCAATTTTTTCCAGGCAAAAATAAATTCCATTGATCAGCCAGCCGAGGATCTGGCATACCCACCCGATAATCGGCCACGTTGACTTACTCAGTACGATATCCAAAACGTCTTTTCCTCCTTATTTATCTACGGCACAGGGTCGTAACCTCCGTGTGAAAACGGGTTACATCTCAGTATTCTCCATAATGCCAGCAGACTTCCTTTGAAAGCACCATATTTCTGAATCGCTTCCAGCCCGTACTGCGAGCAGGTCGGCGTATAAGGGCAGTGCACCCTCTTCAGAGGAGACAGGTACTTCTGATAAAACCGGATACCTTTTATCAATACCGTCTTCATTTTTCTGTTTCCTTTAATATATGATGTAGTTTTCCCAGATGCAAAAGTGCTCCCTCTATCTCGAAATACGTACAGTTTTTTGCATTAACTCTTGCGATCACAACTACATCCATTCCACACTGAAATTCCTCTTCATGCAGACGATAACTCTCCCGGATCAGTCTCGCCAGATGGTGGCGCACAACGCTGTTTCCCACCTTTTTACTTACTGAAATTCCAATCCGGTTCCGTCCCAACTGATTTTTCTTCACATACATGACCAGAAATCGGTTTGCAAACGATGTTCCCTGCTTATAAACCAGCTGAAAATCTCTGTTTTTTTTCAGGCTTTCCGAATATTTCATGAATCCATTCTTTCCTTCATGATTTGTCTAAATTTTCTTTTCATTGAATAGCTTTAGATAGAAGAAAAGACCACATAAATTTTATGCGGCCTTTGGTTTTATGCTGATAATTTTTTTCTTCCTTTTAATCTTCTTGCAGCTAAAACTTTTCTTCCACCTTTTGTGCTCATTCTTGCTCTGAATCCGTGAACTTTAGCTCTGGATCTTTTTTTCGGCTGAAATGTCATTTTCATAAGATAAGGCACCTCCTTTAAATTCTAATCAATAACTGCCTGCAAGGCAGTATTTCACTACATGTATGACAGAAAACATCATTTCAATTATATTCATAAACCCCCATTTCGTCAACCCTAAAATCAATAATTTTCGCAGTTTTTTTCGGAAAAAATGCCGCTCTGACGCGGTTTTCCGGTCTGCCGCTGCCCGTGCCTTCCGTGTGCTGATTTTCGGTTTATCCACAACTTATCCACACTGTCCGCCGCACGCGTACAAATACCAGTTCGATTTTTGTGCTTTCCACACGATATCTTGTAACCGTAATCAACATTATCCACAATCTGTGGATAACCTTGTGGATAACTTTCGGTTTTGCTGTGTACAACCTGTGGGCATTTCCAATTTTTCCAGTATTTACGCCATGTATAATGTGTATATAAGTTTTCCAGACTTTACACATTTCGGTTTTTCCAGCCCTCTATCCACAATTTTATCAACATAAGATTCCCTGTTATCCACAAACTATCCTCCATTTCATCAACAGGAAAATTTTTTACACATTCTGTGGATAAAAAAATAATTATCCACATTTTTGGGTTGAATAAAACGGCATTTTATTATATCATATAGAAGTAAAAATGCGACTATTCGGGGAAAATTTCGTTTTCCAGACAGAAGTTATCCCCAAAAAGCAATGATTATAGAAGCGGAGCGACAGAAAAAGCATGGAAATCGTACAAGATAAATGGAAAGAAATACTGCAGAGAGTGCGGGACGAGCACGAATTATCTGAGATCTCCTTTACTACATGGATTGAACCACTTACGATCCATTCGGTTGAGGACAATCTGATCACAATCCTGGTTCCATCCGAAAAAATGGGTCTCGATTACGTGAGCAAAAAATATACTCTTCCTATTAAAGTGGCAATCGCGGAAATCACAGGTGTCAACTATGAGATCCGCTTTATTCTTCCGGAAGAAGTGAAACAGGAAAAAGCGCCTGCTCCCGTCCAGAAAAATCTCTATGTGCCGAACCTGAATCCAAAGTATACCTTTGATACCTTCGTGGTCGGCAGCAATAACAAATTTGCCCATGCAGCTTCTCTCGCCGTGGCCGAATCCCCGGGAGAAATCTACAATCCGCTGTTTTTATACGGTGGTGTTGGACTGGGCAAAACCCATCTGATGCACTCGATCGCACATTTTATTCTTCAGAAGAACCCGTCTTCGCGGATTCTCTACGTAACGAGTGAAGAATTTACCAATGAAGTCATCGAGGCTATCCGAAACAGCAACAACACCGCAATGACCAAATTCCGTGAGAAATACCGCAATATCGACGTACTTCTCATCGATGATGTGCAGTTTATTATAGGAAAGGAATCCACGCAGGAAGAGTTTTTCCATACCTTCAATACGCTGCACGGCGCCAACAAACAGATCATCCTTTCTTCGGATCGTCCCCCGAAAGACATGGATATCCTGGAAGACCGCATCCGTTCCCGTTTCGAATGGGGACTCCTTGCCGACATCCAGAGCCCGGATTATGAGACGCGAATCGCCATTCTCCGAAAGAAACAGGAATTAGACGGCTATTCCGTCAGCGACGATGTGATCGAATACATCGCTTCCAATATTAAATCGAACATCCGTGAGTTGGAAGGCGCTCTCAACAAAATCATTGCATACGCAAACCTTGAAAAACGTGAAATCAACATTGATCTTGCAGAGCAGGTGCTGCGCGACATCATCTCCCCGAACGAGAAGAAGGTGATCACGCCGGAATTTATCATCGACACCGTTGCAGATCACTTCGATATTACGCCGTCCGACATTGTCGGCAGCAAGCGGAGCAGCAAAATCGTATTCCCGCGCCAGATCGCAATGTATCTGTGCCGCGAAATGCTCGATGCCCCGCTGACCGGAATCGGAAAAATGATGGGCGACCGCGATCATACCACTGTCATGCACGGCATTGAGAAGATCGAAAAGGAAATGAGTGCCAAAGACAGTGTCCGCAACACGGTAGACATCTTAAAGAAGAAGATCAACCCGTCGAAATAGGCGGAGCCTTTGTAACTCTGTCAAAACGGTTAAAACCGATTTACATTTATATAAGAAGAAACTCATCGGTTGACAGGCCCTTATTTATACACAAACCGATGTGGAAAACCTGTGTATGAATTGTGGACAAATTTGGGGGCTGAAGTTATCAACATTTCATACACAGGTTCACGTTCGATTATTCACAGAGTTATACAGATCGATTTTTCCAGTATTTCCGCATTCTTGACGGGGTTTTCCACATATCCACAGCCCCTACGACTAAGACTACGGATTTTTACTATATTTTTTCTTTATAAGCAGACTCACCAAACAGTGAGGAAAGGAGAGTTATCCACAATTATGAAATTAGTGTTTGACAAAGCAGACCTTGTAAAAAGCGTTGGTATCGCTATGAAAGCTGTCTCCGGTAAAACAACCATGCCGATTCTGGAATGCATTCTGATTGATGCATCTTCCAACGTGATCAAATTTACCTCCAACGATATGGAACTCGGAATCGAAACCATCGTCACAGGTATGATTCTGGAACGCGGTATTGTTGCTCTGGATGCAAAGATTTTTTCTGAGATCGTAAGAAAACTTCCGGATAATCAGGTTACAATAGAAACAGATGAAAATCTGGTAACCACGATTACGTGTGAAAAAGCAAAATTCAACATTCCGGGACAGTCAGGAGAAGATTTTTCCTATCTGCCGATTCTCGAAACTTCCGATTGTGTTTCCATTTCCCAGTTCACCTTAAAAGAACTGATCCGTCAGACCATTTTCTCCATTGCAGCCAATGAGAACAACAAACTGATGACCGGTGAGCTTTTTGAAATCAAAGATAACACACTTCGCGTCGTATCTCTGGATGGACACCGTATTGCGATCCGCAGAATTGAGCTGAAAGATTCGTATCCGGACCGAAAAGTCGTTGTTCCGGGAAAAACCCTGAACGAAATCAGCAAAATTCTGTCCGGCGAGATGGATGATCAGATTGATATTTACTTCTCGGAAAACCACATTATGTTCAAGTTCGATGATACAACGGTCGTTTCCAGACTGATCGACGGTGAATATTTCCGCATCGACCAGATGCTTTCGAGTGATTATGAGACAAAAGTGACGATCAACAAAAAAGAATTCTTAAGCTGTATCGACCGTGCGACGCTTCTTGTCAAAGAAGGCGACAAAAAACCGATCATCATCGACATCCAGGATGGAGCGATGGAACTGCAGATCAACTCCGCGATGGGTTCCATGAAAGAAGAGATCGATATCAATAAAGAAGGCAAGGATATTATGATCGGTTTTAACCCGAAATTCCTGATCGATGCACTTCGTGTTATTGACGACGAGGAAATTTCGATTTATCTGGTCAACCCGAAGGCTCCATGTTTTATCCGGAACGAAGAAGAGAGCTATATCTATCTGATTCTGCCGGTAAACTTCAATTCCGTGAGATAAGCCACATAAGTTTGAAATCTGCCGGAACCTTTTCTGAAAGAACTTTCAGCGGTTTTACAGCCACACAGGTTGAAAACTGCGAACTTACGTGAGGAAAAGGCACGGCAGTGCAGGAGGAAAAAATGGAAATTATTACGCTGCGTGAAGATTACATCAAACTGGGCCAGGCATTAAAAGCTGCGGCTCTGGTAGAAGACGGCGTGGAAGCAAAGCTCGTCATCAAGGACGGCGAAGTGACCGTAAACGGTGAAGTAGATACCCGCCGCGGCCGCAAGCTCTATGACGGAGATGTTGTCTGCTACAATGGAAATGAGATACAAATTAAAAAATAAGGCTTAAAAACTTAAGCTGATTTTTCACGGACGAGTGCTCATGTATATCAAATCTTTAGAACTGAAGAACTATCGGAATTATGAGAGTTTATGCATAAATATCAGCCCCGGAACGAATATTCTCTACGGCGACAATGCCCAGGGAAAGACGAATATTCTCGAGGCTTTATATCTCGCGGGTACGACAAAATCGCACCGCGGCAGCAAGGACCGCGAAATCATCCAGTTTGACCGGGAGGAAGCCCATATCCGGATGATGGTGGAGCGGAACGGCAGCACGCATAAAATCGATATGCATCTGAAAAAAAATAAATCCAAGGGAATCGCCATCGATGGAGTTCCGATCCGCAAAGCGTCGGAACTTTTTGGCATTGTAAATATTGTGTTTTTCTCTCCGGAGGACCTGAATATCATCAAAAACGGTCCTGCGGAGCGCCGGCGTTTCCTGGATAGCGAAATTTGTCAATTGTCAAGACTATACATGATCGAGCTTGCCAATTATAATAAAGTGGTGGCACAGAGAAACAAGCTGCTTAAAGAGATTTCGTTTTCCGGCAGAATGGCGGATACGCTCGAGATCTGGGATGAGCAGATGGTCCGCTATGGAACAAGCATTATTTCCGAGCGGAAAAAGTTTATCAGCCGCCTGAATGATATTTTATCCGAGATCCATCAGAATCTGACAGGAGGAAAGGAGCAGATTCTGATTACTTATGAACCGAATGTGTCCGAGGAAGCGTTTTCCGAAGAGTTAAAAGACGGAAGAGAGCGTGATCTGCGTTTCGGACAGTCCTACACCGGGCCGCACCGGGACGATTTCTGTGTGCGGGTCAACGACATTGATATCCGTAAATACGGTTCCCAGGGGCAGCAGAGGACGGCGGCGCTTTCGCTGAAACTGGCGGAGATCCGTCTGGTCGAGGAGGAAATTCACGATACACCGGTTTTACTGCTGGATGATGTTTTGTCGGAGCTGGACGGCAGCCGGCAGAATTATCTTCTGCAGAGCATTCACAGCATACAGACACTGATTACCTGTACCGGACTGGACGAGTTTGTCGAAAATCATTTTGAGGCAAACAGCGTATTCCAGGTGGTCGAGGGATCTGTGTTTCACAAAGAAACAGGAGGAATCTAAATGAGTACAGAGAACATGGAAAAGACAGAGTATGGTGCAGACCAGATTCAGATTCTGGAGGGTCTGGAAGCCGTACGGAAGCGCCCAGGTATGTATATCGGCAGTACCTCCGCACGGGGACTTCACCATCTGGTCTATGAGATTGTCGACAACTCGGTAGACGAGGCACTGGCAGGATACTGCAAAAATATTGACGTTACGATTAACCCGGACAACTCCATCACCGTCATCGACGACGGCCGTGGTATTCCGGTCGGCATCAATCATAAGTCGGGCCTTCCGGCCGTTGAGGTTGTCTTTACGGTGCTGCACGCAGGCGGAAAGTTCGGCGGCGGAGGGTACAAGGTATCCGGCGGTCTGCACGGCGTTGGTGCATCCGTTGTAAATGCGCTGTCCAACTGGCTTGAGGTGCGCGTTTATCACGATGGAAAGGTTTACTTCCAGCGGTATGAGCGCGGAAAAACCATGAATAAGCTGGAGGTCATCGATACCTGTCCGATCGAAAAAACAGGTACCGAGGTCCGTTTCCTGCCGGATGACACGATGTTCGAGGAGACGGTTTATGATTACGACGTTTTAAAAACAAGACTCCGCGAGACCGCATTTCTGACCAAGGGACTGCGCATTGTTCTGCGCGATCTGCGCACGGATCCGGTAGTGGAAAAAGCATTCCACTACGAGGGCGGTATCAAAGAGTTTGTCAGCTACCTGAACAAGAGCAAAACGGCGCTCTACCCGGACATCATCTACTGCGAGGGAGAAAGAGACGGCGTTCTCGTTGAGGTTGCGATGCAGCACAACGATTCCTATCAGGAAAATACGTACGGTTTCGTCAACAACATTACGACGCCGGAGGGCGGTACCCATATCGTGGGCTTCCGGAATGCACTGACGAAAACCTTTAATGAATATGCAAGAGCAAATAAACTGTTAAAAGACAGCGAACCGAACCTGACCGGAGAGGATATCCGCGAGGGTATGACGGCGATTGTCAGCATCAAAATCGAGGAGCCGCAGTTCGAGGGCCAGACAAAGCAGAAACTTGGAAACAGCGAGGCGAGAGGAGCAGTCGACAATATCGTGAGCACCCAGCTCGAGCTGTTTCTGGAGCAGAACCCGGCTGTTGCAAAAACGATCGTTGAAAAGTCCCTGCTTTCCCAGCGTGCGAGAGAGGCTGCAAGAAAAGCGCGTGACCTGACGAGAAGAAAATCCGCACTGGACGGTATGTCCCTGCCTGGAAAACTGGCAGACTGCACCGACAAGGATCCAAAAAACTGTGAGATCTTCCTGGTCGAGGGAGATTCCGCGGGCGGTTCCGCAAAATCCGCGAGAAGCCGTGCAACGCAGGCGATC
>OHVT01000803.1_pt1 | contig 13323 bp, 14 predicted proteins | sample 1579441 | NCBI WGS metagenome assembly OHVT01 (sample SAMEA3882542, study PRJEB24775) | human gut metagenome | biome: human-associated habitat; feature: intestine environment; material: feces | place: Netherlands | collected 2009/2010
AGTTAGCCATGTATTAAACCTTTGATCAAGCTTACACAACATCCATTCACCCGTATAAACTGTATTTTCATTCTTTTCCCACAAACCAGTCTCATCACGCAAGATTTCAGTCACATCTGTAAGTTTAATGGTACAAAACTCTACATCTAGACCTTTATATTTACCTTGTACATATCCACTGCCACTACAATAATCATGTTTAGGCAAAGGAATATTTGTATCACTTACATTCAGTATATGACTTTCTGGATTCATTTTTACGTCCTCAAAGAATTCATGTACAACATTCATATTCAATTCGTTGTCTTCTTTATCCTTGATCATCTGTCCTAAGCCAAGAATCACACATCCAACAATGACCAAAACAAGATTACCACCAAACACAATACCCACTATCGCAATCAACAATCCTAGTATTGACAACAATCTTTTACCCATACCATTCATCTTCCTTCACTCCATATTAACAAGCCCACAAATACATCTCAAACAAAGAACTAAATTTACCAAAATATAGACAAAGAAGGCCAATGATCACTGGCCTTCATTCATTAATTTTTCTTTTTCTTAAATACAGTTAATACCAACACGAATCCACTCATTAATAATAAAGCCATCCATTGACCCATATTATATGAGTATGCCGTATTCAAAGATTTCTTCTTTTCAGACTTAACATCTGCTTTCTTATCTACCTTTGAAGGTACTGGCTTTTCAGTTTCTGTACTAGGCTTCTTACCCTCTTCTGGCAACGTTGGTTTTTCAACGTCCGGTTTTGGTTTTTCTGTTTCTGTTCCAGGCTTCTTATCTTCTTCTGGCGTTGTTGGTTTTGTATCTGCTATTACCTCAAATTCAGTTGTACACTCACCATCTGTGTAAACCACACTCAATGTATGTTTGCCAACAGACAACGTTTCAAGATAATCCTTCTTCAGTGTAACAACAGTTGAACCGGAAACAGCAGTATATTTATCATTACCAATTAAAGTGCCATCAACCTTAACACCCGTAAATCTAGAGATTTCACCATTCACTTTGAAACCAAGATTCTTGCCACTATTCTTTGTCCAAGAACCATTGGCTCCCTCAATAAACTTGTAAGTTACTACAGGCGTAGGAAGTACTCTCTTATAGCCACAAACATTACAAGTATCATCCATATCGTTATCATATACATGAACGGCTTTATCTTTTATACTGCTACAAGAAGCATCCGTACATTCATGCCAATGATTTGTATCATCACTTACCCATGCACCATAAGTATGTGTATGAGATGGAACCGATCCTGTACCTTCATTAATTCGGATTTCTGCAGGAATATTATAATGATGATTTTTATCCTCTTTATAACTCACCTTATATAATCCAGGCTTAAGACCAGTAATTTCTGTACCCGTACAAAAATGAACTTTCGTTTCTGTAGCTTCTATATATTTCATGTCCTCAGTGACACCAGTGATTCTTCCATCATTAGCACCAGGATATGAAGTATCAAAACCCTTTAATCCTGTAGGAGCTGGTCTTTGTACTGTTTCAATTTCCCATTTTGTTGTAACAGCATCCGTTGAACCATCATCCCATTTACCAGTTTTTGATGTTACCTTCACTGTATATGTACCTGCATCTTTTGCCTTATTGCCTTCAATTTTCATCATAACTGAATCATAACCAAGGACTTTTACTTCTTGTTCTTTACCATTATACTTCAAGTTACGAGCTTTAATTATTGGCTTTTCAGGATCTGCCGTTAATGATGCAAAATCTGCATTAAATGTAATATCATCATTCTCCACTTTAAAAGTCACAAAATAAGGATCAAATTCATCTCTTTCCCACGGAAGATAAATACCATTTGCTTGCTGAATTATGATATTTTTATTGTAGTAACCCTTATTAGCCGTTAAAGTCGCAAAAATAGTTTCCCCTTCTTTTGCTGTAACAACCTGTCCTGTCTCTCTATCATGATTCTCCAAGACAACCGTTCCATTCGTTATTGTATCCGCAACCTTTACTTCATAGAGTCTTGCCCATTGCGCTATAAAAGCTGTATCTTGAGTGATTTTGATCTTAGTACCAGGCATCGCCCTTGTTTCTGTTCCATCCGCAAATTTGATCAACCACTCTTTAAAGTAATACTTATCAGAAGGAGGTGAACATGTTTTTCCTATTGGTGAATATTCAAAATCACGCACTTTATAATCCTCATCCGATTTTGGTATCTTCATAACTGCATTAGGCCCTTTTCCTTCGCCCGCAGAGTATGTTATTTGATACTTTTCTACTTCTGGTTCAGGAGGTGCAACCGGTTTATCTATCTTTTTCCACTTAGCGTAGACATCCACATTACTCACAATCGGCTTTGTAAAATCATGCTTTATTGTACACGCTTCATCATCATACCAAGCATCAAATACAATCGTTCCATCCTCATATGTTTTCAAAACTTCTTTTTCTTCAACAATTTCCCCACCTCTGACTGAAAACGGATATGAAATCAAAGTATTATATTTTTCATCTTGATGTGTTGTAAAATTAAACCATTTAATCGGATTTTGATAATATTGTTCCCCATAACTATGAACATACTTATCGTTTTCTTGTACTATTGCATATACTTTAACAGGATTTCTATAAGTATACATAGGTTTACTATAAACATATTTAAATGTATATTTCCCGTTTGCATCTGATTTTACAAATTGAGTTGTCACTTCATCGCAATGAAGTTCAAAATCCAAGTTTGGGATAGGCTTCCCAGAAGAATCTGTAAAATATATTTCTCCCCAAAATGAATTATTCTCATTATCATTATTGACTTGTTGGCCTACATTTTTAAACGTGATAGTAATCGATTCTTTTTCAGTAGCTACAGCCTTTAAACCAGCCACGCTTACCGATGGCACTAACTCTAAATCTTCTTTTCTTTCTTCTGTATCTTGTACATCTAATTCTTGCGTTTCATCTGCATGTATTGCTGTTATCGGAGTTAAAGACAACAACATACTTAAAGCTAGACCAACACTCATACAACGTTTTATCATTTGTGTTTCCTCCTTTTTTTATTGAACCAAGTGGAAAATGCAGGGGTTTGATCCTGCATTTTGCGGCATTAGAAACTACCACCACCACCACCATACGTGTCGCCACTACTACTAGTGAATGTGCTACTTCCTCCGCTCGAACTATCATCATCGTCAGATTTAATTCGATGACGAGTTATCGTGTGATACAAGAAGTAGTCATGAGACTCTTTCATCTTCAACGTATTTTTCTTCATATAGTTATGTGCTTTGTCTTCAAAACTAACAGAATGAAGTTGTTCACGCTTTTTACTAACCACAAAGACTGCACAGACAAAACCTACTAGAAGACTTATTGGAACGCAGTACCATGGAAGCCATTTAAACGGCATATTTCCAACATCATAAGGCTTTCCATTATGTGCTTTTTCTACAAACTTTTCGCAAAGACTACCAAACGTTGTAAAAGCCTTCATGTACTTCTCTTTCTTAAAAGAAGGACCTAGCTTTTCACTAATATAACTAATTCCGGCATCCGTAAAGGCTGTAATACCATAACCATGAGTAGCCATCCAGAACTTACGTGTTTCCATGTTGACCACTAAAAGAATTCCATCTTTATTTTTACCCTGATCATACTCAAGCGCTTCATACATCGTCATCGCATAATCAAGAAGTGCCTTACCGCCCGTATCTTTTGTAGTCAATATCGCAACATCTAAACCTTGACGCTTACCAATTTGGGTTAAAGTATCATTTAACTCTTTTCTTTCATCCTCAGTTAATAAACGCGCATCATCATTCACAAATCTTAGTCCATCTTGTAATGAAGTAAGACCACTTAAAGCTTGCGCATACTCTTCGGAAAGATTAGGTGCTCTAGTAATATAGTCATCGCAAAGTCTTGCGTATGTTTCAAATGCATCCGCATATTTTCCACTACTTAAATAAGGCGCAAACTCACTACCAATCGTACTAATATCTTCTGACGAAATAGCTGTAGTACCTTTTCCATAAGTAGACATCCACCACTTGCGAACTTCCATGTTGACAACCAGTAAAGCACCATCATCACCATAGCCACGCTCATCATATTTTGCTTTTGCGTAGTCTTCTATCGATTGATCACCCATATCATCTGCAGTGATTACGGCAACATCTACACCTTGTCTTTCACTGATTTCAGTTAAAGTATCATTTAATTTCTGCTGTTCACTTACAGTTAATAAGTCTGCATTATCCTCTACATATCTTAGATCTTCACTCGCAAAAACCGGGAAGCACATCATAAGTGCAAGTAGAAGAGATGAACATAAAATACTAAGTTTTTTCATAAACAACCTCCTACTTTCCCCAACTCAAAATCAATATTACGATATAAGCTAAAACACTTCCAAGAAGCGTAACCACTACATAGTATAAGTAAACTAGGCTCTTATTTTCTGGAAGATTCCCTACAAATTTACCCGTTTGACCATTCATCGCAAAACTGTAGTTTTCACCCTTCCATTTCGTATTTAAGATCCACACTGGATACAACGCATATTTTGCCGTACCATTTTGAATCTGTACCGCACTATCCTCACAAGTAACTGTGTCATACTTACCGCAATTGGTCATAAACGCATCTTCCGTAGACTTCTTTACACGGGTATTGGCACGATCAATACTTGTATTGGCATCCACATCGTATTTATCGGCTAAAAAACCAGCTAAATAGGCCGTCTGGAAGTCTACCGCATCTTTTAAGTCATACGGCTCAATAGACTCCATCATATCATCTGGCATCTTGCTTGAACCATCCACAGGAATGTTTTCAAATCTAACATGCCCCTTACGATATAAACGATAGTATTTGGTTTCCGTATAATCATATTCTGAGTCCGACCACATACGAACCTTTGTCGCATTATAACGAACCTCCCCATCGGCATCCGCATCAAACAACCAGAAAGGAACATATACACCTTTAATTTCTTCAATATGATTTTCTGATTTGAATTCTTTAGGCAATAAAGTCTTACCCTTATAGTGCTGTTTCAAACCTTCCTTAGCCGACTTTTTATCCAATTTAAACGGAATCACTAAATCCGGCTTTAAGATACCACCCAATTTTTCCTTTACGACAATCGGACTTCCACAAAACGGACAAGATGCAGCCGCCATATTTTCATCCGCAACAATTTCACCACCACACGAATTACAAACATATGTCAATAATCCATCAGTTTCATTTTCAGCCCACTCTTGACCTGGCTTCACATCCCACTCAAATTGATCTTCTTCCTCGATCTTTACAGAATCATATTGCTGAAGTGTTTCCAGAGAAAATTCTGTATCACAATAAGGACACTTCATTTTCTGAAGTTTTGTATCAAACGAAATGGAACCATTACAACAAGGACATTTAAACTCTTGTAAAGTACTCATAATTAAAACCCTCTACTTTTCTATGTCATTATCATCAAATGGGTCACCACACTCCGGACAGAATTTAGGTGGATGATGCGGATCCTCAGGTTGCCAACCACACTTATCACAACGATACAATGGTTCATGTGCCGGTTTTTTTGCACCACACTCTGTACAGAATTTACCCTTATTTACAGTACCACAAGTCGGACAAGCCCAACCCTCAACACTAGGCTTAGGCGTTCCACACTCCGGACAGAATTTACCACTTGCTAGATGTCCACAAGTTGGACAAGTCCAGCCATCTGCCTTTGCCTCAGGCTCTACTGCAGGAGCAGGCGTTGGTGTTGGTGCAGGTTGTGCTTGGGCACCAGCTGCATATAAGTTTTGCGCACTAATACCACCCTGATTCATGGCCATACCCATACCCATAAATCCAGTCATTGCACCAGACGCATTATTTGCAGCATCCTTCATAGCTGTAGCCTGGGCACCAACCAAACGACTTGCCGCAACCGTTTGATTCATCGTCATCGCATTTTCTTCCCACTCTGTGATCTTCTTTTCTTGATCCTCAGGAATACTCAAAGAGTTAATATTGAAAGATACAACTTCCAAGCCACGCTTAGCACGCCAAATATCACTCAACTCATCATTTAAAGCTGCCGCAACATCCATTGTGTGAGCTGGAATCTCATAATACATCACACGATCCGCACTCAATTTTGCCAAAGCAGGCTGTAAAGCCGTCATCAATTCACCTTTTAACTTGCCCTCAATGGTTTCAGACTCAAAATCCTCTGCCACATTTCCACAAACATTCGTATAGAATAAGATTGGATCGGCCACACGATATGTAAAGTTACCGTTACAACGCAATTTCACAGACAACTTGAATCCCAATTCTTCATTCACAACCACTCTAAATGGAATTGGAGTCGCCGTTCCATAAAGAACCTCGCCCATTTCTTTTGTGTTCACATAATACACTCTTTGATCCTTAGCCGTATCTCCACCAAAAGTGAAACGCTTAGCCATTGTTGAGAAAGAATCCTTAATACTCTGGCCTAAGCTTCCCGCAAAGATAGAAGGTTCACTTGAAGAATCATACACAAATTCTCCTGGCGTTGCACAAAGCTCAACAACACGACCCTGATCAACAATCAACATACATTGACCATCCGCAACCGCAATCACACTACCATTTGAAATGATATTGTCACTTCCTTTATTACTCGACTTTTTACCCGTCCTTTTAGAACCCTTACGAACCAACACATCCTGCTCTAATGCATCACAATAAAAGTACTCCTTCCATTGATCGCCAAAAACAGAACCAACAGCTCCAGCACCTGCTTTAATTAATCCCATATTATTTACCTACCATTCTTCTATTGTTTTTACTTGTATTTCTTTTACAATCGCTCTTACTAAAGAATCAAATTCATTCGATTTACTCAGAATTTCGATTCTCAATACACCACTTGATATATCTGGACAGTCCACAAGATATGTACGTTTTATATAATTACCATCCTCTTCCTCATATATACATGTCTTATAAGCAAGTATCTCTAAATCTTTATAATCTAGATTTTCAAACTCAACACGAACCACTTCATCATAAGACATCGCATTGTTTCGAATATAAGGAATAGTATCTACAAATACTACAATATCCGTATTCTTACCAAGAATACGATACATCACGCCTGAAGCAACAACTTTACTTTTATACGTAACACGCTCATCATTCACACGAAAATAAGCATCTATATTAGGTAGAGTGAATGTACAAGCTAAGCTCTGCACATTCAACTCTTTTCTTTTGCCATACTCACGATTCTGATTAGACATCAAGTACAAACCTCCTGTCACTTAAATCGTGTCTTATTCATACAAGTTCAATTATTCAACATCTAAAAGTTCAACAACTTTGAACTCTTTAATAATCGCTTCTGCCAATTCATCTGAAATATCGTTATCATCATATTCATTGACTTCGATATGAACGATTCCATTTGTTAGATCTGGATGTTCAATATAGTATGCCTTCTTAACGCTATCCTCATCGGATAAATCCGCAACTAAAGCTCTATATCCACCTACTTTTGTTTCTTTATAGTCAGCTTCTCCATTCAAATCCTTTTCAGCAAGTTCTTCTACAGTGTATCCTTCACTCCATTCCGCAAATGCATCATCTCCTACAAAAACCAGAAGAACTGGAAGATAATCATCATTTACCTCATATTTAATACTCGCAAGTGATTCGTCCATCTCATATACAGGCTTTTCTAAACCCTTCACCAAATAGAAAGAATCCATGTTTGGTAATGAGAATTTACAAGCTAGACCTTCCATTTCTAATTCTTTTCGATCCGCAAACTTCTGCTCCTCTTTCTTCTCTACCGTTTTTGTACCATCCGTCTTTGTAGTCGTACCACCATCACTTGCACCACACGCAACTAGACTCAAGCCCATACCAAGCACAAACAGACTTGTTAATAACTTATTATTTTTCATATTATGTTCTCCTATTATTATTTAATTTCTACCTTCAATTGCTGCAAAGCCGCTAACATTACATCTTCTAAACCTGTCGTATCATCCGAATTATCACGAAGTTTTACAGAACATGACAATATTACATTTTTATCGCCTACTGGATAATTTAACTTATACCTATACGTTGTATCATTGGCACTATTCCAATAATTCGTGTAGCTCATAGAACGATACCCAGAATATTCACCAAGTGTATACTCTGTGAATGGCTCTTCTCCTTTACTTAAATGCTCGTTATGGAAGACGATAGCCTCTTCAAGCGTATCACTTGAATCCGTGCATATAGAAACACTTACTGTACGCTTAGGATCTTCTCTACTTAATGTATAACCAACATTTCCCTTATCCTGATTTCCCTTGATTGTGTCATACTCCATACTTGGCGTATAGAACGAAGTCAAATCTCTCGGTAATATTAATTTTGCACGAGACGATTCGCCAACAATTTTCTTGCTGTTTTCATCCACCTTTTCTTCTTTAACATCCTGTTTTACTTCCTCTTTCTTTTCTTCCTTCACTTTTTCTAGCTTCATATTCTTAATGATAGCCTTCGCAAAAGGTTCTAAATCAGAAGTATCCTTTTCCTTATCATTCTTCTGGTTGATTTCAATAGAAACGACCTTATTGATATCCTCGACTGGATAATCTATATAATAGTGAAGTCTAGTATTTTCAACCGTCCCCAGATTGATGGTATGACTATACGCATCAAAACCCTCAAACGTACAAGGCTTATACTTTTTATCCTCGTCATTTTCACCATACATTGAATTCTGTAGATCCGCACTCTTTTCAGCAGAGCTAGACGACAACAATTTAATTTCAGCATTCAACTCATACTTATTCTCTTCATTTAAACACTTATAGACAATCGAACCATTATCCTTTAACATACTCTCCATTTTACCTACACCCTCTCTAGATGAAGTAAAATAAGGAGACAGATCTTCGGGAACACTCAATTTAGCCGTTCGATCCTGCGTATCGATTTGCTTCTCTTCTTTTTTCTTTTCTTTCTTCTTTTCTGCTACCTTAGCCTCTTCTTTTTTTAGGCTCGGGTTTATCACTTGAACAAGCCACTAAACTCAGTCCCATACCCAAAACTAAGAAGCTGGTTAATAACTTATTCCCATTCATATTATTCTCCTATTAATTCAATCTTTAAATTATGTACCACATCCAGCAACAATGGCTCTAACAAGGAAGTATCGTCATCATTACGTAATTCTTCACGAATGGTTAGTACGACATCTTGACCATCCACTAGATAATCAAGTACATAATGATATTCAATCGATTTATCACTTGACACCATATACTTATATCCAGAATATTCACCTACAGTACATGGCTCATACATTTTTGATTCATCCTTACAAACCTTGTTGTGAGAAATACTGGCAGCCTCTGCTGAATCCCAGCCATCCGTTCCAATTGAGAAATGAATGGTAAACGTACGATCTTTCGCATACAATGAATAACCAAGAACATTCGATTCTTCCATATAGCTATATCTAGAAATTTCTCTAGCAGGCGTATGGAAAGAAGTCAAATCTTTAGGTAAAGTAACTCTTACCTTTTTATTCGCATAACTAATAATCGTACTGTCCTTTTCTTTTTCTTCCTCAGCTGCCTTAGCCTTTTCTTCTTCCTTCTTCTCTTCTTTTACCTTTTCTTCTTTTTCTTCGATTGCCTTAGTCTCTTCTATTTTCTTTTCTTCAGCTACCTTAGTCTCTGGCTCATTTGATGAACAAGCCACTAAACTTAGTCCCATACCCAAAACCAAGAAGCCAGTTAATAACTTATTCCTTTTCACTCTTATCACCTACTCTTCCATACAAATTTCAACAACGATATTATCCAATACAGCAAGTGTTACCTCATCCAAATCATTGGTTTTTTCTTGTTCTACATAAATTTGTAAGACAACATTATCTTCACCAACCGGATAATCGATCAACATCTTAGAATAGGTTTTATCAGACGAATCATATACCGTTGTTTTCTTATAACCGGAATACTTACCAATCGTAAATGCCTTATATTGATCCGCCTCATCTTCAAAACCTGCATTCAAGACATCCGCCGTTTCCTTGGCCGCCTTACGATAATCGCAATCAATTGAAATTCGCGTGATATACGTACGATCATCCGAATGTAAATCATATTTAAGGATACGACCACCCTCTAGCTTACCCGATATATCTAAGCCTTCTTGTTTTGGTGTATAAACCGACAATAAATCTGGCATCGTCATCTTAATGAAATAGCCATTCATTTGTGCGACTCCAGTCATTTCGCCAATCTTTACCTTCTCTTCTTTTTTCACTTGTGAAGACCTTGGTTCTTCTGGCTTTTTTGCACAAGAAACTAGGCTTAAGCCTATACCTAGCGCAAGCAAGATCTTAGCTAGCTTATGATTCATAGGCTTACTCACATTTCTTCTTTTCAACTTTTACATTATCCAAAATTGCAGTAATAATAGCTTCTGTATCCGAATCATCCGCTTCCGCTTTTAGCTTTTGAACAACAACCTTAATTGTTCCTTTAAAACCATCTCGATCCAAATTGAAATACATATTGTACGTTACATAATCATCATAAGAGTAATCCGAAATCTTATTTACACCTGTATAGTTTCCAACCTGATAAGGCTTATAAAGCTTACTCTCATCTTCCTCACCTTTATTGAAGGTTTCAGCCACTTCATCCGCTGTCGCATCTGCATTTGCTTCAATAGCCGCAATCTTTTTCGTATCGGCTTCTTTATTTTCAAAGCTATAGCGAATAAAGGAATCATTGACAATCTCTCCTGTAACCTCTACACCATTTGCTGGCGTATAAATCGTTGTGAAATCTTGAGGCATTGTGATGATGATCTCATACTTCTTGTTGTAGTTTTTGCTCACCACAAAATCCGTTGTTTTCTCTTCTTTCTTTTTCTCTTTCTTTTCTTCCTTTTTAGCTTCAACAACCTTTGTATCTTCCTTTTTAGGCTCTGGATCATTCGATGAACAAGCAGCTAAACTCAAGCCCATTCCGATTACTAATAAGCTTTTCACAAATTTTGCGTTCATGACTATTTAACCTCAACTTTCATATTGCCCAAAATAGCTTTCATCGCTACTTCCATATCCGCAGTATCCGAATCATTGAATTGTTCAACCGTTACAGACATCACTACAGCAGAACCATCCACACTTTCAAAATCCAACAACAAGTTATCTTTACATTTGAAGCTAGGATTTTCACTTGTAGTCACTTTTCTAAAGCCACTGAATTCACCCACCGTGCTAGGCTTATATTGTTCCGATTCATCATCCTTAAATCCTTCATTAATACGATTCGCATAGGCTTCTGCACTCTCAGCACTGATTGGGTTTACATAAATAGCCATTTTAAAATCACCAAATTCATCTTCAAGCGTATATGAGATTTGTTGTTCATTTACTTCTGTTTTAACTTCTAAACCATCTCTACTTGGTGTATAGAATGAAGTAAGCTCAGGAATTGTGACTGTATATGTCTTACTCGAAATTTCTCTTACTAATACAGCATCCGTACTTTCTTCTTTCTTTTCTTCCTTCTCTTCTTTTTTCTCTTCCTTCTTTTCTACAACCTTTGTATCTTCCGGCTTTTCACTTGAACAAGCTGTTAATCCAAAAAACATACTTAGTACTAATGCACTCGCAAACAATTTTTTATTATTCATATTGATACTCCAATTCTAATTTGTCATGATCAAACAAATTTTTGATCTCTAATTTTTCATATAACGGCATTACTTTACAATACGATAAGACTTGTTGATTATAGTCATCATATCCATACACAAATCCGTCTTCTTCCATACCTACACTAAACAATAGGCCAGAATGCGAATTCTCTTGATCCTGCATTGCATACAAACCATTCTCATCGATTTGAAGTGTTACACTCTCATTTGTATACGTACCCTCAAGACTTTTAAACGGCTGATTTTGCAATGCATCAAATAAATCAATCAACTGATCATTTTCTGTCAGTGCCTGCCCACTACGAAGGCTTTTTACTTTATCTAACCCATATAATGGTCCTTGACTACAAACACGCTCAATCGGCAAACCATCCTCAATCGCAATCACTTCCACCAAACCATTTGTCGTTAGCGCAAAACCATAAGTGACACCAGGACCTATTTCATACACATGAACTTGTTTATACTCATTAAAACAACCGTGCACCTTATACGTTTTATCCGTTCCACTATAGTAAAGCGATAGCTTATTATTCTTTAATGTCATAGTCATCTGGTCAAAAGTGGAAGAATCTTCTATCTTATAAGACTTCTTGCGACTTGGCCTATACAAAACCATCTTTGTTCCAGAACCAAAATTTGTGGCGACAGGAATCAATACATTCAATTTTCCTTTGTGGTAAAACACATCCAGATTTGAAGGCAACAAACCAATTGTTTGAGCTCTTAATTCCTTTACATTGTCATAATATTCATTGGCATATACCTGATCAAAAGCCTGTGCAGCCCATACCTTCATATCTTTTTGACTGATTTTATATTTCTTATACAACTTTTTATTCGAAACACGCTTCTTCGTTTTAGAATCAAAATGATACACCTTATACCTAGGATATTCCGTCTCTACTTCTTCCTTAATAACTAAACTCAATAGATTTGAATGTGTATACACATCATAACTAACCTTTGTGTCCGGCAACGTATACCCTTCTTCTTTTGCCTCATCTAAAGAATCTACCAAATCCTTGTATTCATTTTTAATTGTCTGATTCAATTTCTTTGTGCTCTTTGAATCACAATGAATATTGTAGAAATCTGAAATATATACCTCTTCATTAGGTTGTGATTTACAACCTGTAAACATTAGATTCAAACTAAGAAACAAGACCGAACAAAATTTAGTCCAGATCATAGTTCGCAAGAGCTTGATCGGCTGCATCTTTAAATTGCGTACGATCTCCAATGATCGTTGCCCCAAACGCATCCACAGTTTCTTTTGCCTTTTCCTCTAAGTTTTCACCATTCTTTTTAGCTTTCGCCAAATCCCACATACTCTTTGTTGCCTTAAATTGAGTTACTGACTTTTTAATGCCACTTCTAAATGAATCATCTAAGCCAAACAATTTATTTAGATAATCTACATCTTGTTTCATCATCAAATGGAATATAGACATCATTTAAACCTTTTGTATGTACAAAGCCTAAGTGAACACACTTTTTATCTTTATCCGAACCACTCGTTCTAGCTGGCATATTTTCGGTTTTATAAATCTGAAGATTTTCTAGACGATATACACACGCATATAT
>OHVT01000805.1_pt1 | contig 13292 bp, 10 predicted proteins | sample 1579441 | NCBI WGS metagenome assembly OHVT01 (sample SAMEA3882542, study PRJEB24775) | human gut metagenome | biome: human-associated habitat; feature: intestine environment; material: feces | place: Netherlands | collected 2009/2010
TTGAACCGGTATCCGGTCACGGAAAAGGGAAATATAAATTCAAGAAGTAATGTATAGCTTGTTTGAAGTTTTATAAGTTTTTTCTTGAGGTTGTTTTTCATAAAATTCCCTATGGTGAAAGTTTTTATTTGCTTGATAATATAATCTATTTCAAGTTCAGCATTATCATTTATTTGCTGAACCTTTTCTTTATTACTTAAATCGAAAATCGGAGTCCAAGTATCCGGCATTTTCGCACTGAATCTTGCGGACAATGATAAGCCTTTAGGAGCAAGGCTTTAAAACACAAGCAGTTAGTCTATGAAAGTAGGGTAGCTGCTTTTTCGTGTCCCCAAATATATCCCGATAGTCAGCTTTTGTAAAAAAGTAAATCAAATAGAATAAACAGTATACAACAGTTGACAACAGTACTACACTGTTATATACTGTTTACAACAGGAGGGAATATATGAAGATTATAATCAATAACACATCGATGGTACCAATTTATGAACAGATCATGGAGCAGATCAAGGCGCAGATTATCTCCGGACAATTAAAAGAAAATGATATATTGCCATCTGTGAGAACGATGGCAAAGGAGCTGAAGATCAGTGCACTTACTGTGAAGAAAGCATATGACAATCTGGAAGCAGAGGGAATGACTGTCACAGTTCATGGAAAAGGAACGTATGTAGCGGCTTCGAACATACAGCTGATGGAAGAAGAGCGCAGGAAAGAAGTTGAGGCGGATCTGGAAGCGGCGGTTCAGAAGGGAAGGCGCTGCGGAATGAAAGGGGAAGAGATCCGTTCATTGTTTGAACTCATCATGGAGGATGAATAAGTATGTTAGAAATCAAAGGAGTAAAGAAAAGCTACGGAGAATTTCAGTTAGACTGTTCGTTAAATGTCGAAAAAGGAAGAATTACCGGTCTGGTTGGAGAGAACGGAGCCGGTAAGAGTACTTTGTTTAAGGCGGTACTCGGGCTCATTTCTTATGATGCCGGCGAGATAAAGATTCTGGGAAAAACACAGGAAGAGTTAAGTGAAAAAGAGAAAGAGGAGCTGGGAGTCGTCCTGGCAGAAGCCGGATTCACCGGATATTTGAAAGGAAAAGATGTTGAAGCAGTCCTTGCCAGATTGTATCCAAAGTTTGAAGCAGAAAAATTCTATCAGATGTGTGAAGAATATCAGATTCCGTTGAATAAATTCATAAAAGAGTACTCAACAGGGATGAAGGCAAAGCTGAATCTGATCATTGCATTGACACATCAGGCAGAATTCCTGATGCTGGACGAGCCGACAGCAGGGCTTGATGTCGGAGCGAGGGAAGGGATGCTGGATATTTTAAGAGAGTATATGGAAGAGAAGCCGGAGAGAAGTATCCTGATCAGCTCACACATTTCTTCGGATCTGGAACATCTCTGTGATGATATTTATGTGATCCACAAAGGAAAGATTGTGCTCCACGAAGAGATGGATACGATTCTGGAAAAATATGCAGTGTTGAAAGTCAGTGAGGAACAGTATCGGGCAATGGATAAAAGGTATCTTTTGAAAGAGAAAAAAGAGGTTTTTGGAATTGCCTGTCTTACGAACGAGAAGCAGTATTATATAGAAAATTATCCGGAAATCGTAGTGGAGAGCGGATCACTCGATCAGGTGATTCTTATGTTAACAGGAGGCGAGAGAGGATGAAAGGAATCAGAGGGCTTTTGGAAAAGGATTTTCGGTTGTTTCTTCGGCAAGGTGGCAATCTTTTTATGGTATTAGCAGTTGTAGCAATATTTTTTATACTCACGGGAAAAATGGGAGCTGACTTCATTGCAGTGTATATTCCATCTGTTATGGCAGTATATTCAGGTAATACGATTAGCTACGATGAAAATGGTCATGGATACACATATTTGTTTTCTTTACCCGTAAATAAAAAAATATATGTCAGAGAAAAATATATTTTATCTTTTATTATGACAGTATGTGGATGGTGCATTGGGGCAATCTGTGCAGGAATAGCCACGCTTATAAATCCTGAAGAAGTGTTAAATCTGGAAATGCTGGCAATGGAGGTGATCATATTCTTTGTGGTTCAGGCAGTTGCGGGAATTATGATTGCGATCCGACTAAGGTTTGAAGGAGAGAAGGGACGAATCGTGCTGCCGATCGCAATTTTAATTATTTTTGCAATTTGTTATACAATTGGTTCTTTTCTGAAGGCTAACCTAGAATTAAAAGAAAGCATTCTGAATGTGATAGGAGGAACAGGAGATCTTGAAATTGCGATTGCACTTATTGTGTTAAGTCTGCTTGTGTGGTATGCTTCGTATAGGTATAGTATGAGAGTGATGAGAAAGAAAGAGTTTTGAGATGGGAATTGGCAAAAACGAAAAAACATTAACCATAAATATACTTTTGTAACAGATAGAACCTTTGAAAATGAGTATCCGGAGCAGTTTTGCCAAATGACATGGCAAGTTATATAAAATCGTGTTACAATGGCTTTTGTCAAGCTACCTGGGACTATGGAAAATAATGAGAAAATGAGAGAAAAACAGGTAGCATAGAATCTGCGGACATTAAATAAAAAACAAAGGAAAGTGGGGGGATTTTTTGAATGCAGAGAGCAAAACACGAATGACGGAAGGAAGCATCTCCAGGAAAATCATATTTTTTGCGATTCCGCTGTTTATAGGAAATCTGTTTCAACAGTTGTATAATACGGCAGACTCTCTGATAGTTGGCAATTTTCTTGGCAGTAATGCCCTGGCGGCGGTCAGTTCCTCGGGAAATCTGATATTTCTGATGATCGGGTTCATCAACGGAATCGCACTTGGTGCAGGAGTTGTTATCGCGAGGTATTATGGGGCGAAAAATAAGGAATATTTACAGAAAGCGATCCACACGACAGTAGCGTTTGGGCTGGCGGCAGGTCTGGCATTGACGGCAATCGGGATGTTTCTGGCGCCAAAGATTCTGGTGCTGATGGGAACACCGTCGGAGGTGCTTCCACAGTCGATCGAATATTTCCGTACTTATTTTGCGGGTTCCCTTGGATTTGTCATGTACAATATTTTTGTCGGCATCTTACAGTCGGTCGGTGACAGCCGGCATCCGCTGATCTATCTGATCGTGTCCTCGTGTATCAATGTGGTGCTGGATATTTTCTTTATTGCAGGCCTTGGCATGGGAGTCGGGGCAGCGGCGCTGGCAACGGCGATTTCCCAGTTTGCCAGTGCGATTTTCTGTATGATTCACCTGATGCGGACAAAAGAAGAATATCGGTTACAGATCAGCAAGATCGGTTTTGACGGGCTCATGATGAAACAGATCATTCAGAATGGTGTGCCGTCCGGTTTTCAGAATTCCGTGATCTCTATCGCCAATGTTTTCGTACAGACCAATATCAATGCTTTTGGAAAAATGGCGATGGCAGGCTGCGGTTCTTATTCAAAGATTGAGGGATTTGCGTTTCTGCCGGTTACATGCTTTACGATGGCGCTGACAACCTTTGTCAGCCAGAATCTTGGTGCGAAGCAGTACGACCGTGCGAAAAAAGGTGCGCGGTTTGGCATCCTGTGCTCCATAGTGATCGCGGAACTGATCGGTGTTTTGATCTATGTGGCGGCTCCGACGCTGATCGCGGCATTTAATGGAGATCCGGAGGTGGTACATTATGGTGTGATGCAGGCGCGGACGATTGCGCTGTTCTATTTTTTGCTGGCGTTTTCTCACTGTATCGCAGCAGTCCTTCGCGGCTCCGGTCATGCAGCAGTTCCTATGATCGTCATGCTCTGTGTCTGGTGTCTGTTCCGTGTCAGCTATATTACCGTTGCTGTGCACTACATTCCGGATATTCGTGTGATCTTCTGGGCATACCCGCTGACCTGGAGCATCAGCTCGGTGATTTTCCTGTATCTGTTTTTACGTGGAAAATGGGTATATGGATTCGAGAAAAAAAGATAAAACAGATAGTTTTATCACAGGTACTATAATTTTCAGAATTGAGGAAGAATGTTCGTATGCTAAATAAAAAAGAATTCTTAAAATACGCATCAAGATTAGCCTTTCCGATTATGATCCAGAATCTGATCGGAACACTGGTAAATATGGCAGATACAGTGATGCTTGGATATGTGAGTCAGACGGCTATGTCGGCATCCTCCCTTGCCAATCAGTTTACATTTATTCTTTTCTGTTTATACTACGGTATGGCAGCGGGAACATCGGTTTTATGTGCCCAGTACTGGGGAAAAGGTGATAAAAAGACAGTAGAAAAGATACTTGGTCTGGCGGAACGAATCTCGCTGATTGTTTCTGCTGTATTCTTTGCTGTCTCCTTTGCCATGCCAACTACTATTATGAAGATTTTTACCAACAGTCCGGAGACGATTGCTTCCGGTGGTGAATATCTGAGGGTGATTTCCTTCTCGTTTGTATTTATGGGATTCTCTCAGGTTTTTATGAGTGCCCTTCGAAGCATCGGGAAGATCATGCTGCCTTCTGTTACGTATGTAGTTTCTCTTTGCGTCAATGTAATCTGTAATGCCACTTTTATCTTTGGTTTGTTTGGACTTCCGAAGCTTGGTGTTACCGGAGTTGCCCTTGGTACGGTGATTGCCAGAATCGTAGAGGTAGTGATCTGCCTCGTTTACTCGTTACATAGTTCCGATGTCAGATTCCGGATAAAATATTTCTTTGCCAAAGCAGGTGTTCTGTTCCAGGATTTTATGAAGATCGCAACGCCGGCTGTGATTAATGATGTTGTCTGGAGCCTGGCCACTTCAGCATTTGCAGCGATCCTTGGTCATATCGGCGATGATATGGTTGCGGCAAATGCAGTTGCTGTCATGGTGGTAAATATTGGTGCCATCGCCTGTCGTGGCTTCTCCAATGCAACTACGATCATTGTCAGTCAGGAGCTGGGCAAAAACGGTGTCGACACAGCCAGAGAATACGGAAAACGCATGCTCAGGATCACAATTGTTGTCAGCCTGATCGGATGTGGTGTTATTCTGGCGATTCGCCCAGTGATACTGAATTTCTATCGTGACAAACTGACAGAGACCGCCATCTATTATCTTGGTGTCTTTATCATTATGACAACCTGGCGTCTTATGGGGGAAAGCATCAATACCTGCCTGATATGCGGCTGCTTCAGAGGTGGCGGTGATACCAGATTTGGAATGATCACGGATACGATATTTATGTGGCTTGTTGCAGTTCCCCTTACCTACCTGGCAGCATATGTATTCAAGCTGCCGCCGATCTGGGTATACTTTGTAATGACCCTGGATGAATTCGAGAAAATGCCGGTGGTATTCGTTCATTATATCAGAGGAAAATGGCTTACGAATATTACCAGAGATTTCGAGTAATCAGGGAACGGAATCATTATATAAAAGGAACAGTACAATGAAAGCGGGCTGAATGGCATCTTCTGCTATTCAGCCCGTTGCTTAGTATCGTTTTAAAAAATTCTGTGGAACCAGGGGCATGTTTCAGGAAAGAATGTTATCCCTGAGCTGCGATTTATTCGATTCTTTCCTCGTCTGCCCCCGTTGGCTTCTTAAAGTGGCCGACAATTATTTGTACAAGAACCATGCCTCCGATAAATGTAAGAAGAAGACCTGCCGGAATTCCTATACAGGCCAGAAGGAACGTTAAAGGGTCATCGTCGCCTTTCATTTTGTATTTGCCTCTTGGTGTCAGATAAACTTCGACATTTTTTTCGTCGCCTATGCTGACTTCCCGGTAGTAGGTACGTTTCCCTGTATATTTTATTCCATCCACTTCATACGAAAGCTTCGTCACATACTCGTCGTAATCGTCATATTCGTCGTCCGAATTCTTTATGTCATAATCGATAACACGGGCTGTTACCGTCCGAACATCCGCTGATTTCTTATATTCTATGCTGGATACAATTCTGTTAACACTCCATAAAAACACCCCTACAACTGCAAACAGGAATAAAAGACCTATTAGTACCTCACCTATAAAGTGTCCTGTTTTCCTTGATTTGTTTTTCATACACAATCCCCCTCTCAGCTTACATAATCCTGTAGTACACCGTTATCTATGATTATATTACCGGAAAAACAGAAAAGCTGCACTATCACTTGTGTCAGGATAATTTTTCCGCATCATCTGAAAATTTATAGAGTCCTATTTATGAAATAACTAAAAATTTCAATAACTTATCAAAAAAAATTCTATTTTTTTTCAAGACTCTTGTGATTATAATGAATTCATCAGCTGGGAACGAAGCAAATCCGGCAAAATCACCAAACAGGAAAACAGGAGGAACAAAAATGAAAAGAAAAGCATTAGCAGCAATTATGGCGGCAGCTATGGCATTATCCATGGTTGGCTGTGGCGGATCCACATCAGAGTCCACAGACTCTACAAAAACAACAGATACAACAGAAGCAACAGATTCTGCAGAGTCCACAGATTCCACAGATTCCACTGCATCAGCAGACGGAACTGTAGAAAACAAAGACAAACCTCTGTGCTGGTTCAACCGTCAGCCATCCAGCAGTGCTACTGGCGAACTGGACAAAGAAGCTCTGAACTTCAACGCAGATACTTATTACGTAGGTTTCGACGCAAACCAGGGTGCTGAACTGCAGGGAGAGATGGTTCTGGATTACATCAAAGAAAATGCAGACACCATCGACAGAAACGGTGACGGCGTGATCGGATACGTTCTGGCAATCGGTGATATCGGACATAATGATTCTATCGCTCGTACACGTGGTGTTCGTTCCGCACTTGGAACAGGTGTAGATGCAGACGGCGGAGTAGATTCTACACCGGCCGGAACAAACGTAGACGGAAAAGCAAAGGTTGTGCAGGATGCAACTCTGGATGTAGACGGAAAAACATATACCATCCGTGAGCTGGCTTCTCAGGAAATGAAAAACTCAGCAGGTGCAACATGGGATGCTGCAACAGCTGGTAACGCGATCGGAACATGGACAGCTTCCTTCGGTGATCAGATCGATGTTGTAGTTTCCAACAACGATGGTATGGGAATGTCAATGTTCAATGCATGGGCAAAAGACAACAAAGTTCCTACCTTCGGTTACGATGCAAACAGCGATGCTGTAGCAGCAATCGGTGAAGGATATGGCGGAACAATTTCTCAGCATGCAGACGTTCAGGCTTACCTGACACTGAGAGTTCTGCGTAACGCACTGGACGGTGTAGACATCGATACAGGTATCGGTACAGCTGATGAAGCAGGTAACTGCCTGACAGAAGGTGAGGATTACAGATACAGCGAAGAAGACAGATCTTACTATGCATTAAATATTGCGGTAACAGCTGATAACTACAACGACTTCACAGATTCCACAAAGGTTTATGACAAAGTTGCTAACCAGCTGGATGAAAGCAAGAGCCCATCCAAAAAAGTATGGCTGGATATCTATAATGCATCTGATAACTTCCTGAGTTCTACATACCAGCCACTGCTGGAGAACTATGATGATCTGCTGAACCTGAACGTAGATTACATCGGTGGAGATGGACAGACAGAGTCCAATATCACCAACCGTCTTGGAAACCCAAGCGAGTATGATGCTTTCGCAATTAACATGGTTAAGACCGATAATGCAGCAGCATACACATCACTTCTCTCCAAATAATTCAGAGACAGAATAAAAGCGCAAATTGATGAAATTACAGAGGGGTGTCAGCAATGATACCCTTCTTTACTAAGAAAAGGAAGCGCAGCTATGACAGATGATAAGAATAAATATATCTTATCGATTAACGGCATGAGCAAATCGTTCGGTAGAAATAAGGTTCTGAAACATATCAGCATGAATGTCAAACCTGGAACCATTATGGGACTGATGGGTGAAAACGGTGCCGGAAAATCGACAATGATGAAATGCCTCTTTGGAACCTATCAGAAAGATGAAGGAACCATCGTACTGGACGGAAAAGAAGTGAATTTCTCCGGCCCGAAGGATGCACTGGAAAACGGAGTGGCGATGGTACACCAGGAGTTGAACCAGTGTCTTGAAAGAAGTGTTGTAGACAATATGTTCCTTGGAAGATACCCAAAGAATTCCGTTGGGGTTGTCGACGAAGGAAGAATGAAAAAAGAAACATCAGATCTGTTCAGAAAACTGGGAATTACAGTTGATCTGACACAACCAATGAAGAAAATGTCTGTATCTCAGAGACAGATGTGTGAGATCGCAAAAGCGATTTCCTATCATTCCAAAGTCATTGTACTGGATGAACCTACATCATCCCTGACTGCACCGGAGGTTGAAAAACTCTTTAAGATGATGCGTCAGTTGAAGGCCCAGGGGATTTCTCTGATTTACATTTCACATAAAATGGATGAAATATTTGAAATCTGTGATGAAATATCAGTGCTGCGAGACGGAAGTCTGGTTATGACCAAGCCGAGCACAGAAACAGATATGAATGAACTGATCGCCGCCATGGTTGGACGTTCTCTGGATAACAGATTTCCACCTGTAGACAATACACCGGGAGAAGTTATTCTCTCGGTACAGAATATATCGACAAAGTATGCACCAAAGCTGCAGAACATTTCTTTTGATATCAAAAAAGGAGAAATCTTCGGATTCTATGGTCTGGTTGGTGCCGGTCGTACGGAACTTCTGGAGACAATCTTCGGAATTCGTACAAAAGCAGAAGGAAATATCGTATATGATGGAAAAGTACTGAACTTCTCCTCCCCGAAAGATGCTATGGATCACGGATTTGCTCTGATTACAGAGGAAAGAAAAGCCAATGGTCTGTTCCTGAAGGGCGATATTACATTCAATACTACCATTGCAAACATGAAGCATTATAAGAGCGGAGTCGCATTATCGCATGACAAGATGGTGCGTGCAACGGCTGAAGAAATCAAGATCATGCATACAAAATGTATGGGACCGGATGATATGATCGCCAACCTTTCCGGTGGTAATCAGCAGAAGGTCATCTTTGGTAAATGGCTGGAGCGTTCACCGAGCGTATTCATGATGGATGATCCGACACGAGGAATCGATGTTGGAGCAAAATATGAAATCTATGAACTGATCATCAATATGGCAAAACAGGGAAAAACGATCATCGTTGTTTCTTCAGAGATGCCGGAAATTCTTGGTATTACTAACCGAATCGGTGTTATGTCTAACGGACGCCTGGCCGGAATCGTAAATACGAAAGAGACAAACCAGGAAGAATTATTGAGACTCAGTGCTAAATATCTGTAACAGGAGGAAATTTGGAAATGGCAGAAAACAGTGTTATTATTTCGGCTGAAGAAGAAGCAAAACTTTTGAAACCGATCAATGAATATGTGGAAAAGATCCAGAAAAAAATCGATATGTTACGCGTAGACGGATCTGATAAAGTGAATGATCTGAAAAACCAGATCGCTATCGCAAAAGAAAACAAGAACTTATCCAAAGTCCAGAGGGATAAGATCATTGCAAACAGTAAAAAAGAGCTGGAAAGTGCGAAAAGAGTAGAAGCGGCCAACAAAGAAGAAATCAAAAAGCTGATCGCAGAAGCTGAGGACTATCTGGCTAAACATTACAAAAAAGATTACTACGATGTAGTAAACAACAGCTGCAAGGCTGCAAAAGCAGCAGAAAACAGCAGATACGAAAAAATCAAAGCAGATCTGAAGAGCGAGCATCAGAAAAAGATAGCTTCTCTGAAAGATGCAGAAGAGATCAGGGCTGAGAAATATGTGTTTAAAAACAAATTGTTTGATGCACAGATGGCTCATGAATCAAAGATCCAGGAGATCAAAGACAGAAGACATGATGCATACATGCATAAATATCATCTGATCGATCTGCTGAGAACTTCCAAATTCACCTTCCTTCAGCAGAGAGAACAGAAACTGGAAAATTACAGATATTCCTTCAATTTGTCCCAGTTCCTGTACAAAAACGGTCTGTATATCGTAATCATCCTGATCTTCATCGCACTGTGTATCATCACACCGATCGTTAAAAATACACAGCTGCTGACTGTTACCAACATCCTGAATATCTTACAGCAGGCATCCCCGCGTATGTTCCTTGCACTTGGTGTTGCCGGTCTGATCCTGTTAACAGGTACCGATCTTTCTGTAGGACGTATGGTTGGTATGGGTATGGTTACAGCAACCATTATCATGCATAACGGAATTAATACAGGTGCCGTATTCGGACATGTATTTGATTTCTCCACAATGCCTTCCACAGTGAAAGCACTGTTCGCACTGTTAATGTGTGTGATCTTTACAACTGTATTTTCAATGATCGCCGGATTCTTCATGGCAAGATTCAAGATGCATCCGTTTATCTCTACAATGGCTAACATGCTGATCATCTTTGGTCTGGTTACTTATGCTACTAAGGGTGTATCTTTCGGTGCAATTGATTCTGTGATCCCGAATACCTTCATCCCGCAGATCGGCAAATTCCCGACCATCATTCTGTGGGCAGTTGCAGCAGTTATCATTGTATGGTTTATCTGGAACAAAACAACATTTGGTAAAAACCTGTATGCGGTAGGTGGAAACCCGGAAGCTGCAGCAGTATCTGGTATCTCTGTATTCAAAGTAACTATGGGAGCATTTATTCTGGCAGGTATCCTGTACGGATTTGGTTCCTGGCTGGAATGTAACCGTATGGTTGGTTCCGGTAGTGCAGCTTACGGACAGGGATGGGATATGGATGCCATCGCAGCCTGCGTAGTTGGTGGTGTATCCTTTACCGGTGGTATCGGTAAGATCTCCGGAGTTGTAACCGGTGTACTGATCTTTACCTCCCTGACATACGCACTGACAATTCTTGGTATTGATACTAACCTTCAGTTCATCTTCGAAGGTATCATTATCCTGGCAGCCGTAACACTTGACTGTCTGAAATATGTACAGAAAAAATAATGAGACATTCATAAAGATACCAGGAGTGCAAAGCACGTAGCAATCTGGTATCAAAGGGGTCAGAAAAACTTTTGATTCCAACATCTTCATAAACAGATAGAATATAAGACAGCCCGGTCGTCCGATGGATGACCAGGGCGGTCTTTTGTTCTGTTCTGGCAAAATTTGTAACTATTCAGAGCCATGCGAAATGGAAGAAAAATCGCGAATCATGTTTACATGAATGAGCTATTTTTCTGGAATTTCATATGGCGAGAAGCAACATCGAGATGCAGCGTAAGCGGAATCGAGATGGGGCTCTGAATAATTACAAAATTTTTGTAACTATTCATTCAGCAGAGAGCAATCTTCTGCTATAATAAAGGAATAATAATATGCTCCGCAAAACAGGAGGATAAGGATGGAACAATATAAAGTGATTCTTGTCGATGATGAAGTAGAGGTCATCGATGTTATGAAAAAAAAGATCCGCTGGAATGATCTGGGATTTGACGTAGTGGGAAGTGCCACCAACGGCGTGAAGGCTCTGGAGCTGGTGGAAAAGCTTCAGCCTGATGTGGTGCTGACGGACATTAAGATGCCTTATATGGATGGACTGGAGCTGGCAAGAAAGCTGAACCAGGACTATCCCAATATTTACATTATGCTTTGCACCGGTTTTGATGAATTCGAATATGCAAAAGAGGCCGTCCATCTGGAAATTAAGGAATATATGCTGAAACCCATCAGCGCCACCGAGCTGTCAGAAAGCCTGATGAAGCTGAAAACCACACTGGACAGGGAACGGGAAGAAAAGTTAAATGTAAAAAAACTGGAAGACTATTTCCAGGAGGTATTACCAAAGCTGCAGTCCAATTTCTTCATTTCCCTGATTGAAGGAAGAGTCAGAGAAGAGGACTATGAACGATTCCTTTTGGATTATCAGGTGGATATGAAGGGACCTTTGTTTTGCTGTATTATCTTTCATACCTCGGAAAATGATGTGCCGGATGGGATGAATCCCTTATTATTATCCATGTCTGTGGAACGGGAGATCAAACAGCGGCTGACCGAGAATTGCAACTGCCAGGAATTCATCTATATGGGTAATACTATTCTGATTATGGAACTCCATTCAGAAGATGAAATAGCTCAATTGACGGACAAGTGTGACCGGTTCTGCCGCTGGGCATGGAGAATTATAGGGGCGGCAGTTACCGCAGGGATCGGAACTGTCTGCAACAATCTGTACGATATCAGTATTTCCTACGAGGGAGCCAGAGAGGCGGTGTCCTACCGTGTCCTGTACGGAACAAAACGAGCCATCAATATCGCAGAGATCGTTCCCAAAGAGTCAAAAAAGGCGGTTCCCTTAGAAGAAACAAGGATGCAGGAGCTGTTTCGAGCCATCCATGTAGGGAATCAGGAGAAGATCCGGAAAGAAGCCATCAAAGAGACAGAAAAGCTCCATAAGAATGCAGCCACCATCAGCCAGTACAATCTGGCTACCATGGAGATCGTCAGCGGATTTTTCAAGTTTTGTGCCAATAATTCCATGGACTTCAATGAAATCTCCGGCAATGTACAGAATCTTTATGAAAGAGTCACCCAGTTCGATGAAAACTCCATGACAAACTGGATTATCAATATGTCTACTGCCATCAGCGAAAAACTGAGAAGTACCAGAAACAGTACCTCCAGACGGATCATCACCGATGCGCAGAACATCGTAAAAGACAGATATATGGAACCGGCGCTCTCGCTGGATGATGTGTGCGCAGATCTTGGGGTGTCCAATTCTTACTTTTCGTCCATCTTTAAAAAGGAGACCGGTCAGTCCTTTGTCTCCTATCTTACCGATTACCGAATGGACAGGGCAGAAGAAATGGTGCTGAACACCGATGAAAAAAGCTATAAGATCGCAGAAAAAGTAGGATATCAGGATGCGAACTACTTCAGCTATGTATTCAAAAAGAAATTCGGTGTTTCCCCTTCCAAATACAGAGCTTCCGGAAAATAAAAAGACGGAAAGCAGAAAGAGCAAGCACAGAAAGACTCCGAGAGTACATCAGGCAGAAAAGAGGGAACAGGTGAAAGGGAAAATACATGAAAGATAGAAAAAGAAAGCCGGATTCCCGGAAGAATATCGCACTTAACATACAGTCGATTATCCTGTCTGTTCTTATGGCGATTTCACTGGTTACGATCATTGTAATGGGATTGCTGCTTTACCATCGATTCAAGCTGGCTCTGGAAAAAACAGCGGTAGACAACACGGAAGCTACCGTGGAGGCTACCGTAGACCGGTTAAATGCAGATCTGCTGGATATCCGGCAGATCCTGAACGGGGCAAACTACAACGTAGTCCAGCAGTTTGATATATCCAGCCGGGAATTCTCGGAGCAGTTCAGTC
>OHVT01000821.1_pt1 | contig 13070 bp, 9 predicted proteins | sample 1579441 | NCBI WGS metagenome assembly OHVT01 (sample SAMEA3882542, study PRJEB24775) | human gut metagenome | biome: human-associated habitat; feature: intestine environment; material: feces | place: Netherlands | collected 2009/2010
ATGGGATAGACGGCGGTGTTGTACCAGAAGGTGGCCATACCGATGCCCCGGCGGACGGGGCCGGTGTCCTTGGCAAATTCCGCCAGCTTCCTGTCATAGTCGATGTACTTCTTGCCTGCCTCCAGGCACTGGCGGAAGGAATCGTCATAGTTGACGTTGTGGGAGAAGCCGTCCTCGTACCCCTGGGGCATGATGTTCTGCATCCGGAAGGCCAGGGGGTCCATGCCCACGGCCTTGGCGCAGTCCTCCACGTTGGCCTCGTCGGCAAAGGAGGCCTGGGGCATACCATAGCCCCGCATGGCCCCGGCGGCGGGCCGGTTGGTGAACACGGTCCAGGCGTCGCACTCCATGTTGTCGCAGGGATAGTGCTGAGGGAAGGAGCCCATGGCCTTGGCCACGATGCTGTGTCCGTGGGAGGCGTAGGCCCCCTGGTTGGAGAACAGCTCCACCTTCCGGGCGGCAAAGGTGCCGTCCGGCCGGAGCCAGGACACAATGTGGAACCGGATGGCGTGGCGCACCCGGTTGGAGACGAAGGTTTCCTCCCGGGAGCAGTCGATGCGGACGCAGCGCCCGTGGACCTGGGTGGAGCACCAGGCGCACAGGGGCTCATACAGGGCGTCCTGCTTGTTGCCGAAGCCGCCGCCGATGTAGGGCTTGATGATCTGAATGTCCGCCCAGGGACGGCCCAGGGCCTGGCCCACGATGCGGCGGATGATATGGGGGATCTGGGTGGACGCCACCACGACGATACGGCCGTTTTCCTCATAGGCAAAGCAGCCGTGGTTCTCGATGTGGCTGTGCTGCACGGTAGGCGTGTCGTACCAGCCCTCCACCTTGATGAGCCCCGGCTCCTGAATGGCGGCCTGATAGTCGCCCTTGCGGATATCGGAGTGCTTGAGGATGTTGTTGGGATAGCCCTCATGGAGCTGGGGCGCGCCGGGCTCCATGGCCTTCTGGACGTCCAGCACGAAGGGCAGCTCCTCGTACTCCACCTTCAGGGCGCGGACGCCCTGCATAGCGGACACCTCATCCTCGGCGATGACCACGGCGATATCATCGCCGTAGTAGCGCACATGACGGTTCAGCAGGTTGCGGTCGGCCACGTCCTGATGGCCGGGATCCATGGACCAGGGATGACCCGCCGTGGGGAAGCAGTGCTCCGGCACGTCGAAGCAGGTCAGCACCTTCACCACGCCCTCGATGGCCTCAGCCGCGGACGTGTCAATGGACTTGACGTAGCCGTGGGCGATAGTGGCGTGCTTGATGCGGGCATACAGCGCGCCCGCAGGCATACGGTCCTCGTAGTATTTTGTCCGCCCGGTGGCCTTGTCAAAGGCGTCCACACGGATCTCGCTCTTTCCCACCTTACTCATAGTAGGCAGCCTCCTGTTGCAAAACTTGGAAATGTCGTCTATATTTTTTGCTAATGATACATATTCACGAAAATTATAGCACGGGACAGGGGAAATGTACAGCGAAAGCGTGATTTTATTTTCGGAATAACGATACGGCGAAGCTTGACGGGGCATACTGAAGCTGATACACTGGAACACACGAAAGAGGGTGGTTTGCATGGCGGACCTGCGGATCGGCTGCCTGGTCATGGCGGCGGGCAGCGGCAGCCGCTTCGGGCGCAATAAGCTGGAGGCTGTGGTGGACGGAAAAAGTCTGCTGCGCCGTTCGCTGGAGGCGGTGCCGGCGGAGGAATTCGCGCAGGTGACGGTGGTGACGCAGTACGATGCCGCCGCGGCGCTGGCAGAGGAATTCGGCTTCACGGTGGTGCGGAACGACCGTCCGGAGGACGGCCTGAGCCGCACGGTGCGTCTGGGCACCGAGGCCATGGCCGGCTGCGGCGCTATTCTATATCAGGTGGCGGACCAGCCGCTTCTGGAGCAGGACACCGTGCGGCGGGAGATCGAATATTTCCGGACGCATCCGGACCATATCGTGGGCCTGGCCCATAACGGCGTGCGGGGCAACCCGTGCATCTTTCCCCGGAAGTTTTTTCCGGAACTGATGGCGCTGGAGGGCGATGTGGGCGGCAACGTGGTCATCAAGGCCCACCCGGATGCGCTGCTGCTGTATGAGACGTCCGCGGCGGAGCTGCGGGATGTGGATACGGTGGAGGCGCTGGCCGCGGTACAAGAGGATAGACAGATATGAAAGAGCACCCCTTTGGGGTGCTCTTTTACGTTTATTTCTTGGGTGCGTAGGGGGTGTTCTTCAGCGGCAGGCTGAATTCCCGTTCGCCGGTGAGGCGGTAGTAGGCGTCGGCAATGGCAGGGGCGGTGGGGATGGAGGTGATCTCACCGATGCCGATGGCACCGCCGGCCACATTCAGGCCGGGCTTCTCCACCACGATGGCCTGGATCTCCGGCGGGATCTGGTTGGCACGGAACAGGCCCAGCATACCGTATTTGGCGGTGGGCTTGCAGTTCTCGTCGATGGGGTATTTCTCTGTCAGCGCGTAGCCCATGGACATGACCACGCCGCCCTCGATCTGACCCTCCACGCTCAGGGGATTCACGGCCTTGCCCACGTCATGGGCGGCCACCATCTTCTTGATGCGGCCCGTCTCCTTATCCAGAATACACATCTGGGTGGCGTAGCCGTAGGCCACGTGGCTGACGGGGTTGGGTACGTCGGCGCCCAGGGGGTCGGTCTTGGCCAGATACTCGCCGTAGAACTCCGTGCCCTTCAGGTCGGCAAGGGATTTGCCGGCGTCCAGCTCCGCCTTCAGCTTTTCGCAGGCGCGGCGGGTGGCCTCGCCGGTGACAAGGGTCTGGCGGGAGCCGGAGGTGTCGCCGGAGTCGGGGGCGATCCAGGTATTGCTGCGCTCGTAGACGATATCGTCCCGATGCAGCCCGGTGTTGGTGACCACCACCTGCACCAGCACGGTGCCCAGTCCCTGGCCGATGCAGCTGGCGCCGGAGTAGATGTGCACCTTGCCGTCGCCCTCCACGATGAGCTTGCAGCGTCCCCAGTCGGGGATGCCCACGCCCACGCCGGCGTTCTTCATGGCGCAGGCGATACCCACCGGATCGCCGTTTTTCACCGCCTCGTCATAGGCGGGCTTGATGGCCTCCAGTGTCTCTACCAGACCGGTGGAGTCATCCACGATCTGGCCGTTGGGCAGCACACCGCCGGGGCGAATGGCGTTGCGGTAGCGGATCTCCCAGGGGGAGATGCCCACCAGGTCGGCCATCTGGTTCAGCAGCGTCTCGGTGCAGAAGCAGGTCTGGGTGACGCCGAAGCCCCGGAAGGCGCCGGCGGGGGGGTTGTTGGTGTAGTAGGCGCGGCCCTCGATCTCGAAGTTCTCATAGGCGTAGGGACCGGCGGCGTGGGTGCAGGCACGTTCCAGCACGGGGCCGCCCAGAGAGGCGAACGCGCCGGTGTCGGACACCACGCTGGCCTTGACACCCTGAATGATGCCGTTTTCGTCGCAGCCCATGGTGAAGTCCATGTCCATGCTGTGGCGCTTGGGATGGACGAGGATGGACTCCTGGCGGCTGAGCTTGAACTTGACGGGCCGGCGGCTCAGGTAACACAGCAGCGCGGCGTGGTGTTGGACGGACATATCCTCCTTGCCGCCGAAGCCGCCGCCCACCAGGCAGTTCTGCACCTGGCAGTGGTCATAGTCCACGCCCAGCATGGACGCGCACTCATGCATGGTGGTGTGGGCACTCTGGTCAGTGGTCAGCAGCTTTACGCCGCCGTTGTCCAGCGGCAGCGCCACGCAGCACTCCGGCTCCAGGAAGGCGTGCTCCGTCCACGGGGTGGAGAAGTGCTCGGTCAGCACATATTTGGCGTTTTTGATAGCACCCTCGGAATCGCCGCGGGAGACGTGCTTGTAGGCCTGGACGTTGCTCTCCTCCTCGTCGAACACCAGCGGCGCGCCGGGGGCGGCGGCCTCGGCGGGGTTGTGGACGGCGGGCAGGACTTCGTACTCCACCTTCACCAGCTTCTTGGCGGCCTCCACCGTCTCCTGATCCACGGCGCAGATCAGTGCCACACTGTCGCCCAGGTAGTGTACCAGCTCGCCTACGCCGATCAGGGTGGGCTGATCCTTCTTCAGATGGCCTACGTTCACCTTGCCGGGAATATCCTTCTGCGTGGCCACGCAGATCACGCCGGGCAGCGCCTCGGCCTCGCTGGTGTCGATAGAGAGAACGCGGGCGCGGGCATACTGGCTGCGGACCGCACCGCCGTAGCACATACCGTCCACATAAATGTCATCGGGATACTGGCCATAGCCCAGGACCTTTTCCTCCACGTCCAGTCGGTGGACGCGGCTGCCCATCTGCCAGTCGTCGGCGGAGGGGGCGGGCAGCTTGCCCTCGCGGAATATCTTAGCCGCCAGCAGGATGCCGTCGATGATCTTCACGTAACCGGTGCAGCGGCAGATATTGTTGCGGATGGCGAAGGCGGCCTCCTCGCGGGTGGGATCGGGGTTCACGTCCAGCAGCCCCTTGGCGGAGATGACCATGCCGGGAATGCAGAAGCCGCACTGCACCGCGCCGGCCTCGCCGAAGGCGAAGGTGTAGACCTGCTTTTCCCAGTCGCTGAGCCCCTCTACCGTGAGGATGGTTTTGCCCTCCAGCTTGTCCGTCTGGGGGATGCAGGCCTTGGTGGGCTTGCCGTCGATGAGGACGTGGCAGGTGCCGCAGGCACCCTCGCTGCATCCGTCCTTTACGGAGGTCAGGTGCAGCTCGTCCCGCAGAAAGCGGATGAGCTTCTGGTTCTTTTCCACAGTGACGGACTTGCCGTTCACGGTAAATGTCGCCATAGTGTATCTCTCCTTTGCGCCCGGCCGGGCTTATCTCTGGTATTTGCAGAAATTATAGCACGGGAACGACGGAAAAACAAGGTGAGAACCGCCGCATTTTGTCCAAGGCGTGATAGTATATCGAGAATATCGAATAAAAAGAAAGAAGCCGCCCAAGGCGGCTCCTTCAAACAAAAGCTTTCTTACGTCTCCAGCACCGGAAGCATGATCTGCAGCAGAAACTGGCCCTGCCGGGCGGAAAACACGCACAGGCCGCCGTTGCGCTGGGCGATGGCCTGGATGCTGCGGCATCCGTAGCCGTGTCCTTCCCGGTCACTGATAGGCAGGCCGTCCCGCATGGCTATCGGTCCGGCGCAGGGATTGCGTATCTCGATGAGAAGCTTGTTCTGCCGCACACCGCAGTACAGGGAGATCTGCTTCCGGTCGGCGGGCAGGTCCGCCACGGCGTGCAGGGCGTTTTCCAGACCGTTGCTCAGCAGAGAGCACAGCTCCGTGTCCGAAATGGCTACATCGTTGGGCAGTGAGGCATCCACGGTCAGCACGGCGCCCTGCCGCTGGGCTTTGTCGGTGAAGGAGGAGCACAGCAGGTTCACCAGATGGTTTTCGCAGAAGCGGCGGGGCGTGATGGCCTCGATATCCGCCTGGACCTTTTTGATATACGCTGCCGCCTCGTCCGGCCGTCCCACGGACAGCAGACCGTCCAGCATATTCAGGTGGTGGCGCATATCGTGCTGATAGACGGCGGTCTGGGTCTCCAGCCGGTGAAGGGAGTCCATCTCAGACTGGGACTGCTCCAGCTCCATGGTCAGCATGGAGCGCTGCATCTCCGCCGCCGCACGCTTCTGCGTCTCCAGATAAAAGGCGGGCAGGAACAGGATATAGAACGTCACCAGCACCGTGGGCAGGAACTCGCTGATGATCAGCACGTTGGAGTACAGCGCATTGGAGTACACCGTGGTGGCATAGTCAAATACATAATAGGTGACGGGCAGGCTGCCGAACAGCAGCAGCGTCCACCGGGAGTAGGTCATGGTGGCATAGGCCGCCTTCACCAGAAAGCGCTCGCACAGCCAGAACACCCCCACCAGCAGGACGATGTACGCAATGTCGGCGGCCAGCATGCTGCCGGTCAGGGCTTCCACGGCGTTCTTGCCCCAGCGCAGCGGCTGGCAGCACAGATAGGCCGTGCAGGTGCTGACCACAGCCACGCCCAGCGGCTTTTTCAGCGCCAGCGTCAGTATCAGCACCAGCGGCAGGTGGACGATCAGCGGGTACAGCTGCATGGTCTTGTCCGTGCCCAGCGTCAGCGCAAACAGGGATTGCAGCACCAGAAACACGGGGCACAGCAGCGCCACCAGCTTTTTGTCTCTTTTTTCGGTGCAGCCGCCGGCGATGGATACGCTGAGAAACAGCCCGTAGATCAGCACCAGCCCGTAGTTGAACACGTCCAGCGCCGACTGGAATGTCACATCAAATACGTCCTTCATGCGTCCCTCCCGGAAAACAGCAGGGCCAGATAGTCCTTTTGCAGCTGGCCGTACAGCAGACGGGACACGGGCACGTTATGGCCGCTGAAGGTGATGACCCCGGCGGGGGAGAGCTTTTCGGCCTGGAGCATATTGACGATGTAGGACCGGTGGACCCGCATGAACTCCGGGCGGGCCAGCAGCGCCCCTTCATACTCGCGCATGGAGGCCGCTACCTCGTGAACAGTGCCGTCGGCCATGTTGAAGAACAGGTGTTTGCCGTTGACCTCCACATAGCTCAGCTGGGAAAAGGGCAGGCGCACCAGCATACCGTTGGATTTGACGGTCAGGCCGTCCTGCGGCTTCTGATCCCGCAGATACAGCTTGTCCAGCACCGGATAGAGCAGCTTGGCATTGATGGGCTTGAGCAGATACTCCGCCGCCCGGACGCCGTAGCTTTCGTAGGCGAAGCCGGGAGAGGTGGTGAGAAAGATTATGTCCGCCGCCGCGTCGAAGGAACGGATCTCCCGTGCGGCGTCCATGCCGGTCATGCCGGGCATCAGCACGTCCAGCAGATACAGGGTGAAGCGCTCGGCGCGGGCGGCGTCCAGCAGCTGGCCGCCGCTGCGGAAGGTCTGAAAGCGGACATCGGAGTGCAGGTCAGACTGCCAGGCCTGCAAAAGCGCCGTGAGCTTTTCCAGTTCCTCGATCTGATCATCACATACTGCGATATACATGGCGCCGCCTCCTTGTGCTTTTCTTGTGCTTCCGCGGCTTTATTTTATCATAAGAAAAGGGAATTGTCACCGCAAATTTTACATTTCGCGGACGTGTATGTGCATTTCGCGGCATATACATCCCCAAACTCCTCCACATCTGGTACGATGTCCTTCGCAGGGACCACTGTGCCCTGCGGAAGGGGGCGTTTGCGTATGAAATGGGTCATCTGGCTCGTGGCGATCGCCAGCACTTCAGCGCTTGTCGCCCTGTGGTTCTGGGAGGTCCGCCGTCTGCTGCGTCAGCACCGGAGCATGGTAGAGAGCGCCCGGTGCCAGCTGGCCGCTTTTGAAAAGCGGGCGGCAGAGGCTGCGGGCAATGCTGATGTGGCGGAGGTCCTGCGGCGCAGCGAGAGCATTTACCGGCAGGCCGCCGGCAACTATAACGAGACACTGCATCGGCCATGGATCTATATTCCCGGGCGGCTGATGGGCTTCCACTATGAGGAGGCCGCGAAGGTCCCCGGCCGGGTACATAGATAGATGAGCAGGAAAGAGAAGCAACAAAAACCATTGGGAGGGTATTGTTATGCGCGATGAAATGAAACGGACGATGTTTGAACTGTTCGGCGTGGGCAGCGAGGATGACAAGGTGCTGGCCGCCGGCGGAAAAAAGCCTGTCGCAAAGCCGGAGCCGGTAAAGACCGCGCCGGTGCAGGCACCGGTACAGCCTGTGGTGAAGGCCAAGGCCGCCAGCTATCTGGCTGCGGGTACTTCACTGGAGGGCACACTGCGCTCTGACGGCGATGTGGAGATCGCCGGAGCATTCAAGGGCGAGGTCATTACCACCGGCACGGTGACGCTGCGCTCGGTCATCCAGAGCAATATCACCGCCGGCAGCCTGAACCTCATCGGCTGTACGCTGACCGGTGATGTAAAGGTCACGGGCACCGTTACCGTCAGCGAGGATTCTCAGGTGACGGGTAACATCAACGCCAAGGAGCTGCTGTGCGCCGGTAAGGTCAACGGCGATCTGGAGATCACCGGCGGCACTACCCTGGAGGAGAAGGCTCAGATCAGCGGCGGCCTGGTGACGGGCACGCTGGCGGTGGTCAAGGGCGCGGTCATCCGCGGCGGTGTGGAGATCAAGGCGTTCTCCGGCACGGCCAAGCAGGAGCCCAAGCAGGAGCACAAGCAGGAGCACAAGGCCAACTGACTGCGATCATGTGATCGGCGGCCGTGCAGCGGACGCTGGTACAGGAGGTATATATTATGGGCCTGTTCAGCAACAATATCCAGTATGCCGGCGGTTTTATTGAGCAGGAGGACGGCCCGGTTATGATCGCTATGCTGGACGGCATCGGCATGAATGGCCTGTATTTCCGCCTGTATATGGGCGAGTAAGCTGTGATAAAAAGGAGCACCCGGCCGGGTGCTCCTTTTTGCTTTTTTATTCTTTCGCCTCGTCCGCGTCCTCTGTTTGAGGCAGCAGCGTTACCTCCGCCGCATTCACCTGATGGTCCAGAATGGAGGTCACATGGATCCGCATCCCCTCAGCCTCCAGCGTAATGTCCTGCGGGCCGTCGTCGGGTATCATGCCCAGCGCGTCGAACACCAGGCCGGTCAGGGTGTCATGCTCCTCCTGGTCCAGCTCGATGCCAAGTGCGTCCTCCAGATCGTCCAGCTCTACGTTGCCGGTGATGACCAGGGAGCCATCCTCCCGCTTTTCGATGCGGGGCTCATCATCGTCCGAAATGTTGCTGTCGTCGCTGCCCAGGTCGCCCACCAGCTCCTCAACCAGGTCGTTCAGCGTCACGATGCCCACCATGCCGCCGTACTCGTCCAGCACCACGGCCAGGGGATTGCCGGTACGCTTCATGTTGCGGAACAGGGCGTCGGCCTTAATGGTCTCCGGCACGAAGTACGGCGTGCGGACGGCGCCGGCCATTACGCTCTCCCGGCTCTTATCCGCCAGGCGGAAGTACTCCTTGGCGTTCAGAATGCCCACCACATTGTCCGCACTGTCCTCGCACACGGGGTAGCGGGTGTGCCGCGTGTTGTGGATCGTCTCGGCCCAATCGTCCATGGTGTCGTCCAGCCACAGCAGATCCACGTCCGTGCGGTGGGTGGCGATCTCCTCGGCGGTCAGGTCATCAAACTCAAAGACATTCTGGATGAACTCCTTTTCCTCATGGTCGATGCCGCCGTGCTCGCTGCTGGCGTCCACCATCATGCGGATGTCCTCCTCGCCCACCTGCTCCTCGGCCTCGTTGGGATCAATGCCCAGCAGCCGCAGTATGCCGTTGGTGGACGCGCTCAGCAGCCACACGATGGGCGCGAACAGCTTGGAGATGACAGTGATGAGCCCGGAGATGTTCAGCGCTACCTTCTCCGACTGCTTCATGGCGATCCGCTTGGGCACCAGCTCGCCGAACACCAGCGTGAAGAAGGACAGGATCAGCGTGATCAGGATCACGGCGAGGGTGTTCAGCGTGGCGGGGGGAATCGTTACGCCCAGCCCAACCAGCCAGTCCACCAGCGGATCGGAGAAATTCTCCGCCGCGAAGGCGCTGCCCAGAAAGCCCGCCAGGGTGATGGCCACTTGAATAGTGGCCAGGAACCTGGCCGGCTGGGCCGTCAGCCGGCTGAGCCGCTTGGCCTTCCGGTTGCCCTCCGACACCATTTTGCTCAGCTTCACCTCATTCACCGAAAGTACGGCGATCTCCGCGCAGGCGAACACGGCGTTCAGGGCGATAAGCACCACCTGTAAAAGCAATAACCAACCTATTGAGGTATCCAAATTCTGTCTCCTTTCCCGGGCTCCGCTGTTTTCGCGGAGCGCCTCCTCTCGCTTTTTGCGCGATGTAAAAAGCGCAAAAGACACGGCCTGTGTGCCTCGCGCACAGGTCATGTCTCACGTCATTCTCTGTTGTTCTGATCTCGTTCAGGGCAAGAGTCGCTGCCGGCTGTGTCCATCCTGTGATAGAACCTCCCTGTATTTTTGGTTATGTTTTATTATACAGATGTGTAGGGGATATGTCAATATGACCGGAGGGAAAAGTGCCGCGGACGTCATGTCCGCGGCACAGTCATGTTACTCTGTCAGCAGCGTTTCCAGCCGCGCACGGATCAGACCCAGCAGCGTGTCGTTGTCCGGCTTGTCGGTGTATTCCGACGGGTCGCACAGCATGGTCAGGTCCTCGGTAAAGTGCCCGGCCTCGAATATATCCAGCCCCGCCTGCTCCAGACAGCCGGCAAAGCGCACCAGGTCGGCATTGCCGTCCAGCTCGCCTCGCTTCCGCAAGGCGCCGGCCCAGGCGAACATGGTGGCCAGGGGGTTGGTGGATACCTTTTCTCCCTTCCGCCAGCGGTAGAAGTGGTCGGTGACGGTGCCGTGGGCGGCCTCATACTCGAAGCAGCCGTCCGGGGACACCAGCACGCTGGTCATCATGGGCAGGGAGCCGGAGGCCGCAGCGACCAGGTCGCTCATCACGTCGCCGTCGTAGTTCTTGCAGGCCCAGACGATGCCGCCCTTGCTGCGGAGGACCTTGGCCGCGATATCGTCGATGAGCGCATAGCGGTAGTGAAGTCCCGCCTGTTCAAAGGCGGCCTTGTACTCCTCGTCATAGACCTTCTGGAACAGCAGCTTGAAGGTCTGGTCGTAGTCCTTGGAGATGGTGTCCTTTGCGCCGAACCACACGTCCTGCCCCACGGACAGGGCATAGGTGAAGCAGCAGCGGGCGAAAGAGAGGATGGAGGCGTCCCGGTTGTGCATGGCCTGCACCACGCCGGGGCCCTTGAAGTCGAATACCGTCTGGCGGCTCAGCTCCCGGCCGCTTTCATCGGTGAACACCAGCTCCGCCTTTCCGGCACCGGGTACGCGGTATTCCACCGCCTTGTACAGGTCGCCGTAGGCGTGGCGGGCGATGGTGACAGGCTTCTCCCAGCAGGTCACCACAGGCTTGACCCGCTTCAGCAGGATGGGTGCGCGGAACACGGTGCCGTCCAGCGCCGCCCGGATGGTGGCGTTGGGGGACTTCCACAGCTGGGTCAGGCCGTACTCCTCCTGGCGCTGCAGGTTGGGGGTGATGGTGGCGCACTTCACGCCGATCTTCAGGCGCTTGATGGCCTCCGCTGCCTGTGCTGTGACGGCATCTGCCGTCTCCTCCCGGTGGGGCAGGGACAGGTCATAGTATTCGGTGTTCAGGTCCACGAAGGGCTTAATAAGTGTGTCCTTTATCATGCCCCACAGCACATGGGTCATCTCATCGCCGTCCAGTTCGGCGATGGGGACAGGCATTTTGATCTTTTCCATTCAGTTCACCGCCTTTGCCGCGTAATAGTTGATGAGGCACCCGCGCAGCAGCAGCTCGCGCTCCTCCGCGTTGGTGTTTTTCAGATAGAGGAGGAGGTCCGTTTTCCTGCCGTCATGCAGCAGTACCGCGGGAAATTCCTCGTCGCCCCGGGCCACCTTCTCCCGCACCTCCGGGACGTAGATAAAGTCGCCGGGTGCGCCGTCAAAGCTGTCGTCCGCCGCCAGTGTAAAAGGCAGCAGGCCCCAGTTGACGCAGTTGGAGCGATAGCGCTTGGTGGCGAATTCGTAGCAGATGTTGGCGCTGCCGCCCAGCACCCGCTGACAGGAGGCCGCCTGCTCCCGGGCAGAGCCGTCGCCGGGCTTGTTGGCAAAGATAACGGAGCCGATGTGCAGCCGGGACAGACTGCGCGTATCCAGACCCAATGCGTGCAGCGTATCCGCCAGCACCGCCGGTACCTCACCTGCGGCCCGGGCGCTTTCCAGCGCCGCCGCGGCCTTGGCCCGGGGCACATAATCCGGGTCGCGGCGGGACAGGGTGAACTGCGCCAGCTTCATGGGGTTGGAACGGTAGGAGGACGTCTCGCCGGAGGGGATGAGCTCGTCTGTGGTGGTGACCTCATCCCGCAGAACGGAGGCCACCTGTAGGAGCAGATCATCGGATAGGGCGGGGATGGCGGGCCATTCGGCGATGTTGGGGCCGTATTGCAGCGGGGCGTCCGGCTGGGGATGGCCGAAGCCGCGGTAGACCCGCTTGTCGTACACGGAGGCGTCGAACTTTCTGGTGGCGGCGGCGGGGGCATCGTAGTCCACGTCCGCCGCGGAGGTGAGCACGCCGTGGTTCCGCGCGGTGGCGGCAATGGAACGGGCGTCCATCAGGATCACGCCGGACAGCTGGCCGTCGCCGGGCTTGGAGCCCTCGCGGTTGGGGAAATTCCGGGTGGTGTGGCGGATGGATAGGGCATCGTTGGCGGGCACATCGCCCGCACCGAAGCAGGGGCCGCAGAAACAGGGCTTGCACACCGCGCCGGCGCGCAGCAGCCGGGCGGACACACCGTTTTCCACCAGCTCCAGCTCCACGGGGACGGAGGGGGGATACACGGAGAAGTCAAAATTCCCGCTGCCTACGTCGCAGCCGTCCAGAATGGCAGCCGCCTCGGCGATGTTGTTATACAGGCCGCCGGCACATCCGGCGATAACGCCCTGCTCTACATGGAGCTTGCCGCCCTTTACCTTGTCGGTGAGATGCAGCTGCACCTTGCCGCCGAACTGGTCGGCGGCCCGCTTCTCTACTTCACGCAGGATGTCGCCGGGGTCGGCGATCAGTTCCCGCAGCGTCACCGCCTCGGAGGGGTGGAAGGGCAGGGCGGCCATGGGCTCGATGGCGGAGAGATCCAGTTCGATAAGGCCGTCATAGTACGCGCCGTCCTCGGGATGCAGGGGGGCAAAGTCCCCCGCCCGGCCGTGCAGCGCCAGATAGTCCTGCACGGCGCCGTCCGTCTCCCAGATGGAGGTCAGGCAGGCCGTTTCGGTGGTCATGACGTCGATGCCGATGCGGTAGTCCATGCTGAGACGGCCGATGCCATCCCCCACGAACTCCAGCACCTTATTTTTCACAAAGCCGTTTTTATACACCGCGCCGCACAGGGCGATGGCCACATCGTGGGGGCCCACGCCGTGGCGGGGCCTGCCGGTGACGTGCACCAGGATCACCTGGGGCGCTGCCAGGTCGTAGGTGTTCCGCAGCAGCTGCTTGACGATCTCGCCGCCGCCCTCGCCCACGCCCAGCG
>OHVT01000828.1_pt1 | contig 12977 bp, 10 predicted proteins | sample 1579441 | NCBI WGS metagenome assembly OHVT01 (sample SAMEA3882542, study PRJEB24775) | human gut metagenome | biome: human-associated habitat; feature: intestine environment; material: feces | place: Netherlands | collected 2009/2010
ATATAATACAAATATCGCGCTGTAGGGGCCGCATATATGCGGCCCGCAGCCTTCCGGCAGACAGCCGGCTGCCTTACACGCGCGGGCCGGGCATACCCGGCCCCTACCGGGCGGCATTGTCAGTCAACGGGCCGCCGCCGCATACTCTCCCCTCATCCGGCCCTGCGGGGCGACCTTCCCCCAAGGGGGAAGGCAAGGGGTATCTCTACCCCGTTATATGCCGCGTTCCCTCCCGCTTATTACAGCAGCAGCGGCTGGATCTGCACGCCGCGCAGCGCGGCCTCTAATGTGTCGGGCAGGAGCGTGAAATCGCTTTTCAGGCTGCACGGCTTTTTGTAGCTGTCGTCCTGGCCGAAGGGCACAAAATAGTAGCTGCGCCGCTGCAAAAGCTGGCCCAGCGCCGGGGCACTGCCCGAAAGCCCATCGTTTGTGGACGGCGCGATAATAATGGGCCGTCCGCCGCGCAAAAGGCTTTTTGCGGCCAGCGTCACGGGGGTCGAGCTGATGCCTGCGGCCAGCAGCGCCATCGTGGTGCCGGTGGCCGGGGCAATGATGAGTGCCTCGGCAAGATGCTGCGGGCCGAGCGGCTCAACGGCCTGCAGGGTCGTCAGCGGTCTGTGGCCGGTCACTTCATATAAGGTCTGCCGCAGGGCCGACGCGGTGCCGAAGCGGGTATCCAGCCCGGCGGCGCTGGCACTCAAAACGGGCAGGACGTCCCACCCGCGGGCAGTCAGGATACGCAGCTGGGGCAGCACCGCAGCAAAGCTGCAAAAGCTGCCGCACAGCGCAAAGGCGACGGTGCGTTTGGATTGGGTGGTCATGGGGCGGTGCTCCTTTCGTCGGGATCGCGTTCTTCCAGGATCGCCAGCACGGTCTGTGCAATCAGCGCCCCGGCTGTCTGCGGCGCGCAGCGGCCCGGCAGGGCCAGGGCGTGCTCGGCGTGCAGACCCAGTTCCTCGGCGGCGGCAAAGTCGGTGCCGCCGGGCAGACTGGCCAGGTCAATGATGAGCGCCCCGCCCGGCAGCTGCTGCAGAAGGGCCCGGGGCAGCACCGGCGCGGGGACCGTGTTGATGACGGCGTCAAAGCCGGGCAGCAGTGTGGGCAGGGCCGTCAGGGGCGCGGCGCGGCACCCGGCACAGCGGGCATTGGCGCGCTGCTCGGGGCTGCGGGCGGCCACGGTGACGCGCCCGCCCAGCAGCACCAACCGCCGTGCCACGGCGCGCCCGACGCGGCCATAGCCCAGCACGAGAAAGCCGCTCTCCCAGATCGTGCGCTCCCGCAGGCGGAGCAGCAGCTCAAGACAGCCCTCGGCGGTGGGCACGGCGTTCAGGCATTCCAGTTCGGGCCGCAGAAAATAGTCGATCAGCGGCAGCCCGGCCTCCCGCGCGGCCATCCGCACCGGCATCCCGGGGCGGCCCGCTAAGATCAGCGTCCCCTGCCCCGCACCCTGCAGTGCGCGGGCAACCTCGTCACTGACGCGCCCCTGGGACATGGGCAGCAAAATGTAATCGGCTGCGGCGGCATTGTCGGCGGCGGTCACGCCGTAACCCGCACGGCGCAGCACGCGCGCCGCCGCCTGCTGGCGGGCATCGTGCCCGACCACGCAAAATGTTTTCGGCATAGGCGCTCACCTCGGTTTGATTTGCGCCATACTATGCCGGGGCGCGTGTACCTGTGCCTTCTGCCTTCCCCATCGGGGGAAGGCGGCCCGCAGGACCGGATGAGGGCAGAGTGTGCCCTATTGCCAATTCACGGGCAATTGCGGCAGCTCTGCCCTCATCAGTCGCTTTCAGCGACAGCTTCCCCCAAGGGGGAAGCCCCGGCACGCAAAAAAAGGCACCCACCTTTTCCTAAAAGGTGGATGCCTTTTTACTCAATAATATTTCAGCCCGTCGCACTGGCCGCGCCAGACGAGGAGCGGGTTGATGGGCACGGTGCCGATGCGCAGCTCGGCCACAACGGTCCTGCCGCTGGTGCCCAGCAGCTGGCCCTGCTTGACATCGTCCCCGGCCTCGACGTCCAGTGCGGTCAGGCCGTAGAAGATGCTCCTGAGGCCCGCGCCGTGGTCGATGACGACGGTGTAGTCGTAGCTGCCGCCAAGGTCCTCGGCCAGCAGCACATGGCCGCTGGCGGGCACGATCATAGAATCCTTCGACTTCTTCGGCTTGATGACGACATTTGTCGAGGTGCGCCCACCGTAGCCGTAGTTCGTGCTGCGCTCGCTGTAGGAACGGCCCACGTACTCGGTCATGCCGTAGAGCAGCGGCGTGTCAAAGCTGTCCAGGAACGGCTGCACAAAGCCGCCCGTGGCCCACTGGATCTCGCCGCCGTCAGTCGTCAGCAGCCTGCGGACGGCATCGGGGGCGTCGTCCGCGCCGATGTAGGGCGACATCAGCTGGGACTTGGCGCTGTAATCCTTGTAGGAGTAGGAGGCCGCGCGGACCGACAGCGTCAGCGTCTCGGTATAGCCGTCGGCAGTCACGGTCAGCTCGGTGTTTCCGGTCTCTGCGTTCCACGGGATGGGCAGGTAGCAGATCCAGCCGTTGGCGGCCCTGACGAAGCCTGTGCTTTCCAGCGGGCCCGTCAGCGTCGGTTCGGTCCGGCTCATGGTGCTGCCGACACGCACGGCGGCCACGCTGCCCTGCTGCACCGTCGGTGTGCAGAGCGTGATGGACGGTTTGATGCTGACGGTGAAGCGGAACTGCCAGGTCTCGGTGCCGGTGACGCTGGAGCGGTCCTCGGCGGCGCTGTCAGATGCGGTGACGACGAGTTTGGCGTCAAACGTGCCGTTCTCCGCAAACAGATAGCTGCGGAAGCCGGTGACGCTGCCCTCGTACACGGTCTCCTTGTCGGCGTCGGTGATGGTCAGCTGGGTGCTGTAGTCGGACGGCGTCACGATAATATCCGGCGATGCGTCGGATATGGCATCCTCGAGCACAACGGGAGAGGAATTGAGCGTTTCGGCGTAGGTGCGCCTGAAAAAGCTGCCGACCACCGGCACGTGCCACTTGTAGGCCGTGGGAGCAAGCTCCTGGCCGTCAAAGGTGACCTTGACTTCGGGCAGCATGTCAGGCGTGGCGCTGCGGTAAAGCCATGCCACGCCGCCGCCTGCGATGATGAGCACGAACAGCACAACGAGGAGCAGCCACTTGAACATGCCGAACACACCGCGCCCGAGGGCCTGCGGGATCGTATCCTGCGGCTCGTCGTCCTCGTCGTCGGCGGCGCTGTCCTGCTGCGGTGCCTCGGACGCCGGGGCAGGCCCGGCAGACGGCGCGGGGTCCTCCTCCAGCCCGGCCATGATCTGCGCAATCGAAAGCTGCGCCGTGCGGGAGATGTTCGCCATGCGTGCGGCCTCAGCGGCAAGGGCTTTATCGTTGGCAAGGTCATCGCTGAAAACAAGGCCGGACGGCTCGGCAGCGTCCTCCGCGGAGACGTCCCCGGTTTGCTCGGGCGTGTCGGTGACGGCTGTGTCTGCCGCGGCGGCCTCGGGGGGCGCTTCTGCCGCAGACGTATCGTCGGCGGCAGGGGCGTCCGCTGTCGGTTCGGGCTCCGTCCCGGCGGGCTCGGCCCTTTCCGCAGGCTCGGGCAGCTCCGGGGTACTCGGGACGTCGGGCACGGTGGGTGCGGCAGCGTCCTCCCGGGCGGGGGTCTCCGGCAGTTCGGGCTTGCTTTCGGATTTGGGCTCGGCAAGCTCCGGTGCGGCGGGAACGGGGCTCTCCTGTGCGGGGGCCTTGCGCTCCGGGGTCTCGTCAGCCGGGGCTTTTTTCGCCGTCTTAGCAGCCTTCGGCGTCTTGGGCTTTGCGGTTTTTGTTGTCTTTGCGTTTTTTTTGGCCCGCGGCTTCTTGGGGGACGCGGCAGGCTTTTTTGTGGTCTGCCCGTCTGCGGCGGGCGGCTCGGCGCTGTCCGTCGGCGCAGGGGACGTATCGGCGGCAGGCTGGGGGCTGGCTGACTTGCGGCGCCGGGGCTTCGGCTTGGGTGCCTCCTCCGGCTGTACCGCAGTGGATTTCTTATCTTCTTCCATACTCACACTCACTCTTTTAGGGACCTTTATGGATGCCCGGCAAAACGGCAGCGGCACGGCAGGCCGGGTGTGCCGTGTGCAGCTATTTTATTCAGCCTCGCGGAATTGCAGACCACTGTTTCCGTCCAGCGCGGTCTGCGGGTCAGTGGATTTGCTGCCGATGCGCAGCTCGTAGATCAGGTTGTGGGCCGTTCCGGCGGTGCCCAGCGGGTCGCCGGCGGACACACTCTGCCCGCGCTCCACGCCGACAGTCTCCAGCCCGTACAGGTAGCTCTTTACGCCGCAGCCGTGGTCGATGACCACCGTGCCGCCGGTCAGGGTCAGCGTGCCCGCGAAGACAACGTTGCCTGCCTGCGGGGCGGTGACGGTCTCGCCGTCCGCGGCGGCATAGGTCAGGCCGGTGGCCTGGCCGCTGCGCTGGCCGTCCACCATCTGGGTGACACCGTACTCCATGGCGACAGCGCCCGCGCTGGGGGCCTCAAAGCGGCCATTCCAGAGCTTGGCGGAGCTGCCCGTTGTGTACATCGGCCATATAGCGTTGCGGAACTCCTCCCCGCCGCCGGTGTCCTCCTCGGCGGGGACGGTGACCGTATCATACATGGTGCGGGTGACGGTCAGGGTGATGTCCTTTTCCAGGCTCCCGCAGGTCAGGTGCAGCGTATGGTCGCCGCCCTCGGCGTTGTAGGTCACGGGAATATAGCCCATGTAGCCGCTGGCGGTCTTGCGGAACCAGACGGTGCCCAAATCGGTCTCCAGGCTCGGCTCGCCGTCCAGAATGCCGGACAGCTGCACAGCCACGATGCTGCCCTGCGGCGCGCGCTCGGTGCTCAGGGTGACCTTGGGGTTCATCGCCATCGTGTAGCCGGCGCGGTAGGCGTACCAGCCCACAGGGTCGCCGGGGTTGTCCGCACTGCTGTGGTGCGCGGTCACGATGATCTGATAGTCTCCGTTTTGTGTGTAGGTATAGGTATTGCAGTCGGCCAGTGCGCCGGTCCAGACCGTGCCGTCGGGCGCGGTGATCTGAAGCTCGGCAGCGGTGACCCAGTCGGGCAGGACGAGCTGCGGCACGGTATCGGTGAAGGTGCCCAGCTTCTGCACGGTCAGGTTCGTTGGGCTTTCGTAGGTCTTGTTGACCTTATCGCCCAGCACCGGGATGACCCAGCTCCAGCCGTTGGGCTCGAGGGTCTGCTCACCGAAGGTGACGGTCTCCTGCGGCAGGGCGTCCGTCCCGGTGCGGCTGTAAAGAAAAGCCGCCGTTCCGCCCAGGATGGCGGCAATCATAACGGCGACCATCACAAGCCAAAGCAGCAGTTTACGCATATTGTGTTTTCTCCGTGGCAGTATGGCATTGCCAAAAAGCCGGACGCCGTCAGGTCGGTGCCCAGCCGGGTTGTGGTGGCAGAAAGGCTTCCCACGCGGGGGAAGCCTTGAGGATCATTTACTCCTTCTCCTCTGCGGGGGCGGAGGGGATGTTCTCGTAGGTGGTGGAATCCTCGTCGTCGTAATCGTCATCCTCGTAGTCGTCGCTGAACAGCAGGCGCTCGTACTCGTCCAGCTCCTTTTCACGGTGGTAGAGATAGAGTGCAGCGGCGGTCAGGGCACCGGCAGCGGCAAACAGGAACGCCAGAACGGCACCGAAGGTGGTTTTCTTCATCATAGTAGTTCTCCTTTTGCAAATGCTGCGCTGCAACGCAGCTTTCGTGAAAAACGCCGCAGCGGGCGTGCATACAAAGCAATAGTGCTAACCTTATTATACCCGACGCAGAGGGCAATTACAACCCGAACATTTGTAAAATATTAAAGGTATTTTTTTGCTGTTTTTTGCGCGGATCGCCGTTCACGGGTGCTTTGTAGGGAGCGGTCTTGACCGCTCCGGGGAAGTGTGCGGCTGCCATCCACTCCAGGGGAGGGATAAATCCCTCCCCTACGCAAAACAAAAATGCGGTCTCCGCGCAGGAGGCCGCATTTTTATACGATTTTCAGAACAGCCTATCCACCGGGTACAGCCCATCCTCACTCATCTTTTTCAGGGCTTCGACCAGCTCGGGCTTGTCCTCGCGGTAGGTGATGCCATGCCATTTGTCGGCACTGGTCAGCACATGGACGTCCGCCTTGCCGGCCTCCAGCGCGTTCGTCACGACGGTGGGTAGGTAATATTCGCACTTCATCGGGTTGACGGGCAGGCTGGCCTGCAGGAACGCGGCAAAACCGGCCTTGGCCTCCTGCACGTAGGCGGGGGTGAAGCCCCACAGGTTCATCGAGACAACACAGTCGGCGGGCAGGTCGGCCCAGCTCTTGCCGCCGTCCTCGCTGTAATGGATGCCGTCGGCGTAGGGCTCGATGCAGGTGCGCTCGGTCACGCTGACGAGGTTGCGGCTCTCGTCGGTCACGCAGATGCCGCGGCTGACACTGCCGTTGGCGCTGACCGTGTTGCCCAGCAGGAAGCCGACCATGGCCCAGGCGTAGCGGTCCCCGTCGGCGTGGGTACTCAGGTAGTCGTAGATGAGCTTGAAGCCCTGCGGGCCGTAGTAGTCGTCGGCGTTGATGACCGCAAACGGCGCATCGCCGATGGCCTCCTCGGCCACGAGAATGGCATGGGCGGTGCCCCAGGGCTTGACGCGGCCCTCCGGCACGGTGAAGCCCTCGGGCAGCTTTTCCAGCTGCTGGTAGGCGTAGCGGACCTCGAACCCGGCGCGCACGGCACGGGCACCGACGGCCTCTTTAAACGCCTGCTCGATCTCGTGCTTGATGATAAAGACGACGGTCTTGAACCCGGCGCGGCGGGCATCGTACAGGCTGTAGTCGAGGATGGCCTCGCCGGACGGGCCGACGGGGTCGATCTGTTTGAGTCCGCCGTAGCGGCTGCCCATACCGGCGGCCATGACAACGAGAATCGGTTTGGTCTGCATAATTTGCACTCTCCCAATATTTGTAGGGGAGGAATTCATCCCTCCCGGGTATTCTGCGGCTGCCGCGGCGTACCTGCGGAGCGGTCAAGACCGCTCCCTACAAAGCACCCGTAAACGTCATTCTGTAGGGAGGGGTCTTGACCCCTCCGGGACGTGTGCCGCGTCGCTAAGCCCACGGGAGGGATGAATCCCTCCCCTACGGGCGTATTTTAAGTTTACTCCATTTCTCCTGCTATTGCAAGCACCTTATAAAATTCGAAAAAACTGCGCAATTTCCGCAGATTGTGACCCGGTTTGCTATGGCAACTTAAAACAGAAAATGCTATAATGAATAAAACTACAAAACAGGAGGGCTTTTTTCCGATGGAACATACCGGAAAACGTGCGCTGGTGCTGGCTGGCGGCGGGGCCAAGGGCAGCTATCAGATCGGCGTCTGGCGCGCTCTGCAGGAGCTGGACTGGACGCCTGACATCATCACGGGCGCAAGCGTCGGCACGCTGAACGGCTGCCTGTTCACGATGGGCAAGATCCAGGAGGCTGAGGACCTGTGGCGCAGCCTGGAAATTCACGATGTTCTCGAAGTCCCCGCAACTCTCAAGCCCGAGGAGCTGCGCGCGTTCTTCCTCGACATCATCCGCAGCGGCGGACTGAACGTTGAACCGCTGGCCGAGATGATCGACCGTCTGATCGACGAGGACGCCGTGCGCACATCGCCTATCCACTTCGGCCTTGTCATGACCGAGCTGGGCAGCCTGCGCAGCGTGCAGTGCCCCATCGAGGACATCCCCGAAGGGCAGTTAAAGGACTATATGCTGGCGTCCAGTGCCTGCTTCCCGGCCCTGCGCCCGCGGGAAATTGACGGTGTAAAGTACATTGACGGCGGCTGGCGCGACAATATGCCGCTGGATCTGGCCGCAAAAATGGGCGCAGCGGAGCTGCTCGGCGTCGATGTGGACGGCATCGGCATTGTACGCCCCAACACCACCGGCCTGCCGACGCGCATCGTGCGCAGCCATTGGGATCTGGGCCCGACGCTGGACTTTGACCCCGCCCGCGCCGGGCGCAACATCGCGCTGGGCTACTTTGACACGCTGCGGCTGTTTGGCCGCTGCGGCGGCACGGCCTACGCCATGCTGCCCGACAATGAGGAATTTCTGGCTCGCTTTGCCGAGCAATACCAAAAGCTGCTGGCCGAGGTCTGCGCCCGCGCACCGGAAATTGACCTTGTGGAGAAAAACGCGCGGCTGCGCGCAAACTACCCGGCGCCCTACGCACCGAACCCGAGTGCGCCCACCCGCGGCGCACTGGCCCCGCTGGAGCTGGCCGCCGAGCGCGTCGGCGTGCCCGAGGATATGCCCTACACGCCGAAGCTGCTGGCCGCGACCTTCATGGGCAGCTTTGACAAGGACCCGGCAGACCGCTTCCCCGCCCTGCTGGACGGCAGGGACAACACCCTCGTGACCGAGCGTGCCATCGCCGCCGCCGTGCCCGAGGAGTTCGTGACCGCCCTGGTCAGCAAGACCCTGGGCGAGCTGCCGATTTTGTAAAAAGGCTTCCCCCTTGGGGCTCCGCCCGCGTTTGCCGAAGTATCGCGCTGCAGGGGCCGGGCGGTAAGCCTTTAACGGGTGTCTGCGGCGAACCCGCCCCTCATCCGACCCTGCGGGAGTCCATCTCAGAGGGGGCCAAGAAGAAAAAAGGAGGCATCCTATGCACACCTATACCGGCGTACCGGCGTCCACCGGCATTGTGGTCGGCCCGGTTGAGCAGATCGACCACGGCACCACCGGCCTGCACCGCATCGTCTGCGACCCGTTCCGGGAGCGTGCCCTCTACGACGTCGCCGTCGTGCTGGCCAAGGATGAGCTGCGCCGTTTGAGCCAGCGCGCCAAGGGGCCGGACGCGGATATTCTGCTGTTCCAGATTGCCCTGCTGGAGGACGAGTCCTTCACGAACGAGATCGGTGACTATATCGCCGCCGGTGCGGGCGGGGCTGCCGCCGTCGAGCGCGCTGAGCAGATTTTTGCGGGCCGCCTGAAAAACGTCGATGATGAGTACATCCGGGAGCGCAGCGTCGATGTCTGCGACGTCTGCCGCCGCGTGGTGGATATTCTGGACGGACGCCCACGCCGCCGCCTGCATCTGAAGCGCCCCAGCATCCTGGTGGCGGACCGCTTCTTTCCCAGTGACCTGTTCAGTCTGGACCGCCGCATGGTGCTGGGCCTGGCCAGCGACCAGGACAGCACGGTCAGCCATGCCGCCATCATGGCCCGCAGCATGGGCATCCCGGCGGTGGTACAGCTGGGCGGCGGCACTGCGGCCATGGCCGTGGGCCACCGTGCGATCCTTGACGCCGACAACGGCACGCTTATTGTGGAGCCGGACGGTGCGCAGATCGCCCAGGCGGACTGTAAAATTGCATTGAGCCGCCTGCACGGCCAGAAGCCCGACCCCGTGGCCGCCCTGCCCTGCCTGACGAAGGACGGCACGGCCTTCCGCCTGATGCCGACCTGCAACATCATCGACAGCGACGTGCCCCATACGCGCGGCGCGGCGGGCATCGGCCTTGTACGCACCGAGACCGCGATTCTGTATGACCAGAGCGACGAGGTGCAGACCACCCGTCTGCGCGAGCTGCTGAAAAGCGCCGAGGGCGTGCCCGTGCTGCTGCGCACCTGCGATACCCGCGCCGACGACGACGCCCCCTGGGCCGGGGAGACGCAGGACCGCCTGCGCGGCAATCGGCTGTTCAAGCCGCAGATCCGGGCGCTGCTGCGTGCCGCCACGGACGGCGACCTGCGGGCCGTGTTCCCGATGATAAAGGATGTGGCCGACTGGGATCGCTGCGTGAAGGAGGTCAACACCTGCCGCGACGAGCTGCTGGCCGAGGGCCGCGAGACCGGCCCGATGATGCTGGGCTGCGTTGTGGACATGCCGTCCGCCGCGGTCATGGCCGGGGATATGATGGAGCACGGCGCGCAGCTGATGGCTGTGGATATTGAGGACCTGACCCGCTACACGCTGGGCCTTGTGCAGAACCCCACCGCTGCCGTGAACCAGCTGACGAACCCCGCCGTGCTGCGCCTTGTCAGCGGCATTCTGGAGCAGGCGCAGGAGCACGGCGCACAGGTCTATCTCTGCGGTATCACCGTGGCCGCTGTGGATGCCATGCCGGCCTATTTAAAGCTCGGCATCCGCACCTTCAGCGCCGAGCCCGCGGCGCTATTGCCGCTGAAAAAGCTGCTGATGGAGCAGGAGCTGACGCAGTAGCGCTGTAGGGGCCGGGCATGCCCGGCCCGCAGGTTTCCCATAAGCAGGGCGATTTCGCGAGGTGCAGGGCCGCACATGTGCGGCCCCTACCGGCAGCTTGTAGGGGAGGGATGAATCCCACCCCTGCTGCTTAAAACCGAAAATGAAAATGCCCGCCGTGTTCCCACGGCGGGCATTGTTCATGCGATCAATTACTGAGCAGCAGCCTTGTTGGCGCGCTTAGCCATGCGGCTGATCTTGCGGGCAGCGGTGTTCTTATGGATAACACCCTTGCTCTTAGCAGAGTCGATGGCAGAGACAGCAACCTTAACGACGGTCTCCTTGTCAGCAGCATTGCTGTCGATGGCAGCGTTTGCCTTCTTGACCACTGTTTTCAGGTTGGACTTGACGACCTTGTTGTGCAGAGCCTCTTTCTTGGCCTGAACAACACGATCCTTCTGAGATTTAATATTAGGCATTCGTTCCACCTCCTTGGTTCCCCATAACAGTACAAGTTATCCTACCACACTTTTTGCAAAGTTGCAAGGGCTTTTTGAAAAAAACTTCATAGAAACCAAAAAAATCGCATAAAATTCTGGTACAAGGGGGTGTGTGCCATGCAAAAGCTGCGCCGGTGGGCGGCGGCTGCGCTGTGCGGGGCCGCATTTGCGGGCAGTGCGGCGGCGGTTCTGGCCGCGTGTGCGGTCTGCCCCGGGCGGGCGTGGATCGTGCGCGGGGCGCTGTTTTTGCAGGACCCCGCGGCGGCTGCGGCCATCGCCTGGCCAGCGGATGCCGCCCGGGCCGTCTACAAGCCCCAGAAGCCGGACCGCCGCCCCACGCCCGTGCCCAAGGCGACGCCCTCCCCGGCCCCGACAGCTGCGGCAACGCCTACGCCGGAGCCGTCCCCCGCTTCCACGCCGCTGCCCAGTGCCGCGCCGGAGTTGGACGACGCGGGCCGCATCCGCAGCGTGACGCTCAGGCAGGGCAGCGGCGACGGCTATGTGGCACTGGCCGCAGGCAGCATCCGAAACAGCACCGAGCACACAGACGCTGACCTGCGCGCCGCTGTGACGACGCAAAATTTACCGTTTGCCGTTGAAAAGAACAGTGCCCTGCCGCAGGTGCTCATCATGCACACCCACGCCACCGAGAGCTACCAGACCTGGCCGGACCCCGTGTTTGACCCCGGCTACACGGCCCGCAGCAAAAGCACGGCGCTGAATATGTGCGCCGTCGGAGAGAAAATGGCGCAGGTGCTCAACGCGGCGGGCATCCGCACGCTGCACGACGAAACGCTCTACGACGCGCCCGGCTACACCGACAGCTATAAGCGCAGCCGCGCGGGCGTGCAGGCGTATCTGGAGCGCTACCCTTCTATAAAGGTCGTGCTGGACGTCCACCGCGATGCCATCGAGGACAGCGACGGCACGCGGGTCAAGCCCGTGTGCGAGATCGACGGCGAGAGCACGGCGCAGGTCATGGTCATTGCCGGGTGCGGCAACGGCAGCAGCATTGCCCTGCCTAACTGGCGGCTCAATCTGCGTTTTGCCGCCGAATGGGAGGCCGCTATGGAAAGTGCCTACCCGGGCCTGACCCGCCCTGTGCTGTGCGGGTATCGGTTTTACAATCAGGATTTGACGACAGGCAGTCTTTTAATAGAGATCGGCGGCCACGCAAACACGCTGGACGAGGCCCTCCGCGCCGGAGAGTACGCCGCCAAGGCGCTGGCGGCGGTGCTGGGAGGGTAAATCTCAAAATCTCTTATTACAATTTTAATCAAGGTCGGGATTCATCCCTCCCGGGCAGCTTGCGCCGCCGCACACTCCCACGGGCGGATATGGAATCCGCCCCTACGGTAGGAATCGACGTCCCCGACGCCCCGCAGACCTTCATGGCATCGCAAACGTAACATCATCGCCACGCGGTAGGGGCCGGACATGTCCGGCCCTGCACCTTCCCATAAACGCCTGCCCGCTGGATACCTCCGGGCAGGGCATGCCCGGCCCCTACAACCCCTGCAACCCTGCAACTCTGCAAATATCGGCTCTTTACTTTTTATAAAATACCTGTTACAATAGGAACATTCATATATATAAAGAGGAGTGGACTATCCATGCAGAGAACGGAACTTGCATCGCTGTACAAGGCCACCCCTGCAGACGGCACCAAGGTCACCGTCTGCGGCTGGGCCAAGACTGTGCGCGATTCTAAAAATATCGGCTTTATCTCGCTGTCCGACGGCAGCTGCTATAAGCCCGTCCAGATCGTTTTTCAGGCCGACAAGCTCGCCAACTATGCCGAGATCGCCAAGTGCGGTCTGTACACGAGCTTTGAGGTCACTGGCAGCGTTGTTGTGACCCCGGGCGCCAAGCAGCCCTTTGAGATCAATGCGGATGAAATCACCGTGCTCGGCCCCTGCGGCGGCGACTATCCGCTGCAGAAAAAGAAGATGGGCATGGACTACCTGCGCACCATGACCCACCTGCGCCCCCGCACCAACACCTTCAACGCTGCGTTCCGCGTGCGCGGCCAGGCGGCGTTCGCCCTGCACCAGTTCTTCCATGAGCACGGCTTTACCTACGTGCATACGCCGATTTTCACCGGCTCTGACTGCGAGGGCGCCGGTGAGATGTTCCAAGTAACCACCCTTGACCTCAACGATATCCCCCGCAACGACGAGGGCGGCGTTGACTACACGAAGGACTTCTTCAAGCGTCCTGTCAACCTGACCGTTTCCGGCCAGCTGGAGGCCGAGGCCATGGCCATGGCGCTGGGCAACGTCTACACGTTCGGCCCC
>OHVT01000832.1_pt1 | contig 12953 bp, 7 predicted proteins | sample 1579441 | NCBI WGS metagenome assembly OHVT01 (sample SAMEA3882542, study PRJEB24775) | human gut metagenome | biome: human-associated habitat; feature: intestine environment; material: feces | place: Netherlands | collected 2009/2010
TTCGGTTTCACCGAGCGGACGGGCGTGGATCTGCCCAACGAGACCAACTTTATGCAGTACTACAACGCCAGCCAGCTGGGCGAAGTCCAGCTCGCTTCCTCGGCGTTCGGTCAGGCCATGGCGGTCACGCCGCTGCAGGTCTGCACCGCCATTTCGGCAGCCGTCAACGGCGGCTACCTCGTCACCCCCCATGTGGTGGATAAGATCACCGACCAGAACGGCAACGTCATTCAGGAGATCGGTTCCAACATCCGCCGTCAGGTCATCAGCGAGAGCGCCAGCGACGCCATCCGCCAGATCATGGAATACGAAGTGGCGGACGGCACGCAGGGCGGCGGCGGCCGCGCCTACGTGGCGGGCTACCGCATCGGCGGCAAGTCTGGTACGGCAGAGCGCACGGACCGCCATCTGCGCGGCGACGGCGACTATTATAAAATGATGAGCTTTGCCGCTGTTCTGCCCATCGACGATCCCGAGATCGAGGTTTTCGTCCTGCTGGACGACCCGCGCTGGGTCAAGGACTATGCGAGCCAGGTCGTGGCTCCCGTCGTCGGCAACATCATCAGCGAGATCGCGCCCTATCTGGGCATCGAGCAGGACGCTGACTACAACCCCACCGGCACTGTGACCGTGCAGACCTGCCTGGACTACACCTGGACGAACGCGCAGGTCACGCTGAACCGCCTGGGCCTCAAGCATAAGCTGATCGGCCCCAGCAGCGGCAATATCGTCTACCAGTACCCCGTCGGCGGCAGCGTGGTGCCCGCGGGCTCCACCATTTACCTGTACACGGCCACCGACCAGAACTCGATGACCACAACGCCCGACGTCGTCGGCAAGACCGGCACCTTTGCCGAGCAGATGCTCAAGGCCGCCAACCTGAACGTGCAGTTCGCCGGCGACAGCAGCGGCAAGGTCGTGGCGCAGGACGTCGAGGCCGGAACCTCCGCTGCCTACGGCACGATCATAACGCTGACGATGGACAGCGGAGAGGATACCACCAATGACGCCCCGACGGTGACCGAGGAGATCGACCCGGCAAACGAGGAGGGGTAAGCATCCCCGCAGGGGCACCCAGGCTTTTGCGAAACGCTGCATTTCTGTATAGGAGGTCTTTTTCATGCAAACCATTCCTGCCAATCAACTGCTGGCCGGACTGGCGCTGGCCGAGCCGGTCACCATCCGCGCCGTTGTGACCGACAGCCGCAAGGTCGAGCCGGGCTGCGTTTTTGTCTGCTTCCCCGGCGAGCGTGTTGACGGCCATGACTACGCCGCCGGTGCCTACCGGAGCGGCGCAGAATATATCATTGCCAACCATCCCGTCGAGGGCGTGCCTGCGGACCGCACGGTCATTGTGCCGGACAGCGGCAAGGCCATGATCCGCATGGCGTCCAACTACCGGATGCTGTTCAACCCCAGAATGATCGGCGTCACGGGCAGCGTCGGCAAGACGACGACGAAGGAGTTCTGCTACGCGGTGCTCTCCGCCTTCGGTAAGACCCTCAAGACCGAGGGCAACCAGAACAATGACATCGGCGTGCCCAACACGCTGTTCCGCCTGACCGACGACACCGAGTACGCCGTTGTCGAGATGGGCATGGACCACGCGGGCGAGATCGAGCGTCTGACCCGCTGTGCCCGGCCCAGCGCGGGCATCATCACGATGATCGGTGTTTCGCATCTGGAAAATCTCGGCACGCGCGAGAATATACTGAAGGCAAAGATGGAGATTTGCACCGGCCTGCCCGATGGCGCACCGCTGGCCCTGAACGCGGACAACGACCTGCTGCCCACGGCAAGCATCCCCAGCCGCCTGCGGCCAGTCTGGTTCGGCATTGACGCCGCGAATGCCGATGTCCGCGCGGTGGATGTCGTCACTGGCGCAAACGGCACGACCTTCAAAATCGTCGATACGCAGTGCGGTACGTTCGATGCCGCCATCCCGACAGCGGGCATCCACACGGTCTACGACGCGCTGGCCGCCTACGCCGCCGCGACCCGCCTGGGTCTGGACGCTGCCCGCTGCGCTGCCGCGCTGGCGACCTACCGGACGACGGGCATGCGCCAGCATATCGTGGAAAAGGGCGGCATCACCTTCATTGAGGACTGCTACAACGCCAGCCCCGACAGCATGAAGGCTGCGCTCTCTGTCCTCAAGGCACTGCCCAATGCCCGGAAGATCGCGCTGCTCGGCGATATGCTTGAGCTGGGCGGTGCGAGCGAGGAGGGGCACCGCCATACCGGCGAGTGGGTTGCTGACGCGGGCGTTGATGCACTCATCGCCTACGGCCCGCGCAGCGCCGCCATGGCCGAGGCCGCAAAAGCGCGCGGGGTTGCAGCGGTGCATTGCCAAACGGCGGAAGAAGTGCTACAATATGTACGGCAATTCGTGCGCCCCGGTGACGCTGTGCTGGTCAAGGCCAGCCACAGCATGGGCCTGGAGCAGCTGTTGCAGGAATACTATAAGGAATTGCCGCAGGGGTAAGCACCCCAACACACGTTTGGAGGAATCAACGGCATGGAGCAAATCTCATCCCTGCTGGCGGCGGCAGCCGTCGGCGGCTTTGCCATCACGGCGGTGGCGGGCAAATTCATGATCCCGGCGCTGCACCGGCTGCACTTTGGCCAGACCATCCGCGAGGAGGGCCCTACATGGCACAGCAAGAAAAACGGCACCCCCACCATGGGCGGCCTCTGCTTTATTCTGGGCATTCTGGCCACACTGGGCATCGTCTGGGTCATGTACAGCCCCAAGCTGCCGGAGGTGCTTGGTATGCCGCAGCTGCAGGCCGGTATGCTGGTGCTGTTTCTCGCGTTCGGTTCGGGCCTCATCGGCTTTCTGGATGACTTCATTAAGGTCGTCAAGCATCGCAACCTCGGCCTGACCGAGGCGCAGAAGATGATTTTGCAGATCGCGCTGACTTTCGGGTTCATGTTCGGCCTGCACAGCCTCGGGCTGCTGACCACGCAGGTCCAGTTCCCGATTTTTGGGCTGGTGGACATGGGCTTGCTCTACTATCCCATCGCGTTCTTCGGCATCATCTTCCTTGTCAACGCTGTCAACCTGACCGACGGTCTGGACGGCCTGTGCACCGGCGTGACCTTCGTGTCGATGATCGGCTATCTGCTGGCCGGCAGTCTGCTGGGCTTTGTACATGTTTCGCTGATCGCCGCTGCCACGGCGGGTGCCTGCGCGGGCTTTCTGGTCTGGAACTTCTACCCGGCCAAGGTCTTTATGGGCGACACCGGCAGCATGTTCTTCGGCGGCATCGTTACGGCGCTGGCCTTTGTGATGCAGCGCCCCGAGCTGGTGCTCTTTTTCGGCATTGTCTACATCTGGGACGCGATGACCGTCGTCATCCAGCGCACGTATTTTAAGGCGACCCACGGCAAGCGCATCTTCCGCATGACGCCGATCCACCACGCCTTTGAGATGCGCGGCTGGCGCGAGGTAAAAATCGACGGCTTCTTTGCGCTGATCGCCGTCATCGGTGTGGCAATGGGAATTTTTTACATCTGCGTGGCATAAGCAGCGGGGCCGGGCCTACCCGGCCTCTGCCTGTTTCTGCCCCTAAGGGAGGTGACCGCCCATGAGCACTGCCGTGAGCATTGTGCGTACACTGCTGGGCCTTTTGTTTGACCATACCATCGGAAATATTGTGCGCATGATACCCATCATACGCCTGCCCAAGCTGGAGCGGGGGCCGGTCTCCCGGGGCTTTCTCGCCCTGCTGCTGGTCATTTTGTTCTTCGGGCTGACGATGCTGTTCTCAGCCAGCTATTCCAGTGCCTACGCCACCAGCGGTAAACTGTACAGTATCATTAAACCGCAGGTCATTATTGCACTTGTAGGGCTGTTCTTTATGTGGGTCCTGTCCAACATCAACTACCGCGCGCTGCGTCTGATGAGTGAGAGTCTGTACATCATGACCATTGTACTGCTGATCCTGGCGCTGCTCAGCCCGGAGGACACCAACGGCACCTACCGCTGGGTGTATCTGCCGGGCGGTGCCTCCTTCCAGCCGTCGGAGCTGGCAAAATTCTCACTCATGATCTGGACGGCAGATATGCTGGACCGCGACTATGACAAGAAGAACAGGCTGTGGTACGGCGCGATAAAGCCTGCGCTGCCGCTGCTGCCCATCCTGTATCTGCTGCACAAGGAGCCGCACAACTCCGCCATGATCCTGCTCTGCCTGATTTTTGCCACGATGCTCATCTGCACCCTCTCACCCGGCCGCTGGCTGCTGCCGCTCGTTCCGGCGTGTGCAGTAGCCGGCAGCTACTTCCTGAAGGGGCTGGCCAGCGGGGAAGGCTACGCCGCGGGCCGTATGGACGCTGCCTGGGGCCTTGCGCCGCTGGATACTGCCGGTATGGGGTGGCAGACCCTTCAGAGCATCTATGCCATCTCCACAGGCGGCATGTTCGGCGTGGGCATCGGCGCGAGCGTGCAGAAGCACCAGTGGCTGCCCTACGCCGAAAATGACTTTATCTTCGGCGTCATCGGTGAGGAACTGGGCTTCTTCGGCTGTGTTATCCTCATCGGTGCGTTTGCGGTGCTGCTGATCATGGGTGTTATGATCGCCCTGCGCGCGCCCGACCTGTACGGCACGGTGCTGGGCATCGGCATCATCTCGCAAATCGCCTGGCAGGTGTTTCTGCATATCGCCGTCGGCACGGCACTGATCCCCAACACCGGCATCAGCCTGCCGTTCTTCTCCTCCGGCGGCACCAGTCTGCTGCTGCTGCTGAGCGAGATGGGCGTGCTGTTGAGTATCTCGCGCGCCGGAAATGCCCGGGAACAGCGCCTGGCAGAGCAGCACCGCGCCGAGACAGAACGGATGCTGCAGCGCACCCGCTACCGCAGCAGAGCCGCGCGGTAAGGGGGACGCCCGGCGCCCGCGACACGGCGGGCACAGCCTATATTTTATTCTCATGGAGGTCCATCATGCGCGTTTTAATTGCTGCCGGCGGTACAGCCGGTCACATCAACCCGGCGCTGGCGATTGCCGGTGCCCTGAAGGCCGCGGACCCGACGGCGGAGATCCACTTTGCGGGCCGCCGCGAGGGGATGGAGTATGGCCTTGTCACCAAGGCAGGCTACCCCTTCCATCACATTGAGATCAACGGCTTCCAGCGCCATTTGAGCCCGGAAAACATTGGCCGCAACATCGTAGCCATCTGGCATCTGGCGCTGTCCGGCCCGCGCACCCGGAAGATTCTGAACGAGGTCAAGCCCGACCTTGTCATCGGCTGCGGCGGCTACGTCAGCGGGCCTATCGTCCGCGCGGCAGCCCGGCGCGGCATCAAGACAGCCATCCATGAGCAGAACGCCTTCCCGGGCGTGACCAACAAGCTGCTGGCGAAGGAGGTCAACATTGTGCTGGCCGCCAGCGCGGACGCGGTTGAAAAGCTCGGCGCGCCGGAAAAAACCACCGTCGTGGGCAACCCTGTCCGCCCCGAGGTGCTGACCGCGGACCGCGCCGCAGCGCGCGCCAAGCTGAACGCCGGAAACCGCACCGTGATTTTGAGCTTCGGCGGCAGTCTCGGTGCGGACCGCATCAATCAGGTCGTGGCCGACCTCTGCGCCTGGGAAAAGCAGACGCACCGGAACGTGCTTCACCTGCACGCCACCGGCAGCCGCGGCGTCAAGCTGTTTGAAGGACTGGAAAAGGAAAAGGGCTTTGCCCCCGGCGAGAACCTCGTCGTGACGGAGTATATCAACAACATGCCCCAGCTGCTGGCCGCGGCAGATCTCGTCATTGCCCGCTCCGGTGCACTGACGCTGGCCGAGCTTGAGGCCGTGGGCCGCGCATCGGTGCTGATCCCCAGCCCGAACGTGGCCGAAAACCACCAGTATTACAATGCCCTTGAGCTGCAAAAGGCCGGTGCGGCAGTCGTCATTGAGGAAAAGAACCTGACCGGTGACGGTCTTGTCAAAACTGTCGAGACCCTGCTGACCACCCCCGGCAAGCTGGCCGAGATGGGCGCCAACGCCAAGACCCTTGGCAACCCGCACAGCCTTGATTTGATTACCGAAAAGCTGCTGAAGCTGGTCAACGGCTAAGCAAGGCTGCATACACCCTGTAGGGGCGAACATCGTTCGCCTGCCCGCTGCGACGAGTGTCGCCGGGCCACACCCCGTAGGGGCGCATTCTATATGCACCCGCCCAACGTACCATCCACCCACGGGCAGCCGCCCCAAAATTCACCGGAAAGGAGCCGTTTATGGACCGCAACCAGCGCAGCCGCAGGCAAAAATCCGCAAACGGCTCCTACGCCCAACAGTCCCGCCGCAGCATGGGCAGCCGCTTGGGCCTTGAAAAAAGGAACGCCCCACGCCCCAAAGCGCCGCCTGAAAAGACCGCGCCTGCTCCGCATGCGCCCCCGCGGCAGCGCCCTGCGCAGGAGATCAATCCCCAGAAGGCAGGCTACCGTCCCGGCACGCCAAGGCGCACGCGCCGCGTCACACAGGCGGAGATTATACGGGCAAAGCGCCGCCGCCGTCTGCTGGGGGCGCTCGGCGTGCTGGCCGTGCTGGCCGTGGGTGCGTTTGTGTCGATCAACCTTCTGTTCAAGGTCACGATCTTCCGGGTAGAGAGCTATGACCGCTCCCAGCCCGTCGATACCGGCATTTACACGTCCGACGAGCTGATCGAGGCGCTGGGCATCGAGAAAAACTCCAACCTGTTCGCCTTCTCCACCGCGGAAAAGACCCAGCAGCTGGCGCTTCAGTTCCCGTATTTGGAGCATGTCGCTGTGGAGATCCAACTGCCCGCCGCGGTCATCATCAAGGTCGAGCCCGCCACGGAGCGGTTCGCCTGTATGTACCCAGGCGGGTGGATGGTCTTGAGCGACTCCCTCAAAATTCTGCGCACCGACGTCAGCCAGCCGGACGGCCTGATTCTGCTGACCATGTCGCTGCCCACAGATTTCTCCCCCGTGGTGGGGCAGAACATCGAGCCCAAGAGCTATAACTCACTCCTGAGCGAGACCCAGCAGGCCACAGCGGAGACAGCGGGCCTGCAGGCCAGCGCACTGCAAACGCTGACCGAAGTGCGGGACGGCCTGCAGGAGAACAACCTGTTTGACGGCACGACGGCGTTGAACATCCAGGATTTGAGTGATATTGAGTTCACCTACCAAAACCGCGTTCAGGTGCTGCTGGGCAGTGAGACGAACCTCGCCTACAAGCTGCGACTGGCCGCTGCCGCGCTGACCGATCCGGAAAAGGGTCTGGCCGCCGGTGATAAGGGCGTGCTAGACATCTCGACCCAGCGCAGCGACGGCGACATCCGCGCCTACTTCGCCCCCGATACCCCCGAACCGACACCCACCCCGGAGCCGACCACGTCCCCCGAGGAGGAGACCGACCCCGAAAGCCCCACAGAATAACCCCAACGCCCCGACAAACCGTCGGGGCGTTTTTTGTACAAGTCGACAGAAAAAATTGTATAAAAAACACCCCGCAGCGCCTTACATTGGGGATTGTTGTTGTTCACCGATTCAGAAAAATCCGCAACGCACATGTGTCTAACACATCCAAATTCTTTCTCCGTTTGTGATGAATTCAAACAGGCGATATTTCTGCGCATTATCGGTCGGCACCAGCCGAGGCCCTGCCCGTTGCAAAGTTGCCGTCTGTGGTCAAGGTGGCATTGTAGCAGTTGATGGCAGCAGTGTCGTGTTCGTACATCGTGGCGAGAGTAAGCGAAAACCAAAAAGGGCAGAGCAAAATTAGCGCGGATGCTATCAGACTATTGTGGAGAATGCAGGAAACTATATTAAGATAATAAGCAAAAAATCAAGGAGTTAACATAAAGTAGTCATAAAAGTGCTTGAAAGTATGCGACGAATTTGATTTAATCAGTATTAGAAGAAGATAATAGAAAGGAGATGTGTAGTGCATGTTGTCGGGAAAACAAATTGCCGAGGCAAGAAAGCGAAAAGGACTAACGCAAGAGGCCTTGGCGGCAGAACTTGGAGTATCGAGACAAACGATTGCAAAATGGGAACAAGAAATTTCAACACCCAGTGTTACAAATGCACATAGACTGATAGATATTCTAGGCCTACAGGAAATGGAGAATAAATCGTCTACCGAAGATGAAGGCAATGCAAGAACTGTTTGTAAAAAGAGATTAACAAAGAGATTGTTGATTGAACTTTGGGCAGTATATGTTGGGATAGCATTTCTCTGCTTTTTTTCTATCGGAATTGTGGCATTGTTTTTTATCCCTGCAATATCGGTTGTCCTAATATTAGTTGCTATTGTAGTGCAGGAAGTAAGGGGGAAGAAGACAGATTCACCGATGAAGATTCTTCTCGGCGGAATATGCTTTATTGGGCTTGCCATACTGGCAGTAGTTGCTATACTTGCAAGTGGGTTTGTTCTAAGAGAAAATTATCAACATAAAGCTTTTTATTCTGTTCCTGCTATACAACTAAAAAAATATTCGGCAATTAATGAGTGGATTGATGAATGCAAAACGATAGGACCTGATATTTATGGGCAATGTATTGAATTGCCGTCAGATAAGACAATCTGTCTCTATATTGTATATAGACATCAGGTGACGGACGCATCGGATGCAAGCCTCGTTTCAGATCCGCTACATATGCGATTCATTGCAAAATACCGTGGTGGTACTGAATATGATGGGGTGGATTTGTATTTTCTCCAAGGGAGAAGTAGTTATCAGATGCTTTTCTCTATTGACGGAAGTGAACCTTATTATAACAGTATGGCAACTGTTAATCCAATGCTTATAGATGATGTGAAGGCACTATTTAACAATCTGCAAGGAGATGAAAAAAATGCTTAAAAAGGTTAAAAAGATAGTTGCACTGATGATGTGAACTGCACCCCATTTGTTAGACAGTATGGTATACTATCTAACAAGTGGGGTGTTTTGCTATGCCAAAAGGAGTACCAAACAAACGATATACGCCAGAATTCAAAAAATGAACAGCACCCCATTTGTTAGACAGTATGATATACTATCTAACAAGTGGGGTGCTGTTCAACAAAAGACGCTGCGGGGCTTTTACTATGTTGTAGGGGTCGATGCTTGTCATCGACCTGCGGGCGGATGCAAACATTCGCCCCTACAATTTACGATGCAATCAATCAGACGTTCAGCTCCACATGCTGGCCCAGGTCCTCTTTGTTGGCGTCCAGCACGGGCTGGATGACGTCGCGCAGGAACTCGGTGACCTGCTCGGCGCTGCGGCCCGTAAAGGCTTCGGGGGAGAGCTCGGCCTCGATTTCTTCGCGGGTCAGGCCAAACGCGGGGTCAGCCTCGACGCGGGCAATCATGTCGTTCGGCTTGCCCTCCTGCTTGACAACGGCAGCGGCGGCCACGGCGTGCTCACGCAGACGCTCGTGCAGCTCCTGACGGTCACCGCCCTTCTTGACGGCCTTCATCATGATGTTCTCGCTTGCCATGAACGGCAGCTCGGCCATGACGCGGGCACGGACGACCTTCGGGTAGACGACCAGCCCGTCGGAGACGTTCAGCAGGATGTTCAGGATGGCGTCAGCAGCCAGGAAGCCCTCGGCCATCGCAATGCGCTTGTTGGCGGAGTCGTCCAGCGTGCGCTCAAACCACTGGGTACCGGCAGTGATGGCGGGGTTCAGCACGTCCACCATCAGGTAGCGGCTCAGTGCGCAGATGCGCTCGCAGCGCATGGGGTTGCGCTTGTAGGGCATAGCGGAGGAACCGATCTGGTTCTTCTCAAACGGCTCCTCCATCTCCTTGAAGTTCGCCAGCAGGCGGATGTCCGTCGCCATCTTCATGGCGGACTGGCCGATGCCTGCCACGGCGGACAGCACATTGTAGTCCACCTTGCGGCTGTAGGTCTGGCCGCAGACCGGCACGACCTTGGTAAAGCCCATCTGGGCGCAGACGTCGGCCTCGACGGCCTTGATCTTGGCGGAGTCGCCGTTGAACAGCTCCACAAAGCTGGCCTGGGTGCCGGTGGTGCCCTTAACGCCGCGCAGCGCCAGCTGGGAGATCTGGTGGTCAAGCTCCTCCAGATCCATGTACAGCTCGTTCATCCAGAGCGTGGCGCGCTTGCCGACGGTGGTCAGCTGCGCGGGCTGGCAGTGGGTGTAGGCCAGGCAGGGCATATCCTTGTACTCGTCGGCGAACTTGGCCAGATTTGCCAGCACGCCGATGACCTTCTTGCGCACGAGCTGCAGGCCCTCGCGCATGATGATGACGTCGGTGTTGTCACCGACATAGCAGCTGGTCGCGCCCAGATGGATGATGCCCTTTGCCTTGGGGCACTGCAGGCCGTAGGCGTAGACGTGGCTCATCACGTCATGGCGGACGAGCTTCTCGCGCGCAATGGCGTCCTCATAGTTGATGTCGTCCTTGTGCGCCTCCAACTCGGCAATCTGCTCATCGGTGATGGCCAAGCCCTGCTTCTGCTCGGCCTTAGCCAGCGCGATCCACAGCCGGCGCCAGGTGCGGAACTTGTTGTCGTCAGAGAAGATGTACTGCATCTCATCCGACGCATAGCGCGTAGAGAACGGCGAAATATATTTGTCGTGTTGTGCCATTGGGTCAAATCCTCACAATCTTTTAAGCTGATAGTTCCAGTATAGCAGAAACTTCCCGAAATATCAAAGCTTGAAATAATTCACGCCGCCCTCAAAGATCGGCTGGTATTTGTCACCGGTGACGTTCTTATAGAGCTGCTCGCCGCTGCGCTCGCTGTGGCCCATCTTGCCAAAGACACGGCCATCCGGGCTCGTGATGCCCTCGATTGCCAGCACGGAGCCGTTCGGATTGTAGCGCATGTCCATCGTCGGGCGGCAAAGCAGGTCAACGTACTGGGTCGCAATCTGGCCGTTGTCGATGAGCCGGTTCAGCAGCTGCTCGTTGCAGACAAAGCGGCCCTCGCCGTGGCTGATGGCGATCAGGTGCTCGTCGTTGATGTCGCATTTGCTCAGCCAGGGGCTCTTGTTGCTGGCCACGCGGGTACGCACCAGCATGGACTGGTGGCGGTGGATCGTATTAAACGTCAGCGTCGGGTCGCTTTCGGTGATGGGACGGATCTCGCCGTAGGGGACCAGGCCCAGCTTGATGAGTGCCTGGAAGCCGTTGCAGATGCCCAGAGCCAGACCGTCGCGCTGGTTCAGCAGACGGTTGACTGCGTCGGCCACCGACGGATTGCGGAAGAACGCCGCAATGAACTTGGCGCTGCCGTCCGGCTCGTCGCCGCCGGAGAAGCCGCCCGGCAGCATCAGGATCTGCGCTTCGTCCAGCTCCTTCACCAGCGCCTCGCAGCTCTCGGCCACGTTGGCGGGGGTCAGGTTTTTCAGCACCAGAACATGCGGGTCGCCGCCTGCGCGGCGGAACGCGCGGGCCGTGTCGTACTCGCAGTTCGTGCCGGGGAATACGGGGATGACGACCCGCGGCGTCGCCAGGCGCACAGAGGGAGCCACGCGCTTGTTGGCGGGGCAGTCATGCTCCAGCGCGGGGACGAACTCACCGGCCTTGCGGTAGGGGAATACCGGCTCGAGCTTTTGCTCCCACAGCTCCTGCAGACGGGCCAGGTCAATGGCCTTGCCCTCGGCCTCCAGCGTGTAGTCCACGGTGGTGAAGCCGAGGAACTCACCGGCGGAGGCATCAAGCAGCTCCAGAATGACCGCGCCGTAGGCGGGCTTGAACAGATCGTTCAGGTCGATGTCATTGGACAGCTGCAGACCTACATGGTTGCCGACGCACATCTTGAACAGTGCCTCGGCTACACCGCCGTAGCCCGGCGTGGCGGCAGCCAGCACCTTGCCCTCGTCGATCATCTGTTCGACGGTCTTGTAAATGGCAATCAGGCTGCCGATCTCGGGCAGACCGTTCTTGTAGTTGGGGCGCAGAATGACAACGGAGCTGTTGGCCTTCTTGAACTCGGGGCTCTGCACGTCGTGGGTGTTGCCGATGGCCGTCGCAAAGCTGACGAGCGTCGGGGGCACGTCCAGCCCCTCAAAGCTGCCGGACATCGAGTCCTTGCCGCCGATGGACGCAATGCCCAGACCCATCTGGGCATCCAGCGCACCGAGCAGGGCGGCCAGCGGCTTACCCCAGCGCTCGGGCTTATCGTTCATATGCTCAAAATATTCCTGGAACGTCAGGTACATATCCTCGTGGTGGAAGCCCGCGCAGACCAGCTTGGTCACGCTCTCGACCACGGCCATATACGCGCCGCGGTAGGGGTCAGCCTCGGTCAGGTAGGGGTTGAAGCCCCAAGCCATGCCGGAGCAGGTCGTCGTCTCGCCGTCCACGGGCAGCTTGGCGGCCATGGCCATCGTCGGGGTCAGCTGGTACTTGCCGCCGTAGGGCATCAGCACGGTGGCTGCGCCGATGGTAGAGTCGAACCGCTCGCCCAGGCCCTTTTGGCTGCAGACGTTCAGGTCGCTGACCATGGATTCCAGCTTCTGCTCAAACGTTGCGCCGGCAAACTGGGGCTGCCAGACATGGCCCGGCAGGATGTGCGCATCAGCGTGGCGCTCGGCACCGTTGGAGTTCAGGAACTCGCGGGAGAGGTCAACGATGGTCTTGCCGTTCCAGACCTCGCGCATCCGCTTTTCCTCGGTGACGGTGGCAACGATAGTCGCCTCAAGGTTTTCCTCGGCAGCGTACTTCATAAAGGTCTCGGCGTCCTCGGCGGCGACGGCCACGGCCATGCGCTCCTGGCTCTCCGAAATGGCCAGCTCGGTGCCGTCCAGACCCTCGTACTTGCGGGTGACCTTGTTCAGGTCGATGTGCAGGCCGTCGGCAAGCTCACCGATGGCGACAGACACACCGCCTGCGCCGAAGTCGTTGCAGCGCTTGATAAGGCGGCAGGCGTCCTCGCGGCGGAACAGGCGCTGCAGCTTGCGCTCGATGGGCGCGTTGCCCTTCTGCACCTCGGCACCGCAGGTCTCAAGGCTCGTCAGCTTGTGCGCC
>OHVT01000835.1_pt1 | contig 12923 bp, 6 predicted proteins | sample 1579441 | NCBI WGS metagenome assembly OHVT01 (sample SAMEA3882542, study PRJEB24775) | human gut metagenome | biome: human-associated habitat; feature: intestine environment; material: feces | place: Netherlands | collected 2009/2010
TTCCTGTTTTACATTATATAAGATTCGCGCTATGCGGTTCAGCATCATGTTGACCGATGAATTGTCTTTGTCGGGGCTATGTTCATAGAATCGCACAGCCGGGTCGTCATTCTCAATGGCGTCAAGCAAAAATGCCACTTTTCTTGTATTATAGGTATACAGGCGATGAAACCAATATATTGAAACGAAGAATAAGGGAACGACAAGGCATAACCATAACCAATTGTGGTGCATATACAGCCATAAACCGGATGTCGCCAATGCGACAACAACAAGTAGGCGGAAGATAAAAGAGGCAGTCACTTTTTTCATCATAAACCGAATTTCTTCATTTTATTATATAAGGTCTGACGCGTTATTCCCAGTTGGGCAGCCACGGCCGAAAGGTTTCCGTTACATTTTTCCATGGCTCTTTGAATCATCTGCAACTCCATTTCTTCCAATGTGGAGACGGCAGCTTCGGCAGGAGGCGTGCCGGCTTTACGGGGAAAGTGAAAATGTTCGTTATTCAATATTCCATCTTCGTTAATGATGACAGCCTTCTCAATGGCGTGCTCCAGTTCCCGAATATTCCCATACCAAGGATGCTCGCGCAGCTTGTCCTTTGCGGAAGAGGAAAGAATGATATTTCCTTTGTCATACTGCTTACAGAAACGGTCGATAAACCGTTCGGCAAGGGGGATAATATCTTCTTTTCTGTCACGTAAAGGAGGAATTTCAATATGGATGGTGTTTATTCTGTATAATAAATCCTCCCTAAACCTGCCTTTGAGTACCATCTCTTCCAAATTGCAATTAGTGGCGCAAATCAAACGGATATCTACAGGAATGGGATCATTGCTGCCCACACGCACCACACTACGCTGTTGAATGGCAGTAAGGAGCTTGGATTGCAGGTGATAAGGCAAATTGCCTATTTCGTCCAAAAAGAGAGTACCTTCATGAGCCGCTTCGAATTTTCCTTGCCGGTCGGAATGGGCGTCGGTGAACGAACCTTTTACATGCCCGAACAATTCGCTTTCAAACAAAGATTCAGTAACGGCACCCATATCCACCGTTACCATATTGCGCCGGCATCGTTCGGAAAGCGCATGGATTTCGCGTGCCAGCATTTCCTTCCCGGTACCATTCTCTCCGGTAATCAGGATATTTGCATCTGTTTGGGCTACCTTCTCTATCAGTGTCCTCAACTGTTTCATGGCATTGCTTTCACCCCAATACATTGATGATACCACCCTGCGGAGTTCTGCTTTTTTCTTTCCTTTAGAACTGTTTCGGCATGTAGCTGACAGTGTATCTACCAATCGGGTATTATCCCAAGGTTTCACGATAAAATCCGCGGCTCCTTCTTTTATACCACGTACAGCCAAATCGATATCAGCGTAAGCAGTAAATAGCACGACGGGTAATGACGGTTGCATTTTTTTTATTTCGTGCAACCAGTAAAGCCCTTCATTGCCGGTATTAAGCCCACTGCTGAAGTTCATATCAAGCAATACCACCTGTGCATTCTCTTCACGCAGCACGGCAGGCAGTGTGATAGGTGAGGTGAGGGTAATGATACGCTCAAAGCTATTCTTCAACAGCAGCTTAACGGCAGAAAGCACCCCTTTATTATCGTCTACCACAATTATGGTTCCTTGCATATCTATAATCTTTTGGTTTATTCTTGAAACAAAGATAAGTATTTGGCGCCTAACCTCCTAAGCAGTGTCTAATTATTAGACATAAGCTTTTTGGAACAGCAATAAACCATTGTTGTCTAATTATCATACACTGCTGTCTAATTATTAGACACTATCGGGGCGGAATGAAATAACTAAAGCTCTTATTTATAGAGAACTGTGACTTTGGCACGTTTTCTGCATTATTCTTTAAGAGAACGAATAGAAACAAAAAATAAAATATGAAAGAACTTTATTATGTAATTCAGACATTGATTCATGGGCGTGGGGCTAATCTTATAAAGGTTATCTCGCTGACTCTGGGTTTGACGGTCAGTATCTTGATATTCGCGCGCGAAGCCTTCGAGTTTAATTATGATACTTGCTATGAGGATTCCGAATGTCTGGCTGCAGTGCAGATTGAATGGAATCATAACGGAGAGAAGGACACCGGCTTTATGACAATGGGCCCTATGGCCGGTGCCATAGCCGAAAGTTTTCCCAAAGAAGTGGAAAGTGCCACAACAACGCATTTCTGGTGGGGAGGAACTTCTCTTTATAAGGATGACGTTCGTTTCAGTCCGGGTGTATTGATAGCCGACAGTTGTTTCTTTAAGACAATGAGAACAAAGATACTGCAAGGGCAGGCTTCGGAAATGAATAATCCCGATATACTGTTTATCAGCCGGAGCTTGGCACAAGAAATGTTTGCCGGGACTGATCCTGTCGGCAAGGTTGTGAATTTGAATAAAAGCATGCCGATGACCATAAAAGGTGTTTATGAAGACTATCCTGAGAATTCTACATTTTATGATTTGAGGGTTATCATATCTATGGCTACCACACGAAAATATGGCTGGGACTATTGGGGGTGGAATGGAGGTGACAGTTATTTTGCTTATATTCGCTTACGCCATCCTTCCGACATGGAAACGATAAATAGTCGCATAGACCAAATGTTGGAAAAATATATTCCGCAGGAAGATAAGGATAAGAATTATACTTGGTCGCTTCGCCTGATTCCCTTTTCGGATTTAAGACTGGCTATGAATTATGATGGCATGGGTATTATTTGGGTATTGCTTATCTTAGCAGGTATTCTATTGTTTACTGTTACATTGAACTATGTGCTAATTTCCATTTCTTCACTGAGTCGCCGTGCCAAAATCATTGGTGTGCACAAGTGTAATGGAGCGTCAGATTGGGGAATCATGAAAATGTTTCTGTGGGAAACAGGGATTCTTATTTTCCTCTCTGTCCTATTGATGGCTTTCCTTATGCTTAATTTCCAAGAACCGCTTGAAAGAATGGCAGATGCCAGTCTGGAGGCCATGTTTACTTATGAGAATCTATGGGCACCGGTTTGTGCCGTTTTATTTATCTTCATAGTGGGTGGTGTATTGCCGGGATTACAATTTTCAAGAATACCGGTTACGCAGGTCTTTCGCAGATATACGGAAGGCAAGAAAAGCTGGAAGCGTCCGTTACTTTTCATCCAATTTACCGGTACGGCATTCATCTTTGCATTGTTGGCGCTTGTATTGGTGCAATCCAATCACATGACTAATATAGACCGAGGTTTCACCACAGAACGCATGGCTTTTACCTATTACTATTTCAGTAATCCTGAAAACGCACGCTCTACTTTTCAAAATTTGCCTTATGTAGAAGCTGTTGCAAGTAGCAGTCTGCCTCTATATGAAGGTATGAGTGGTTGCCAGGTTACTACGGAAAGCGGAAATCAATATAGTATGCGAGGCAATGCAATTGACAAAGACTATCTTCCGTTTGTGGGAATAAAACTGAAAGAAGGACGTAACCTGAAGCAACAGGATGAAGTTGTGGTTAACCGGAAGTTCCTGGAAGTTATGCATTGGAAAGAGAATCCTATCGGTCGCCAGGTTCGTAACAATGATGAAATATTGGGTACTATTGTGGGAGTGACGGAAGATTTTCGTTCATCTAATCCTATTTTCGTGCCGGAGGAACCGGTTGTATTCCAATATCGTTCTGATTTTAGTGGCTGTATTCAAGTAAAGCTGAAAGAGCCGTTTGATGAGAACTTAAAGAAACTCAATGAAGATGTGAAGAATATTTGGCCGGATGGAGATTTGAATTTTGTGTCTGAAACACGGGCAACAGAACTACAAATCAGCACTGTGGTCGATTTTCGAAGTGTTGCGCTAATGGCCACCATAACCATCCTTTTTGTTACCTTGATGGGATTGATTGGTTATATTAATGATGAGATGCAACGTCGCAGTAAGGAAATAGCCATTCGTAAGGTAAATAGGGCAGAGGCGTCTTCTATTTTGCTTTTGCTTTCGAAAGATATATTTTGGACTTCAATGCCTGCGGTGTGTATCGGAACATTGGGGGCCTGGTATTTGGGAGCTTTGTGGACGGACCAGTTTTCTGAAACGGCTGAATTTCCGATATACTATTATATCCTGATAGCTTTTGTCTCTTTACTTTTTATCATTGGTTGTGTAGTGATAAAGACATGGAGAATAGCAAATGATAATCCGGTGAACAGTATTAAAAGTGAATAATTAAACAATAAAAACGAATATGATACAGATTGAGAATTTGAGTAAAGTGTTTCGCACTTCAGAAGTGGAGACCATAGCATTGAACCACGTAAGTATGGAAGTCAAAGAAGGAGAATTTGTTGCTATCATGGGACCTTCCGGTTGCGGCAAATCTACTCTGCTGAATATTTTGGGATTACTGGATAACCCAACCGAAGGAAGTTATAAGTTGATAGATAAGGAAGTGGCAGGATTGAAAGAGAAGGAGCGTACACAACTCCGCAAAGGAGTAATAGGTTTTGTCTTTCAGAGCTTCAATCTGATAGATGAGCTGAATGTGTTTGAAAATGTGGAGCTACCTTTGACTTACTTGGGTATTAAGGCGAGTGAACGCAAAGAGCGTGTCCTCGAAATATTGAAACGTATGAATCTCAGTCATCGTGCCAAGCATTTCCCTCAACAGTTATCGGGAGGTCAGCAACAGCGTGTTGCCATTGCACGTGCCGTGATAACTAATCCGAAACTGATTTTGGCGGACGAACCTACCGGTAATTTGGACTCAAAGAACGGAAGCGAAGTTATGAATTTATTGACGGAACTGAATAAAGAGGGTACCAGCATTGTTATGGTGACTCACTCACAACACGATGCAAGTTTTGCGCATCGAATTATCCATTTGTTTGATGGTAGCATTGTAGCAAACGTCAAAGAGTAACAGCCCAAGACAACACAGATGAAACAATTATATTATGCAATCCAGACGATTCTTCACGGGCGTGGAAGTAATGTGACGAAGCTCATCTCTCTTTCACTCGGACTGACTATCGGCATATTGCTATTCTCGCAAATCGCTTTTGAATTAAGCTATGAGAAGTGTTATCCTGATGCAGAACGTCTGGCTTTAGCTCGTGAACTGTTTATTGATTCTAAATCGGGAAAAATAGTGGGGGATGATGGAGATAATTATGATTATACATTATTTGCTCCTGTAGCAGCAGCGCTGGCTGAAAATCTACCCGAACAAATCGAAAGTGCCACTTGCATTTATCCCGATAATGCCTGGAATCTATATAAAGAAGACAAACTGCTGAATAACGTCAAATACTTATTGGCAGACACTTGCTTTTTCCAGACTTTGGGCATTCCGATGCTGAAAGGTAATGTGAAAGATATGGCTGTACCCGGTTCGGGTTATGTGTCTGAACGTTTTGCACGTAAATGCTTTGGCGATGAAGACCCGATAGGGAAAACACTTACATTGGATAAGCAAATCGAAGTGACAATACGGGGAGTATACAAGGAAATTCCGAAAAACACTATCTTTTATTGTGATTTGGTAATCTCTATCCATAACAAAGACGGTTATATAGCAGGTTACGGATGGAAAGGTAATGATGTATTTCTTTCATTATTGCGTTTGCGCAATGCTTCCGATATTGAAGTTGTGAATAAAAGGATTCAGAGTGTGATAGAGAAATATACATCAACCGGCTTTTATAATTTTATCTGTGAGTATAGTGCTATTCCGCTGGTTAACTACCATTTGGAAAGTTTGGATACAGTCAAACGTCTTGTTATATACGGCTTCTTGGGGTTTGCTATTTTCTTTGTTGCTATCATGAACTATATGCTGATTGCTATTGCTGCCATGAGTCGTCGAGCTAAAATGGTTGGTGTACATAAGTGTAGCGGAGCAAGTACCGGTAATGTTTTCGGGATGTTCATGATGGAGACAGGTATCATTGTTCTTCTATCCGTTGTCATCAGTTTATTCATAATAATCAATGCACAAGAGGTTATAGAAGATTTGCTGTCAGTTACTTTGCCTGCCCTTTTTACATGGGAAACTTTATGGGTACCTGCATTAACCATTCTTGTCTTGTTTGTGCTGACAGGAGTATTGCCGGGAAGATTGTTTGCACGCATTCCCGTCACACAGGTGTTCCGACGATATACGAATGCCCAAAAAGGCTGGAAACGTTCTTTGCTATTTGTACAGTTTACAGGAGTCTCTTTTGTATTAGGTTTATTATTGGTAACCTTGTTGCAATATAATCATTTGATGAACCGCGATATGGGAATAAAAGTTCCGGGACTGGTTGCGGCTAATGTCTCTCTTCAACCGGAAGAAGCTGAAAACATAGCCGACAATATCCGTCGTCAGCCTATGGTGGAAAGTGTTGCACGCTCTACTTGCAATGTAATCGGTGAGTATTGGACACGTCCGCTAGTTAGTAACAGTGGAGAACGTATTGGAAACTTGAATTGGTGTACTTCCGATTATACGGATGTAATGGGAATAAAGATAATAGAAGGAAGTCCGATGAAGAATCCGGGAGACTTGCTGGTTAATGAGGAAGTGGTGCGTTTGATGAAATGGTCGGATGGAGCCGTTGGAAAGAGATTGAATAATTTTTCTAAAGCAGGAACCATTGTCGGTGTGTTTCGTGATGTGCGTAACTTTACCTTTCTTCATGAACAGTCGCCTATTGCCTTACTTTGTGTCAAAGATGCGAGCAACACCTTCAACGTCCGCCTGAAACAACCGTATGTGGAGAATAAGAAAAAACTGGATGAATTTGTAGACAAGACCTATCCGAATGTTTCCTTGCAGTTTCAATTGGTAAGCAATATGTTGGATACGGTTTATAAAGATGTCTATCGTTTCCGTAATTCTGTGTGGATTACTTCGGGATTCATTCTTCTTATTGTTATTATGGGTGTGATAGGTTATGTGAATGACGAAACTCAACGCCGTTCCAAAGAAATTGCCATTCGCAAAGTGAATGGTGCGGAAGCTACCGGTATTCTTCGCTTGTTGATTCGTGACATATTGAATGTATCGATACCTTCTGTATGTATAGGAACTTTAATAGCTTATTCTACCGGACGAGTATGGCTTGAACAATTTCCGGAACAGATAAATTTGAATGTTTTATATTTTATTGGAGTTGCTTTGTTCGTAATGTTGCTTGTCGTGACCTGTGTGGTAATCAGAGCGTGGCGCATTGCTAATGAAAATCCGGTAAAGAGTATCAAATCAGAATAAATTAGTAATTAGTATTGAGTAGTCATAAATAAAACACCATAATGCAATGAAACAATTGAAATATGCTATCCAAAATGTCATTCGTGGAAAAGGTTCAAATATAGTCAAAGTGGTATCCATTACTTTAGGTTTGCTTGTCTCCGTTATTTTGATTGCTAAAGTAGCATACGAATTGAGCTATGATAATTTTTACCGGGACAACGAACAGCTGTATGTGGTAAAAACAGGGTGGGATGGTGGAAAGCCGCTTCATGGCAATAACATTTATCCTACTGCTGCTGCGATTGCCCGGCACTTTTCCGCTCAAGTGGAAAGTTTTACGACAGTAACAGAGGCTTATGGGAAGATGTCTCATGGAAATAAAGCTTATAGGGAAACTGTTCTTATGGTCGATTCTGCTTTTTTTCAAACAATGGGGCTTCCTTTATACAAAGGCAATGCGCTTGATTTAGCTAACCCGGATATGATATTCTTGTCCGAATCCTTTGCCAAAGAGGTTTTCGGAAGTGATGGTGCGGTAGGAAAAACATTGTTATACAATATTGGTGGAGATTATCAGCCTTTTATAGTCAAAGGTATTTATGCCGATATCCCTCTGAATACCACATTATATCGCCCGAAAGCCGTTATCTCTATTGCCAATCGCACGAAATATTACAAAGGCGGATTGGGATGGAACACCGGTGGCAATTATCAGGCTTTTGTCCGCCTGAAGCATTCAAAAGCAGATGCGGAAATTATCAATAAAGGTATAACGTCTATCATCATGAGCCAATATATGCCCATGGACCACTATGGAAAGTTTGGAGTAAAAGGTATTGAGGTAATGGTTTCTCCATTGCGCAGACTGCATCTCGACAATTGGAATACAGTGAAAATGCTTTATATTATGGGTATACTTGCAATAGCATTACTGTTCACCGCGACATTGAATTACGTGCTTATTTCTCTCTCTTCGCTGGCTTACCGTGCCAAAGCCATTGGCGTACACAAATGCAATGGGGCAGGTACAGGAGGCATATTCGGAATGTTTTTGTGGGAAACAGCCATAATCGTATGTATATCTTTAGCTTTGATTGCTTTTATCATTCTCAATTTCAATGAAAAAATAGAAGAACTGATTCAGACACCTGTCGGAGAACTGTTTAGCTTGCAAAACATTTGGGCTCCTGCTTTGGTGGTGCTGTTTCTGTTCTTCATAGGAGGTATCATGCCGGGACGGTTCTTTTCTTCAATTCCTGTTACCCAGGTTTTCCGCCAATACACTGAAAACAAGAAACGCTGGAAGTATCCGTTACTTTTTGTGCAATTTGCAGGTACGGCATTCTTAGTCGGGATGACGTGTGTAGTCTTTTCTCAATATCATTATACGATGTCAAAAGATTTAGGCTACAATATGGAACGGTTGGCGTCTGTTTATGATTCGTATGAGCATGTGGACAACACACTCAGTTTGCTTCATAACCTGCCATACGTGGAAGGGGCTGCTACGGCAGAAGCCGGAATGTTGGGATTTCCGTCTCCTTATCCGGTGAATGACAATAGTGGCAATATGATTTTTTCTCCGCGCCTGACTTTCTTTGACAGGGAGTTCTTTAATTTTATAGGGATGAGGTTGAAAACGGGAAAAGCACCGACAGCCGAAGGGGAAATACTGGTCAACGAAGAATTTGTGCGTGCCATGAAGTGGGACAATAACGGAGTAGGTGAGTATGTACCCGAACATGGTACGGTGACAGGTATATTGGATGGGTTCAGATTTATTGATGCGGCGCAAATGGAGCCGGTCGAGATTCGTTGGAGCAGCGGACGTGGCAATGTAATGCATGTGAGGCTGAAAGAACCGTTTGATGATAACCTCAAACGCTTGAACGAAGAAATGAAGAAACTTTATCCGCAAGATAACGTACAGTTTACCTCTTATGCAAAACAGATGGAACGTTCTTTCCATTCAGAACGCGTTTTTCGGGATTCTATCATTTTGGCAACCATTGCTATCTTAGCCATCACACTGATGGGATTGGTAGGTTATATTAATGATGAGATACGGCGTCGGAGTAAGGAAATTGCCATCCGCAAGATTAATGGGGCGGAAGTGAAAGGCATTTTGCTGATGTTGTCAACAGATGTCATCCGTATCGCTGTACCGGCCATATTGATAGGCGTTGTTCTTTCGCACTATACAGGAATGGTATGGAAGTCGCAGTTTCGGGATGTAATGACTACCGATTGGCTGTTTTATACAGGTGTATTCATCGTTGTATTGGCGTTCATCGTGGGCTGTGTGATTATCAAGTCATGGCGGATAGCCAACGAAAACCCCATTCTCAGTCTGAAGAACGAATAACTTTATCTACATTATCAAAGAAAGTACTGATATGGAAACGAGGCGACTGCCTTTTGACAGCCACCTCGTTCTTTTTTCCTAATACCTTCCTTTAAAATAAACTTCTGTACCGTCAAGCAAACCACTTAGTGTATTGTCGCTCATCCAGATGCGTTCAAAATAAGAGACGTCATCCGGTCCGTATTTCATACGGATACATGTTTGTGTATTGTTATCCCAATTCCAATCAAAGTAATATATGTCTTCAGTTACGCAGCCATCTCGATACTCCACTCGTATATAGTCTTTTCCGGTCCGATTTTCATAAAAGTCCAATCGCTGGGTGTAATATTTTCCATCTTGCTCCCAACTTTCCTGCCATGTACGGCTGCACAGTTCATGTGTCTTTCTATAATATACCTCACTATAATCATCATTATCATACCAACTATCTATTTCTACTTCGCATGAAGTCAAACTAAGCATGGTTAGGACAAATACCAATAGACCGAAGCATTCTCTTATCTTTGTTTTCATAATCCATTTGATTTTAGTTTACTGTTTTTTTCTTATACTGCAAAAATAGGTGGGGAAAATGATACTATAAAGAGAATATTACTATTTATATAGGGAATTTCCCTATTTGCAAGAGGGATTTACGAATTTTAGATAAGAGGAAAGAAGAATCCGTAATCGAGGTTATTTTATCTGTAAATTATCTACAGAAATTATTGGCGGATAGTTTATCTTTGCCGTTGGAAAAGAAACAAAAATAACTCTTAAAATACGAATTATGGCAAAGAAAGTGCTGATATTATCTTCCAGTCCGCGTCGTGGCGGAAATTCTGATACATTGTGTGACGAATAGTTGATGAGGATTTTCATCTCTCTCAAAAAGACTTAGGACTTTCTGAAAGACTTTGAGAAGTATATCGTTCTACATAACAAACATACTAAAAAAAGGTCAGGCGATAATACCTTGTGATAAAGGTTAACCGCCTGACCTTTTTTAATATTTAGCTATTTTTTAAGCTTCTTCTACCGCTGCTTGCGCCGCCGCTAATCTGGCAATAGGCACGCGGAACGGAGAACATGATACATAATTCAAACCGACTTTGTGGCAGAACTTAACAGATGAAGGTTCACCTCCGTGTTCACCGCAGATACCGCATTTCAAGTCGGGACGAACAGAACGGCCTTTATCCACAGCCATTTCAATAAGTTGGCCTACACCGTTTTGGTCAAGTACCTGGAATGGGTCTACTTTCAGAATCTTCTTTTCAAGATATACCGGTAAGAATGAAGCGATGTCATCACGAGAGTAACCGAAAGTCATTTGGGTAAGGTCATTTGTACCAAATGAGAAGTATTCTGCACGGCTGGCAATGCGGTTGGCTGTCAGCGCAGCACGCGGAATTTCAATCATGGTACCTACCTTGAACGGAATTTCCATACCTTCTTTTTCAAATAATGCTGCTGCTGCATCACGGATCACCTTTTCCTGAGCTTCGAATTCATACAGGATACCGGTCAAGGGAACCATAATTTCGGGATGCGGATCATATCCTTCTTTCTTCAGTTCAATTGCAGCACCTAGAATCGCTTGAGTCTGCATCTCTGTGATTTCGGGATAGGTGTTACCCAAACGACAGCCGCGGTGACCTAACATCGGATTGTGTTCACACAGGCTTTCCACACGTTTTTTGATTTCCTGTACGGTTACGCCCATTGCCTTAGCCATTTCTTCCTGACCTTTTGCATCATGGGGAACGAACTCATGCAAAGGAGGATCGAGCAGACGAACATTTACCGGACATCCGTCCATAGCCTTGAAGATACCTTTGAAGTCGGCTTTTTGGAAGGGGAGCAATTTAGCCAATGCTTTTCTACGTCCTTCTACATCCGGTGACAGGATCATCTCACGCATAGCAACAATCTTTTCAGCATCAAAGAACATGTGTTCCGTACGGCAAAGACCGATACCTTCGGCGCCGAACATAAAGGCCTGCGCCGCATCTTTCGGCGTGTCGGCGTTGGCGCGTACTTTCAGCACCGAGTATTTGCGGGCCAGCTCCATGAGCTGTCCGAAGTCGCCGCTCAGATCGGCGGCCTGCGTAGCCACCTGGCCGAGATAAACTTCGCCCGTCGAACCGTTGAGCGAAATCCAGTCGCCCTCCTTGATTTCATATCCGTTTACGCGGATCGTACGTGTCTTGTAGTCGATCTGCAGCTCGCCTGCACCCGATACGCAGCACTTGCCCATACCGCGCGCTACGACCGCAGCGTGGGAGGTCATGCCGCCGCGTGCGGTCAGGATGCCGGCGGCGTCGAGCATGCCCTTCAGGTCTTCGGGCGAAGTTTCGATGCGGACCAGAATCGCACGTTGGTTTTTCTCCTTGAGCATTTTTTCGGCATCTTCGGCGAAGAATACCACCGGACCGGTCGCTGCGCCCGGCGATGCGGGCAGTCCCTTCACGATGACTTTGGCGTTTTTCATCGCCGTCTTGTCGAAAACGGGGTGGAGCAGCTCGTCGAGTTTGGCCGGCTCGCAGCGCAGTACGTCGGTCTTTTCGTCGATCAGGCCTTCGCGCAGCATGTCCATGGCAATCTTGACCATCGCGGCGCCCGTACGCTTGCCGTTGCGACACTGGAGCATCCAGAGTTTGCCGTCCTGGATCGTGAATTCGATGTCCTGCATATCCTTGAAATACTGCTCCAGGTGGTGCTGTATCTCGTTGAGTTCTTTATATACGGCCGGCATCACCTCCTCGAGCGAGGGGTATTTGCTGCGACGCTCGGCTTCCGATACGTTCTGTGCTTTCGCCCAGCGGCGCGAACCCTCGATGGTGATCTGCTGGGGAGTGCGGATGCCCGCTACCACGTCTTCGCCCTGTGCGTTGATCAGGTATTCGCCGTTGAAGAGGTTTTCACCCGTTGCTGCGTCGCGCGAGAAGGCTACGCCGGTCGCCGAGTTGTCGCCCATGTTGCCGAATACCATCGCCTGTACCGATACGGCCGTGCCCCATTCCGCCGGAATGTTGTTGAGCTTGCGGTAAAGGATGGCACGCTCGTTCATCCACGAACCGAATACGGCACAGATAGCGCCCCAGAGCTGATCCCAGGGATTTGCCGGGAAATCCTCGCCGGTCTGCTTCTTCACGGCGGCCTTGAAGTTCTTCACCAGCTCCTTGAGGTCGTCGGTCGTCAGGTCGGTGTCGTTCTTCACGCCCTTCTTGGCCTTCTGCTCCTCGATGATCACCTCGAACGGGTCGTGGTCTTCCTTCGAAACGGGTTTCATGCCCAGCACCACGTCGCCGTACATCTGTACGAAGCGGCGGTACGAATCCCAGGCG
>OHVT01000849.1_pt1 | contig 12794 bp, 10 predicted proteins | sample 1579441 | NCBI WGS metagenome assembly OHVT01 (sample SAMEA3882542, study PRJEB24775) | human gut metagenome | biome: human-associated habitat; feature: intestine environment; material: feces | place: Netherlands | collected 2009/2010
TGGCGGTATACCTCATCCTCCGGCTCCTGGAAGTGCACATCACCGGTGGCGCACACGGGCTTGCCCAGCTCCCGGCCCAACCGGACGATGGTACGGTTGAACTCCCGCAGCTCATCCTCTGACTGCACCGCGCCGTTGCGAAGCATGAACATATTATTGCAGATGGGCTGTATCTCCAGGTAATCGTAGAACGATGCGATGCGCTTCAGCTCCGCCCAGTCCTTGCGGTCCGCCACCGCCCGGAACAGCTCGCCTGCTTCGCAGGCTGAGCCGATAATGAGGCCTTCCCGATGGGCGATCAGCTCCGTCTTGGGGATAATGGGCACACGCTTGAAATACTTGAGATTGGAAGCCGAGATCAACTGATACAGGTGCTTCAGGCCCAGCTTGTTCTTCGCCAGGATGATAATATGCTTGGGGTGCCGGCTGCCGCCGCCCCGGGGCCGCAGCTTCTCCATCTGCCCGTTGATCTCCTGCAGACGGAAAATTCCCATCTCCCGCCGCATTCTCTCAAAAAAGGGTATCAGCATATACCCCACCATCCCCGCGTCGTCCGACGCCCGGTGGTGGTTGAAGGCGGGCAGATCCAAATGCTCCGCCACGATGTCCAGCTTATGCTTGTGCAGCTCCGGCAGCAGATTCTGCGCCAGGATCAGGCTGTCGATGTACGTGGGGTCGAATTCCAGCCCCGCCCTGCGGCATCCGGCCCGGATAAACCCGATGTCGAACTCCGCATTGTGGGCCGCCAGCGGTCGCCCGTCCACGAATTTCAAAAACGCCGCCAGTGCTTCCTCCGGCGGCGGCGCGTCCGCCAGCATGGCATCCGTAATGCCCGTCAGGCCGATGATCTCCGGCGTCAGCCGACGGCCGGGGTTCACGAAGGTCTGAAACGTATCCGTGATCTGCCCGTTTTTCAGCACCACTGCGCCGATCTCCGTGATGGCCTCCCGCTGTACCTTCAATCCGGTGGTTTCGATGTCGAAGCACACGATCTCGTCGTCAAAGTTCTGATCCTGCGCACCGTGTACGGCAATGCGGTCGTCCAGGTTGTTGAAATAGTACCCCTCCACGCCGTACAGGATCTTGATCTTCCCCTTGCCCGCGTCCCGCGCCTTTGGGAATGCCTGCACCGTGCCGTGGTCGGTAATGGCAATAGCCGGGTGGCCCCAGGCTGCCGCCTTCTTTACCACCTTGCCCACATCCGTCAGAGCATCCATGCTGCTCATCTGCGTATGCAGGTGCAGCTCCACCCGCTTCTCCGGTGCATTGTCCTGCCGGGCCGTATGGCTGATCTTCATAATATTCACCGGCCGCAGCAGGATATCCTTCCCGTCGTAGGTCAGTTCCACCTTGCCCTGCAGGCGCAGCCACATCCCGTCGTTGATCGCGCCGCCCAGCACCTTGGCCTCTTTTTCATCCATGGCCTTCCGCACGGCCACGGAGCCGCGCTCATCGGTGATGTTGAAGTTCAGCGTCCACATGCCCTTGCGCCGCGTCTCATAGCACTCCGTCTTGAACACCCGGCCCTCCACAATGGCGCTGCCCTGTTTGATATTCAGTTCGCCGATAGGCGTCAGCTTTCCGGTGATCGTCTTTCCCCAGATCACCCCGCTGTCGCCCTTTTGCTCGCCGGTGCCGCAGAAATGCAGCAGCACCTGCCGCAGATCATACTGCTGCGCCAGCATCTGCTGCAGGGCGTCCTGTGCCGCCTGGGGCAGCGTCTCACTGCTCTCTATCTGCACCTCCAGCGTCCGGCCCGCCATATCCAGCGCGCCGCTGATGATGCAGGCATCGTGCAGCAGCAGGCGCAGCTGCCGCGGCGCCTGAAAGCTCTCAAACAGCGTAAAAAACGGTACTCTTTCCGCCATGTTTCTCCCCTATCGTATCTCTTGTCACAGCTTGTCGATCTCCTCGAACAGCGCGTCCACCAGCTGGTCCTCCGGCACCTTCCGCAGAACCGTTCCCTTGGCGAACAGCAGTCCCTCGCCCTTGCCTCCGGCGATGCCCACATCCGCGGCCGAGGCCTCCCCCGGTCCATTGACCACGCACCCCATCACTGCCACGGTGATGGGCTTGTCACAGCTCTTCAGCCGCCGTTCCACCTCCCGGGCGATAGGCAGCATATCATACTTCGTCCGCCCGCAGGTGGGGCAGGCGATCAGGTCCGGCCCCGTCTGCCGCAGACCGCAGGCCTGCAAAATACGCTTGGCGGCCACTACCTCTTCCACCGGGTCGGCAGTCAGGCTCACCCGCAGCGTATCGCCGATACCCCGACACAGCAGTCCGCCGATGCCGATGGCAGACTTCAGCACCCCCATCTCCGGTGTGCCGGCCTCGGTGACGCCCAGATGCAGCGGATAGTCCACCTTTTCGTGAAGCAGCTCGTAGGCCGCCATATTTACCGGCACCCGGGAGCATTTCACGGAGATGCAGATATCCCCGAAGCCGCATTCCTCCAACAGGTGCACATGGCTCAGTGCACTCTCGGCCAGCGCCTCGGCGGTCACACCGCCGTATTTTTGCACCAGGTCCTTCTCCAGCGACCCGCCATTGACGCCCACACGGATCGGAATGCCCCGCTCCCGGCAGGCGTCGGCCACGGCCCGCACACGGTCCTTCGACCCGATGTTGCCGGGGTTGATGCGTATTTTATCCACACCGCCGTCCACACACAGCAGCGCCAGCCGGTAATCAAAGTGGATATCCGCCACCAGCGGGATGTGTATAGCCGCCTTGATGCTCGGAATGGCCCGTGCGGCCTCCTCCGTGGGCACCGCCACACGCACGATCTCGCAGCCCGCCTGCTCCAGGCGCTGTATCTGCCGCACCGTGGCGTTCACGTCCTCCGTGGGCGTATTGCACATGGACTGTATGCTTACGGCCGCGCCGCCGCCCACCGGTACCGCGCCCACCTGTATGCGTCTTGTCACCGTCCCCGCCTCCTCAGTGGATCAGCTTTCCCACGTCGCTGAACACCAGCACCACCATCAGCGCCAGCAGCAGAATAAGTCCCGCGAAGTGGATATAGTTCTCATATTTTGCCGGTATCTGCTTCCGGAACAGCAGCATGGCTGCCGCGTTGATGATCAGGAAGAATATCCGCCCGCCGTCCAGCGCCGGCAGGGGCAGCAGGTTCATCACCGCCAGGTTCACTGCGATCAGCGCCGCGATGTAGGCGATGTTCTCCACCGCCGCCTGGGTCGTCTCCGCCTGCTCACCTACCTGTACCATGGTGGACACGATCCCCACCGGGCCACTCAGATCCCGCAGGCCCGCCTGCCCGGTAAAGAGCATTTGCAGGCTCAGCCGCACCAGACGCACGAAATCCACGGCGTTGTTCCAGGTGTAGGCCAGTTTGTCGCCGAAGGTGGCCGCCGCCGCACCGAAGTATATTCCGTAGCCGCTGTACGCATTTCCGCTTTGATCGGTATACGTCTGTCTCGTCATGGCAAAGTCGTCCAGGCGCACCTTCTCCCCGCCGCGGTCCACCACCAGGTCGAATGTGCCGGTCTTATTCAGGCCAAGCAGCAGGCTCACGTCGCTGTAAATGTACACGCGCTCCCCATCGATGGACACCAGCCGGTCCCCGGTCTGCAAGCCGTCGGCGCTCTCCAACGGACACCCCTCGGCAAAGCCGGAGATCACCGGCTGATAGAACCCCTGCGCCGGCGCATACAGGCAGAAGATGATGATAAGCCCCGCCAGAAAATTCATGGCCGCGCCGGCGGCAAAAATGATCAGCTTTTTCCAAAAGCCCTGGCGGTTCAGCGCCGCCGGATCGTCAGAGTCCTCCTCTTCCCCCTCCATGGCACAGAAACCGCCCACCGGAAAAGCCCGCAGAGAATACTGGGTATCCCCCCGCTGCTTTTTCCACAGCACCGGTCCCATGCCGATGGCAAACTCGTTGACCCGCACGCCGCAGGCCTTGGCCGCCAGAAAATGCCCCAGCTCATGGACGGCGATCAAAATACCGAACACCAGCAGGGCCGCTATGATATATACGATCATGTATGCAAGCTCCTTTTCCGGATGTCACAGGGCGGCGCGCCGCGCCGCCTTGTCTGCTTCCAGTATATCCGCAAGGCTTGGCTGATATTGCACCGGCACCCGCTCCAACGCGCGCTCCACCCGCCGGGAGATATCGTTAAAGCCGATCTCGCCTCGCAGAAACAGTCCCACGGCCGCCTCGTTGGCGCCGTTGAGTATGGCGCAGGCGGTGCCGCCCACCGCTGCGGCATACCGTGCCAGACGCAGACAGGGGAACGCCCTCTCGTCCGGCTCGGCAAAGGTCAGCGCGCCGCAGGTCAGCAGATCAAGCGGCTTATCCGGGCTCTCGGCCCGGTGGGGATACGTCATGGCATAGCGGATGGGCAGCTTCATATCCGGCGTGCCCAGCTGCGCCAGCAGTGCCCCGTCCCGGAACTCCACCAGCGAATGCACGATGCTCTGGCGGTGTATCACCGCCTGCACCTGCTCCACCGGCAGGCGATAGAGCCGCATGGCCTCGATGATCTCCAGTCCCTTGTTCATCAGTGTGGCGGAGTCCACCGTGATCTTCGGTCCCATGTGCCAGTTGGGATGGCGCAGGGCATCCGCCGCCGTCACATGCTCCAGCTCGTCGAAGGTCCTTCCGTAGAACGGCCCGCCGGAGCAGGTCAGCAGGATACGCCGCACCTCACCCCGGTCCCGGCAGCCCTGCAAGCACTGAAACACCGCACTGTGCTCACTGTCCACCGGCACGATCTCCGCGCCGTATTTCTCCGCCGCGTCCATCACCAGCTCACCGGCGCACACCAGCGTTTCCTTATTGGCCAGCGCGATGCGCTTGCCTTTTTGGATTGCCGCCAGTGTGGGATGCAGCCCCACGCTGCCCATCACGGCAGTCACCACCGTGTCCGCCTCGGTCATAGCGGCGGCAGCCAACAGGCCCTCCTCCCCTGCCATGACCTCAATGCCGGTCCCCCGCAGCCGTTTTTTCAGCGCCAGCGCCGCATTTTCGTCATACAGCACCGCAAGGCGCGGCATATACTGCCGCGCCTGCTGCTCCAACAGGTCTACCTGTGTATTGGCGGTCAGCGCCGCCACGCGGAGGCCCAGCTCCCCGGCCACCTCCAGCGTCTGCCGCCCGATGGAGCCGGTAGCCCCCAACAGGGCGATGGTTTTCGTCATAGGTCCTTCCTCAATACAGCGTCACAGCGTTGATAAGCATCCACGTCACCGGTGCAGCGAAGATCACACTATCGAACCGGTCCAGCACGCCGCCGTGGCCCGGCAGCAGCCGTCCGTAGTCCTTGATGCCGCACTGCCGCTTCACGCAGGAGAAGCTCAGGTCGCCCAGCTGCCCCAGCACCGCGCCCACGAAGCCCAACAGCACACACCAGCCGATGTGCAGCTGCACCTCCGTACATAGGAAGAAGAATATCCGGAACAGGATCATTCCCACCATGCCGCCCACCAGGCCGCTGACCGCACCCTCCCGTGTCTTCTTCGGGCTGACTCTGGGCGCCAGCTTTGTTTTCCCGAACAGCATACCGCCGAACAGCGCCAGAGAGTCGCTCATAAACGCCGACACCAGCGGGATCAGCACCAGTCCGGCACCGTATTCCAGCATCCGCAGCCGCACCAGGCAGCCCAGCGCCAGCGGGATCACCAATCCGGACACCGCCATAGCGCTGATATCCGGAAAATCCAGCTCGTCGTCTTTGCCGAAGGCCTGCACCGCCGCGATGAACATCACCACGATCAGCGCCGCCAGCAGCCATACCATGATCGTATGTATGGCGGTACCCGTGAAGTCACCGCCGCTGAAATACACCGTGAACACGGTGAACACCGCCAGCGTGGCCGCCAGCCCCCACCAGTGCGCCGCTTTCTCGGGCGCGGCCGCCATGAACTCATGGCAGCCGATGACGCACAGCGCCGCCACCAGCACCGCCGTGGCCCAATCCGGTGCGAAGCACAGCACGCCGATCAATGCCGGCACGCCGATGATCGCCACCAGTATTCTCTGTTTCATGGTCGTCACCTCACTTTACGCCGCCGAACCGGCGATCCCGCCGCTGATAGTCGATGATCGCTCTGTCCATATCCTGCCGGGTAAAATCCGGCCACAGCGTGTCGCAGAAATAGAATTCGCTGTAGGCACACTGCCACAGCATGAAATTGCTCAGCCGTATCTCGCCGCTGGGGCGGATGATCAGCTCCGGGTCGGGGATACCGGCAGAGTACATATTGGCGGAGAGGTTCTCCTCCGTCCAGTCCACCCCCTGCTCCACGCACAGCCGCGCCGCCCGCAGTATCTCCGCCCTGCCGCCGTAATTCAGACACACATTGGCCTGGAACCCCGCATAGCGGCCGGAGATGTCATCCGTCTCATGCGCCAGCGCCTGCAGCTCCGGGGACAGTGCGCTGAGATCGCCGAAGAACCGCAGACGGATGTGCTCCTTTTCCATGGTGTCGATCGCTTCCCTCAGATACTGCTCCAACAGGCCCATGATGGTATTCACCTCATCGGCGGGCCGCTTCCAGTTCTCTGTGGAAAAGGCGTATACCGTCAGGTATTCCACTCCCAGTTCCTTGCAGTAGGTGGCGATGTCGCGGAACACCTCTGCCCCCGCCTTGTGCCCCACCGTGCGGGGCAGGCCGCGTTTTTTCGCCCAGCGGCCGTTGCCGTCCATAATAACAGCGATATGGCGGGGAAGGCGGCTCCTGTCCACCTCCCCCGCCGTATGGGGCGTTTTCTTCGTAAACAGTCCCATTAAACAGACATCAATTCCTTTTCCTTGTTGTCCAGGATCTTGTCGATCTCCTTGCAGCTGTCATCGGTCAGCTTCTGCAGGTCCTTCTCGGCGATCTTCAGCTCGTCCTCGGTGATCTCGGACGCCTTCTGCTGCTTCTTGAAGTTATCCATCGCATCCCGGCGGATATTCCGCACAGCCACCTTGCCGTTCTCGGCGTACTTGTGGATCTGCTTGACCAGCTCCTTGCGGCGCTCCTCGGTCAGCTGGGGGAAAGCCAGACGAATGCACTTACCGTCGTTCTGGGGGTTGATGCCCAAGTCGGACTCCTGAATGGCCTTTTCAATACCCTTCAGAATGCTGGCATCCCAAGGGGTAATGACCAGCGTCCGCGGGTCAGGAGAGCCGATAGAGCCGATCTGCTGGATGGGCGTGGGGGTCCCGTAGTAGTCCACACTGATGCGGTTGAGCACGGAAGCGTTGGCGCGGCCGGCACGCACGGTGTCGAAGTCGCTCATCACGGATTCAATGCTCTTCTTCATTTTTTCCTCGTAAACCTTGTACTCGTCCTTCAACATGGGGTCAGTCCTCCTTCACGATCGTTCCGATTTTTTCGCCGCGCAGGGCGCGGATGATATTCTCCGGGTCTTTCAGGGCAAATACCAGCACCGGGATATGGTTGTCCATGGACAGGCTGGTGGCGGTAGAGTCCATCACAGCCAGGTGGCGCTTGAGCACCTCGTCGTAGGTGATGCTGTCAAACTTCACCGCATCGGCATTCTTGGCCGGGTCGCTGTCGTACACGCCGTCGATATTCTTGGCCAGCAGGATGACGTCCGCGTCGATCTCCGCCGCCCGCAGCACCGCCGCCGTGTCGGTGGAGAAAAACGGGCAGCCGATGCCGCAGCCAAAAATGACCACTCTCCCCTTTTCCAGGTGCCGAATGGCCCTGGCGCGGATATACGGCTCCGCCACGGCCCGGATCTCCAGCGCCGTCTGCACACGCACGTCCACACCCTTCTGCTCCAGCACGTCCGCCATGGCCATGCAGTTCATGGCCGTGGCCAGCATACCCATGTGATCGGCCCGGGTGCGCTCGATGTGTCCCTCGCCGTCCTTCACGCCGCGCCAGAAATTGCCGCCGCCGATGACGATACCCACCTGCACGCCCATGTCCACACACTGCTTGATAACGTCCGCCACCCGGCCCATGACCTGAAAGTCCAGACCGAAGTGCTTATCGCCGGCCAGCGCTTCGCCGCTGATCTTCAGCAGCACCCGCTTGAATACTGGTTGCTCCATCGCCGTTCCTCCCTAATTTTCTATCAGGTATTTTACCTTATTTCTCCCGTTTTGCATAGGGGGAAAATCGAAAATTTTTCTGAATTCTTTTTTGCAGATCCCGCGTGCCCTGCGCCTGCGGCGCATGATGCAAAACGAAAGGCTTTGTTTTTTTCCACCGGCGGTGTATAATGGGGAAAACACTTTTCCGGAGGCTGATTTTCATGGAACTTCTGCACGTGCTGGGCAATACATATGCGGCCGTCGCCGCCACCGCCCTGCTGCCCGTTTATAAGCTCAATGACCGGGATGTGGTGCTCATCGACACCGGCTACGCCAAGCTGGACAGAGCCGGCCTGACCGCGCTCATCGACGGCAGCGGCTGGCGTCTGCGCGCCATCCTCTGCTCCCACGCCCACTTCGACCACACCGGCAACGTCCGCTATCTCCAGCAGCGCTATGGCGCGCCCGCCGCCATCTCCCTCATCGAGGCCGGCATCTCCGTGAACCCCGACAGCTACCGCGCCAACTATGTGGCGCTGACCTACGGCAAGAGCCGCGAGATATTCTTAGAGGAGTGCTTCACCGCAGATCGAGTCATCTTCCCACAGGAGGACCACATCGACGTAGACGGCGCCCGGTTCGGTGTACTGTCTCTCCCCGGCCACTCCGCCGGACACATCGGCTTCGTCACCCCCGACGGTGCGGCCTATGTGGGCGACTGCCTCATCGACCAGCACGAGATCGACGCGGCCAAGCTGCCCACCAGTATGTTCATCGCCAAAGATCTGGAGAGCAAGGCCGCCCTCCGCGCCACGGACTACCCCGCCTATATCCTCGCCCACAAGCAGATCATCACCGATAAGGCCCAGCTGTGTGCTCTTGTGGACAGCAACATCGACTTTATCCACAGGAAAGCCCGTGAGCTGCTGGACGACCTCACCGACGGCATGACGTTCTCCGACTGGATATACGCCTTCTGCCAGCGGGAGAACATCCGCACCCGGCAGGAGCTGAAATTCAGCATCGTGGAGCGGAACTTCACCAACTTCACCGACTGGCTCACCGACACCGGCAAGGTACGCGTAGAGCGCGACTTCTGCGCCAAGAGGTATTACCACGGCTGAGATACCGTGTACGCATAGAAAAGCCACCCCATCGGGGTGGCTTTTCCGCTCTGTTTATTCGTCAAAGGGCACGCCGAACATCTGCCAGAACTGCCGGTTCTCGCTGTCGGACACCATGGCGGAGTTCCACGAGCCGAACGTAAAGCTAGCGCAGCTGTCCGTCCCCTTCAGCACCGACACTGTCCGCCCGTCGTCGAACGTCACCGTCAGCTTGGCACCGAACCCACAAGAGGCTCCGCCGCCGTAGGCTCTGGCGTTGGTCAGCATCCTTTGCAGGGCGGGCAGGTCGGCTTTGTCGGCGGTGTACGTCTCGCCGCCGTAGAACTCCAGCTTGGCGGAAGTCATATTGCCCCGGAAATCCTCCGGCGTCACGAAGGTATAGCCGCACTGCTCCGTCAGTATTTTCAGCACCGTGGGCGGCACGGGCTTATAGTCGTTGCCCATGTAGTAGGCAACATCCTCGTCGCCCTGCCGCAGCTCGGCGCACACCTGATACCACTCCGGCTGCACCAGCCCCTTCTCCGACCGGATGGTCTGCACCTGCTCCTCCGTCAGTGGCACGACCTGCTTGGCGGAACCTCCCGTCTCCCATGTGATCTGATAGACCTCCAGCTCCGCCGTTTCCGCCGCGCTCCGGTACTGGAACCGTACAGCGTACTGTCCATCCATGCCCAGGCCCACGAACTGCTCCGTCAGCTCTACCACATCTCCGTTGTGGAGCGCCACGTTCTCCTCATTGTACCGTCCGTAGAGGGTGAAGCCCTCACCCTTTATCACGGACAGCTGCGCGCCGCTGCCCACCTCATACACCGGGATGTCCTCGCTGTAATTCTCGTCGTACTTCACCGTGCGGTACACCACGGAATAGACCTCCGTCACGGCAATGCTCAGCTGATCCTTCTCGTAGCTGACGGTCACCGGCAGCCCGCCGGTCAGTTGGGACGTTATGTACCGGGAAATATCCCGCAGCAGCGCCTCCGCCGCGTCGCCGTTCCCACGGGGGTCGGCCTGCCCGGACAGAGTCCCGATATACCTCCGCACCTGCTGCGGCAGCTGGCTATACCGCTGCGCCAGCACGTCCATGGCGCCCTCGGCATACGCCCCGTCCGCGTTCAGATAGTAGGCGCACAGATAGCTCAGGGGAACGGTCTCCCAGTCCGGCAGCTGCGCCGCACCATACACAATACCGTAATCCTCCGCCTTTGCGCTGACCACGCCGTCCTCGCCCAGTATGGGCCACGGGGTGATCTCCGTGAAGTCCGACAGGGCGTCGCCGGGATAGTACGCGATGGAGCCGTCCTCCAGACACGCCTGCAGGGTATCCATCAGCGCCTGCAGGCCAGCGGCGCTCCCTCGCACGGCGTTGTAGTCCGCCGCCACATAGTCCCCGGCGTACACCGTGCCGGACACAGGGGTCTCCCCTTCCGCACCGACGTCCTCCCACCGCAGCCATTCCGCGTTGTCGATGAGTGCCAGCGCCAGATAGCCCCGCCGGGCCATCTCCCGGTTCCACTCCGCGGTGCGCTGCGGCAGCGCGCCTGCAAAGGCGTAGCGCACCACAACGCCGTAGGGCTCGCTGGCCGTTTCGACCTCAAAGGAGTAGGTATACGCCTGACCATCGCCGGCAGCGCCGGCCGCCCGGAAGCCCAGCGCGTCCAGTATCGCGCCCACGGCGGCATTGTCACCGATATACTCCGTCCGCAGGGCGTACAGCTTCTTCGCGTCCAGGGGATAGCCGCTCTTGTCCTCCGCCGGCTTCGTCAGCAGGCACACGCCGATGATGGCCGCCGCGACGACCAGCAGGATGACAGCCCAGAGGGCGGGCTTCTTATAGTTGAGCACGTTCTTCACCCTTTCTTTCACAGCCACTTCGCCAAAGGCCAGCGGGCACACCGCCGCCATTTTCGGCTGGGCGGCGCAGGACACCAGTGCGCGGGAGTATGCGGCCCGCTGGGCGGGCGTGGCGTTTTTCAACACCATTTCATCACAGGCGCGCTCCATGTCGCGGCCCAGCAGGACATACGCCGCCCAGAGGACCGGGTTGAACCAGTTGACCGCCAGCAGCAGAAACGCCAACGGTTTCCACACATGGTCCCAGCGGCGGATATGGCACCTTTCGTGGGCGAGCACCTGGGGAAAGTCCTGCTCCGACACGGTTTCCGGCACATAAATGCGGGGTGCAAGCACGCCCAGCACGAAGGGCGTGGACCAGTCGGTGCAGCGATAGACATTGTCCTGTATGCGGGGGGCAGCGCGGAGCCGCCAGCGCATACGCAGCAGGCTGAGGGCCATGTACAGCGCCATGCAGCCCACGCCCGTCAGCCAGATGGCGGGCAGCTGATCCAGCAGCGCAAAGTCTTGTGCCGCAACGGGTCCTGCCATTTCCGGGCGCTGCTCCGGCGGGGTGGAAACATAGACCTTTTCCTGCTGGCGAAGCTCCTGATAGGCCAGGATGGGCGGGCTTTCGGGCTGCTGGAGGCTGACGGGGCTCTCTACTGTCAATCGGGCGGGAAGCAACAGCCGCAGGGCCACCAGCAGCCACAGCATACACACGGCCCGGCGGGGCGCACGGCGCAGCAGCGGCCGCACCGCCATCACCGCCAGCGCGATGAGGCCCGCCTGCCAGGAAATTTCCAGCACGGAGGTAAACAGACTATCCATTTTTTCTTCTCCTTTATGGCGCAGGGCATGACATCGTATGCCGCAGCGCGGTTCAGTTACGCCCGGAATTCTCCTGCTCGAAGCGGTCGATCATGGCATGGAGCACATCGGCATCCTCTTTGGAAAGTTTTGAATTTCCCATGAAAGCCGTCAGAAATGCCGGCAAGCTGCCGTGAAAGTTGTGGGCCACGAAGGCACGGCTCTCGGCGCGCTGCACGTCCTCGCGCGCGACGCGCGATGTGACGACGGCGTTCTCCGTGTGCACCACGCCGCGCTCGGTCAGGCGCTTGATGACCGTATAGGTGGTGGATTTTTTCCAGCCCAGCTCCTCGGCGCAGAGGCGGACCAGCTCACTGCTCTTTATAGGCTCATGGGACCACAGTATCTCGCAGAAGCGCAGTTCGCTGTCAAAAATTTTCGGTGTTTCCACAGGGTTTTCCTCCTTGGTCGAATGTAGTAGACCCGTTTTTAGTCTAACGCATTAGACCCATCCTGTCAAGTATTTTTTTCTTGCTTTGTGTGTTACTTTTACTTTACTTTTCTTGTACGCTTATGATACCTTAGTGCAGAGGATGTTATAGGGACATGTAATCTATGTGTCAGGCACGGCAAAAACAGGTACGGAAGGGGCGCATCATGGATATCGTGTATGAGGATAAGCGGATCGTGGTGGCGGTAAAGCCGGCAGGGGTAGTGTCGGTGGATCAACCGGGCGGGATGCCCGAGCTGCTGCGGCAGACGCTGCACACCGCGTGCATACGGACGGTACACCGGCTGGACGCGCCGGTAGCAGGGCTGATGGTGTTCGCACGGAGCGCCTACGCCGCCGGGGAGCTGTCACGGCAGATACGGGAGGGGGAATTCGAGAAAACGTATCTGGCGGTGGTGCGGGGAATGCCGGAGACGGACGAGGGGGAGCTGACAGACCTGCTGGGCCGGGACAAGACGCGGCGGATGACCTATGTGGCCGAGGGGCCGGGGAAGGACG
>OHVT01000861.1_pt1 | contig 12627 bp, 10 predicted proteins | sample 1579441 | NCBI WGS metagenome assembly OHVT01 (sample SAMEA3882542, study PRJEB24775) | human gut metagenome | biome: human-associated habitat; feature: intestine environment; material: feces | place: Netherlands | collected 2009/2010
TTCTTGCAACAGACCCTGATGCGGACAGACTTGGATGCTACGCAAAGGATTCCAAGACAGGTGAGTACAAGGTATTCACAGGAAATATGTCAGGAAGCTTACTCTGTGAGTATGAGGTGAGCCAGATGAAGGAGAAGAATGGCAGCCTTCCAGCAGACGGAGCAATCATCAAGACTATCGTTACTACCAACATGGTAGATGCTATAGCAAAGTATTATGGAACAGATCTCATCGAGTGTTTCACAGGTTTCAAGAACATTGGCCGTGAGATCCTCAGATTTGAGCAGACAGGCAAGGGAACATACCTCTTCGGATTCGAGGAGAGCTACGGATACCTGGCTGGCCCGTATGTAAGAGATAAAGACGCAGTCATCGGCTCCATGCTGATCTGTGAGATGGCAGCTTACTACAGAAGCATCGGAAGCTCTCTGAAACAGAGACTGGAAGAGATCTATGCTGAGTACGGCCGCTACCTGAACAAAGTAGACAGCTTCGAATTCCCGGGCCTGAGCGGTATGGACAAGATGGCAGGCATCATGGATGGCCTCAGAAAACAGCCGCTGACCGAGATCGCAGGTTCCGCTGTTGTCAAAGTGACCGATTACGAGAAACCAGAAGAGACCGGACTCCCGGCAGCAAACGTTCTGATCTACAAACTGGCAAACGGTGAAACCGTCATCGTCCGCCCGTCCGGAACAGAGCCGAAGATCAAAGTATACTACACAACACTTGGCAAGGATCTGGCAGAGGCAGAAGCTGAGAAAGAAAAACTCGCAGAGGCTTTAAAACCGATTCTGGCATAAAGAAAATAAAAGAATGGAAGGGCGTGGCTTCGGTCACGCCCTTTTTTGAACCGAAATTTCTTTTGAACAGTGTAAGATTTTCTGCAAAATGGCGTGATGATAGATGAAAGGGGGGATTTCCATATGGAGGATACTCATATTGTCCAAATGTACTGGGACAGGAACGAAACAGCGATCAGCGAGTCTGCGGTGAAATATGGTACATACTGTACTTCGATTGCACAGAATATTCTGCAGAATCCGGCGGATGCAGAAGAATGTGTCAACGACACCTGGCTTCACGCGTGGAATGCCATGCCGCCGCACCGGCCGTCTCTGCTATCCACATTTCTTGGAAAAATAACGAGAAATCTTTCGTTTGATCTGTATAGAAAAATGCATCGCAAAAAACGCGGAGAAAGTCAGATGGATGCGGTATTGGACGAGCTGGAAGAATGTGTTTCGGGGAAAGATGATATTGAGCGGCAGTGGGAGATGAAAGAACTGATCGCGGAGATCAATCAGTTTCTGCAGAAGCTGCCGGAGGAGAAACGATGCATGTTTGTCCTGCGGTACTGGTATGTAGACAGCATCGGTGAAATCGCGGAGCGGCTGGGAAGAAGTGAAAATTATATTTCAGTTTCATTGAACCGGATCCGTGGAAAATTGCATACACACTTGACGGAAAGGGGGTTCGAAGTATGAAGAAAGAAGAATTATTTGAAACGATGGGAAATCTGGATCCTGGTATGGTGGAAAAAGCGGGGAAATATCAGCGTTCACGAAGGGCTGCATGGAAAAAATGGACGGCCACTGCAGCCTGTGCGGTGATCATTGGCGGAGCTGTGCTGGGGGTTACGACATGGAGAAACGGTCGGGAGGGTTCTGCAGTCCGTTATCCGTCGGGGGTAACGACGGTTCTGGCGGCTTATCCGGCATCTGTGGAGCGGACAATGGATGCACAGAAATTCATGGAAAGCGATGCACACTGGGACTGGTGGGATTCGTACCGGGAGCTGACAGCAAAATCAGCAGAACTGCAGTCGGGAATGGATGCGTATTATCAGAACCTGATGAAACAAATGCTGGTTTCAGAAGATGAAAATACCGTCTGCTCGCCGATCAATCTGTATATTGCGTTTGCGATGCTGGCAGAAACTTCAGACGGGAATACGCGGCAGCAGATTCTCGACATGCTTGGTGCGCAGGATATGGACACCTTACGGAAAAATATTTCTTCGCTCTGGAAAAGCAATTATGCAGACACGCCCGTGCTGAAAAGTGTGCTGGCAAATTCGCTGTGGCTGGATGGTGAGGAAACATACAATGACACAACGCTGCAGCGGCTGGCGGAGCAGTACTATGCATCGACATTCAGAGGAACGCCAGGATCAAAAGAAATGGATCAGGCATTGCAGACCTGGACGGATAATAATACCGGCGGGCTTTTGAAGGAATATACGAAAGACATGGCGATCGCACCGGATACCGTGTTTGAGCTTGTATCTACCATCTATTATAAGGCGATGTGGAGGGAAAATTTCTGGGAAGTGAATACAGAGAAGGAAACGTTCCACGGAACTGCGGGAGACACCGATGTGGATATGATGAAAAAAACGGAACGGATGGATGTCTACCAGGGAGAACAATTTACGGCAATCGGTCTTAGCCTTCAGGACAGCGGCTCTATGTATTTCCTGCTTCCGGATGAAAATGCAGATGTAAGTGAACTGGTATCATCGCCGGATCTGATGAAGGTTATACGGCGGGATGAAAGCAGTGATAACTGGTATTCCCCTATGGTGAATCTGTCTGTTCCTAAATTTAAAGTATCGGAGAAAACAGACCTGATCGAAACGGTGCGTGCACTTGGTGTAACGGATGCACTGGATGCGGATCTGGCGGATTTCAGTCCATTAACAGAGAACAGGAATGGCTTATACCTGAGCAAAGCAGACCACGCCGCCATGCTCGAAATTGATGAAAACGGAGTAACCGGAGCAGCCTATACAGAACTTGGCGTTTCAGAAACCGCAGCAGAAATCCCGGACGACGAAATCGATTTCGTACTGGATCGTCCATTCCTGTTTCTTGTTACGGGGCAGGACGGATCGCTGTTGTTCTCGGGAGTTGTAAGAAATATCGACGGGAAGTGAAAAAAGGAGTCGGACTGTCCGACTCCTTTTAAAATAGAAGAACTCAGGGTATTTCATTCTCCGAAGCGGATATTCTTTACTGTTTTCTTCTCAATATGCAAATCTTCATAAATCCGGTTGCCACCATTTCCCTGCGGCGCCTGGGCAAGAAGCCCTACTTTTACGGTCTTTTTACCGGAAAGATTAAAAAATCTTGTCATAAAATAATGAATGCCGTCTTCAGAATAATGGAAAGCAAAGGAATTTTTCACTCTGCAAATTTTCAGCCATGCGGTATTTCCGGAAATATTACTTCCGTTGGCATCGTCAGAATAACCTTGTTTCGTCACAACGCTGACAGCGGCATGAGTTCCGAAATCGGTTTTTTCAAAGCAGCTTTTTGCCCAGTTGTCCAGATCTTCCATGACCATAAGAGAAGAAGAGTCATAGATGTCTTTGAAGTCATGAGAAACTTTGACAGTCAGAACAAAATCGCCTTCGATTTCCGTATAATAATAGGGTGCATTGTGCAGTGATTCCGGCGTAATGCCTTCTTCCGAAACAGTGCCGTTGTTGCAGAAGAAATCTGTCCCAGCCGGTGCAAAGATGACAAGCTTGCCTTCTTCCTCTCTTTTTAATTCGCTTTCATTTAACCAGGAAAAATCCATCATCCTATCTCCTTTCTAAGAAGTGTGTCTGAGACACGTTACAGTATCTCTTCGGTGCTTATTTTTACTCTGCGTTCCTTTGTCGGAGCAGAAAAACAGACAAAATCAGTACAGCAGGGAAAATGCAGCCGGCCAGCATACCTGCCTTCAGATCGTCGCCGGAGTTTTGTGTGACAAATCCAATAACAAATGGGCCAATGGAACCGCCCATATCTCCGGCCATGGCGAGAAGTGCGAACAGTGCAGTTCCGCCGAGTGGAATTTTAGAGGATGAAATACTGATGGTTCCCGGCCACATAATTCCTACGGAGAAACCACACACAACGCAGCCTATAAGATTTAAAAGAGGATATGGTGCGAGAGCTGCAGCCAGATAACAGATCAGGCAAAGTGTACCGGATGCGATCATAAATTTTGTTAAGTCAATTTTTTCCCCGTATTTACCATAGAAGGTTCTGCTGATGCCCATCATCACAGCAAACAGGCACGGTCCTGCAATGTCTCCAATGCTTTTTGAGAGACCTAATGCAGACTCGGCATAAGCGGAAGCCCATTGCGCCATCGAAATCTCGCTTGCTCCGGCGCAGACCATAAGAACAAGGGAAATCCAGAAAATGGGAAGACGGCACAGCTGACGAATGGTAAGTCCTTCTTCGCTTCCGGTGAGTGATTCAATCGGGCAGGAAAGGAAATTAAACGTATTGTACAGTGGAAGTACAGCCCAGATACATGCGAGGATCGGCCAGCGTTCCATACCAAAAACTGCCAAAAAAGCAGTGGAGAGTAAGATGACGCCTACAGACCCCCAGCAGTAAAAGGAATGAAGCAGACTCATAACGCTGTCCTTATTGTCAAACGGACAAGCTTCTACGATTGGGCTGACAAGAACCTCAATCAGTCCGCTTCCGGCGGCATAGATCATGGCACTGAGCAAAATTCCTGCATAGGCATTTGGCAGAATATTGGGCAGAAAGGCAAGTCCAATCAGGCCGCAGGCGGAAAGAATCTCAGAAGCAACGACACACCTGCGATAACCGATTTTATCGACATATCGGGCACAGAACAAATCGACAAGAAGTTGTGTGAAAAAGAATATTGTCGAGATAAACGCAATTTTTCCAAGAGAAATATGGTAAGTTCTGTGAAAGGTAAGAAATAGTAAAGGTGCAAAATTTGCAGAAATTGCCTGCGTGATAAATCCAAGATAACAGGCAATTAAGGTTTTGTGGTAGTTCTTTTTCATAGTGATATACTCCGTTTTTAAAAATGACAGAACTGCTGCGGCCGTAGTGTTCGTTTCGTTGCCGTTCACCGTGTTCCATGGAGCGACAACGATTCTTTTTGTATAATAACGTAAAATAGTGTCGCTTTCACTGGAATATATCGTCTGTTTATTGTATAATATCGTAAAATAGAGAGGGGTGTGCCTGAAAAACGGAGGCGGGGAAAGATGGAATTTAATACATTTTATAACAAGATCCAAACGGATGAAAGCATGATGGAAACGATACAGCATGGAAACAGTGAGTATCCGTTTCAATTGTATTACGACGATCTTGCGTTGTTTGATTTTCATTGTGTAGAATGGCACTGGCATGTGGAGTTTGAGTTTGTTTTTGTACAGGAGGGAACAGCAACTTTCTGGGTTGGCGAAAAGCAGTTTTCACTGGGACAGGGAACGGGCATTTTTATTAACTCAAAGATTTTGCATCGCTATTTTTCTGAAGGCCATGCGATTGTGCCAAATTTCGTTCTGAAACCGACATTTCTCGCTCCGGCAGACAGCCTGATTTACAAAAAATACATTGCACCGATACAGGCGTGTAAGGTGGACTGCATTGTCTTTTGCAGGGAAATAAAATGGCAGGCAGAAGCACTGGAGCTCATGCAGAAAATTCTCAAAGCGCAGGAATCAGACAAAGACCGGGAACTGGTTACTTTATTTCTGACGCAGGAATTGTGGCACTTGCTTTATTTGCACATGGATTCGGAAGTGCTGCAGAAAAAAAGAGAAAATACGGCATCTTCACAGGGAAGAACACAGCTGATGATGCAATATATTCATCAAAATTTCCGACAGAATCTTACCTTGGAGGATATTGCCGGGCAGGCTATGGTGAGCAAGAGTACGGCATTGAATCTGTTCCGAAGATATCTTCACGATACGCCGGTGCATTATCTGGTGAAGTATCGTCTGCAGGAGGCTGCAAAGCTTCTGGCCACGACGGAGAAAAAGATAACTGTAATTTCCGGCGAGACGGGATTTGAAAATATGGATTATTTTTGCAAAACATTTAAGAAATATTATGGGAGGACACCGACGGAATATCGAAGAAAAAAACAAATGGATACGGATGACAGAGAATGGATCGTTCAAGATGTAGTGTAAGAGGAAACGAAAAAATTACATTCTGAAAAAGGAGCGGAATCTGGTGTGGGTTCTGCTCCTTTTTAAATGGAAAATTATGGAATATACTTATTCGGCACAGCCAAAAACTCTTCTACATATTGCTCCAGTGCCGCAAGCAGTTCTTCAAGCGGAAAGACCTTCAGATCCTGCGCAGCTTCCGGCGGGACGGAGAGGAAGTGATGGAGGAGGTCAAGTACCTGTTGGACGTTCTCATACTGAATTTCTGTGATTCCAGGGTTCGTGACGTTAGGATTGAGATCGAGCGGGATGCAATAGCGGTTGACAAGATATGTATTCATTCGTGTATAGTCCCCGTAATAATACTCCTCCGTGAGATATCTGGAAAAAGGAATGGATGTCCGCGATTTTTTGATATAAACCGTTGCAATCTCATCTCTCATATCTGTAATTTCTCCATCCGCATTATAAAATTCCACAATCTGAGGAATGAAATCCTTAAAAAATTTCCGGTCAATATAAAGATGAAAATAATATCCCAGTGCGCTCGAATCTGGCAGAAGTGAACGGTATTTCGCTGTAAACCGTGTAAGATCCGGGAATACCATCATTTTTTCGCGGTAAAGCGGATCGCGGAAATGGGAGGATTCTTTCTGCTGCGTCGCATCCGGCAGAAGATTTCCGATTAGAAAATCATTTACCGATGAAATCGGATATGGAAAATCCGGGTGGGACGGGAGGTGCTTTAACAGCATTTGGGCTGCGGTGAGATGTAAAATAAAACCTGGCATGGGAATGAAGATGTCCTTTCGTATTTGCTTCTAATCTAAACAAAATGGCAGCGTTTGTCAAATTCTATTTGAGTGGCCTGATTTCTAAAAAAAACATAAACATCGGCAAGTTTCTTGACATGGAAATTTGCCGGTGTTATTATTTAACACGCGTAAATAAATAACACTGTTAAGCATTTGCGGCAAAAGGAGGGGGAAAACATGAAAGATGCATTTGAAAAACTGTTTCGTGCGGTGCACCAGTTTAAAAAACTGAACGTATCAGACTTGATTCCGGGACTCAGCAGTTCCGAATTTTCCGTTATGGGTGCGATTTTGCAAATGGGAGAAAACGGAAAAATTACAAGCTCAGAGCTGGCGGCGAAGACCAAAACACTTCCGCCGGCTGTGTCGCGCACACTGCGCGGGCTGGAGGAAAAAGGATATGTAGAGCGGAGCGTTGACAAAAAAGACCGCAGAAATACGTATATCAGTCTGACAGAGAAGGGCTGGAAAAAGGGGGAAGAGGTACGGGACAGAATGCAGGACTTTGGCTGCTCTGTGATGTCACAGTTAAAGGAAGAGGATATAGATCAGCTGGTTGCTTATCTGGATCGTATCTATGAGATCGCAGAAAAAGAAATTGACACCCGAAAACGACAGAATTAGTGTGCCGGCAAGCTGGTACACAAAAAAAGACAGAAAGGGGAAAAAATGAGTAAGATTTTCAAGAACATGATCCCGTACTGGAAATCGATTCTCGTGATTCTTGTGCTTCTGTTTGTCCAGGCGTGGTGCGACCTGTCGCTCCCGTCGTACACATCCGATATTATTGATGTGGGCATTCAGAACAGTGGTGTTGAGCACGTTACACCGAAACGAATCACAGAGGAAGAATTTCAGACAGCAAAGTTCATCATGACGGATGATGAGGCAGACTTGTGGGAAAGCCTTTATACGAAAAAGGACGGCTATTACGAACGGAACAAAGCTTCCGAAAAAGAACTAGATACAGCGGATGAAACGCTGACCGTTGCACTCCTTATGAATTACCAGATGGGTGCGATGGAGGAAACTGCCTTCAAACAGTTCGTGGCACAGCAGACCGGTCAGGATGCGTCCGTGTTTGAAAACATGACGATAGAGCAGATCGGAGAGATGATGCATGTGGAGCTGAAGAGCTTCCGGCAGGAAAAAGAGGATGACGATGGAAACAAAGTCAAAGTCACCTGTGTGGATGTCCGTCCAATCTTTGCAGCGATGCTCGAGAGCGGACAGATGGATAAAGACACCGTGCTCTCGATGCGCGACAGCATGGAAAAAACGCTTGATACGATGGGAAGCTCCCTGGTAAAATCGATGGGCATTGCGTATGCAGTTTCCGCAGACAAAGCGGCGGGCCTCGATCTAGACCAGATTCAGAAAACGTATCTTCTGACCGCAGGCCTCAAGATGGTCGGCATGGCACTCCTGATGGGTGTGGTAACTGTTCTCGTCGGACTGTTTGCCTCCCGCGTCGGCGCCGGAATCGGCCGCGATCTGCGCGAAAAAGTATTCAAACGGGTTGTCGGATTCTCCAATGTGGAGATGGATCAGTTCTCCACCGCATCGCTGATTACCCGAAGCACGAACGATATCCAGCAGATCCAGATGGTCTCCGTCATGGTACTGCGAATGGTTGCCTACGCACCGATCCTTGGCATCGGCGGTGTGCTGAAAGTCATGAAAACGGGAGCCGGTATGGAATGGATCATTGTTCTTGCGATCATCGTCATTCTCGGCTACGTGATGCTGCTTGTCTCCCTTGCGATGCCGAAATTCAAGCTGATGCAGAAACTGGTCGACAACATCAACCTCGTATCGCGTGAAATCCTGACCGGACTCTCTGTCATCCGTGCGTTCGGAAGAGAGGACAAAGAGGAAGAGCGCTTCGACGGTGCGAATAAGGAACTGACCAAAACAACCCTGTTCACCAACCGCGTCATGACCTTTATGATGCCTGGTATGATGATGATTATGAACGTGCTGACCGTCGGAATCGTATGGGTCGGTGCACATAAAATCGATGCCGGCACGATGCAGGTCGGTGCAATGACTGCATTTATTACCTACGCCATGATGATCGTCATGTCTTTCCTGATGCTGACAATGATGTCAATCATGCTGCCGCGTGCCGCTGTTGCCGCCGGCCGTATCGATGAAGTCATTCAGACAGAATCCTCCATTCAGGATGTCAAAAATCCGGAGCAGCTGGAGGTTCACAACGGAGTTGTCCGCTTCGATCACGTCAACTTCCGTTATCCGGGCGCCGAGGAGGATGTGCTGCATGACATCGACTTCGTTGCCGAGCCTGGCAAGACGACAGCGATCATCGGAAGCACCGGCTGCGGTAAATCGACGCTGGTCAACCTGATCCCACGTCTCTATGATGTGACGGGCGGAAAGATTACGCTCGACGGAAAAGATATTCGAAACATTACGATGAAGGATCTGCGCGATGAGATCGGTTTCGTGCCGCAGAAAGGTGTGCTGTTCTCGGGAACGATCGCATCCAACCTGCGCTTCGGAAAAGACGATGCGACGGATGCGGAGATCGAAAAGGCAGCCGCAATTGCGCAGGCAACCGAGTTTATCGAGGCAAAAGATGACAAATACGAAACCGCGATTGCACAGGGCGGAACGAACGTATCCGGCGGACAGAAACAGCGTCTGGCGATTGCGCGTGCGATTGCAAAAGACCCGAAAATCTTTATTTTCGACGACAGTTTTTCTGCACTTGACCTGAAAACGGATGCGGCGCTTCGAAAAGCACTGGCGGAGAATGTCAAAGACAGCACCGTGATCATCGTGGCACAGCGGATCAGCACGATTCTCCATGCGGAGCAGATTCTGGTGCTCGATGACGGAAAAGTAGTCGGAAAAGGTACGCATGAGGAACTGCTGAGAAGCTGCGAGGTTTACCAGGAGATTGCGAAATCCCAGCTGTCAGAGAAAGAGCTTGGACTGAAGGAAAGTGAGGTGGCTGACCATGAGTAATGAAATGAACCAGCAGCCGCGCAAAAGAGGACCGATGGGACGGATGGGCCGCGGCATGCAGCCGGGCGAGAAGCCGAAAGATCTGAAAAAATCGATCAAACAGCTCGCCCAGTACATCGGAAAATATAAAATTGCGATTTTTATCGTTATGATCTGTGCCGCATGCTCAACGGTGTTCAACGTTGCCGGACCAAAGATTCTCGGAAAAGCTACGACCGCACTGTCCGAGGGACTGATGGAAAAGATCCGGGGCACAGGAAGCATTGATTTTGCAAGAATCGGAACGATTCTGCTGTTTGTACTTGGCCTGTATCTGATGAGCGCCCTGTTCAGCTTCATCCAGGGATGGATCATGACGGGCGTGACGCAGAAGGTGTGCTATCAGCTTCGAAAAGAGATTTCGGAAAAGATCAACCGTATGCCGATGAAATATTTTGAGAGCCGCACATACGGTGAAGTGCTCTCACGCATCACAAACGATGTCGATACGCTTGGCCAGGGACTGAACCAGAGTATCACGACGATCATCACCTCGGTGGCAACGCTCATCGGTGTTCTGATCATGATGCTGAGTATCTCCCCATTGATGACGCTGATCGCGCTTGTGATCCTGCCGATTTCAATGGGACTCATCGGACTCGTGACAAAAAAATCACAGAAATTCTTCCGTGCCCAGCAGGAATACTTAGGCCACATCAACGGTCAGGTTGAGGAGGTTTACGGCGGCCATCTCGTCATCAAGGCATTCAACCGCGAGAAGGATACGATCGAAGAGTTTGAAAAAACCAACAATATTCTTTACGATTCCGCATGGAAATCCCAGTTTTTATCCGGTATGATGCAGCCGATTATGATGTTTGTCGGAAATTTAGGCTACGCCTGCGTGGCATTGACCGGCGGACTTCTGGCGATCAAAAACGTGATCACGATCGGTGATATCCAGGCATTTATCCAGTATGTGAAAAACTTTACCCAGCCGATCCAGCAGATTGCGCAGGTTATCAACATGGTACAGTCGATGTCGGCGGCATCCGAGCGTGTCTTTGAATTCCTGAACGAGGAAGAGGAAGACCAGATTGTCGAGAATCCGGCAGCAATCGAGACTGTGACAGGAGAAGTCACCTTCGACCACGTACATTTCGGCTACAACCCGGAGCAGATCATCATCAACGATTTCAGCGCCAAAGTAAAACCGGGCCAGAAAACCGCGATCGTCGGCCCGACCGGAGCCGGAAAGACGACGATGGTCAAACTGCTGATGCGCTTCTACGATGTCAACAGCGGAGCCATTCTGCTGAACGACCACAACATCAAAGACTTCAACCGCAGAGAGCTGCGCGATGCCTTTGGTATGGTCCTGCAGGATACGTGGCTGTTTAAGGGAACCATCATGGAAAACATCCGCTACGGCCGGCTCGATGCGACAGATGAGGAAGTTATCGCAGCAGCAAAAGCCGCAAGAGCCCACCACTTCATCCAGACCCTGCCGGGCGGCTATCAGATGGAACTGAATGAAGATGCCAGCAATGTGTCGCAGGGACAGAAACAGCTGCTGACGATTGCACGCGCAATCCTTGCTGACAACAAGATTCTGATCCTCGACGAGGCAACCTCATCCGTCGACACCAGAACCGAAATCGAGATCCAGAAAGCCATGGATAACCTGATGAAGGGCAGAACAAGCTTCGTCATCGCCCACCGGCTGTCCACGATTCGTGATGCGGATCTGATTCTTGTCATGAAGGACGGAGATATCATCGAGCAGGGCAACCATGAAGAGCTGCTTGCGAAGAATGGGTTCTATGCAAACCTTTACAATTCGCAATTTGAGGATGTCGTGGCGTAACATACAGCAATTCTATTTAAGAAGAAAGAGATTCCTGAAAACGGGAGTCTCTTTTTTGGGGAACAATTATGTAAAGAAAAATTTCATGAGTTTTCACCAAATTTTGCCGGAGATTTTTGGAATGCAGCCAGGTGTATTTCATGGTATGATAGTAGCAATATTTTCAAAAGAGAGGTATTGAATGGCAAAACTTGAAATTGTAAAGGACAGCGAGGGGAATAAGATCGTACTGATTCCAGAAATTCTATTTTTTAATAAACAGAACATTGAATGGGAATTAGTGGAACAATATTTGGAAAAGTATGTGGGAGAAATTGTGGAAATAGCCGAAACAAGAGAAGTCGTTTATATTGGGAAAAAATTTCCAGATGAATATAGCGGCTCTTTGTATACAAGAAAATCCAAAGGTGCCAGAGCCAAAGCAAAAGCTAATGCGGCACAGGGGATAATGGAAATGATTGAGATTGCAGCACAAAAGGTATTCTGTGAGAATCGAAAAGAAAAACATTCACAGGATGCACAGAAAGGCTGGTATTATTATCATACAAGATTTGCATTACCATTGTATAACAATAAAAATAAAACGGAAGAATATAACGTTTATACAGCATGTCTGGTAATTAACTGCGCATCGAATGGAAAATTGTACTTATATGATATTGTAGATATAAAAAAAGAAGCGAGTAACCCACTCAAGACTGAAAACAGCCAAGTGGTACAAAACCGCTTCTTTTAGTATAATATCATTTAGAATGAAATAAGTCAACTCAAAATATTGAGCTGTTCTTGGAATCATAATTCGAGAAAGAATCCATACATTTCAGCATCTGCATCAGTCAAAATGATTCGGGTGCTGTTTTACGTTGCGGCTTATCCCAAATACTGCGGGTTATCCCAGATTGCTTGAGGTAAAAGAAAAAATTTGGTATGCTGTTGAGAAGTAGAATCTTCGATAAGAAGAGTATGGGGGAAAATAATGAATTTAATTTTATGCGATGATGATAAAGTGTTTTTAAATAAAC
>OHVT01000870.1_pt1 | contig 12514 bp, 10 predicted proteins | sample 1579441 | NCBI WGS metagenome assembly OHVT01 (sample SAMEA3882542, study PRJEB24775) | human gut metagenome | biome: human-associated habitat; feature: intestine environment; material: feces | place: Netherlands | collected 2009/2010
CTGACGATACAAAAATTTATTATTTTTTATTGTCCTCTTGACGGGGAGCATACCAGGTACACCTCCGGGGGGTTTTTGCATTTCAAAATATTTTGTTATATTTTTATACTTTAAACCGATACCCAACACCCCATATCGTCTCGATATACTGCGGGTTGGATGTGTCCACTTCCACTTTCTCACGGATCTTCTTGATATGCACCGTTACCGTTGCGATATCCCCGATGGACTCCATATCCCAGATCTCCCGGAATAACTCTTCTTTCGAATATACGTGGTTCGGATGGCTCGCAAGGAATGTCAGCAGGTCGAATTCCTTCGTCGTAAATGTACGTTCTTCTCCGTTCACCCACACACGTCTTGCAGTTGTATCAATCTTCAGTCCTCTGATCTCGATCACTTTATTCTTCTCTGCCGCACTTCCGGTCAGACGGTCATATCTTGCCAGATGCGCTTTTACTCTCGCCACCAGTTCACTTGGACTAAACGGCTTTGTCATATAATCATCCGCACCGAGCCCCAGTCCCCTGATCTTATCGATATCATCTTTCTTCGCAGATACCATCACGATCGGTGTATTCTTCACATCACGCACCTGACGGCAGATATCGAATCCGTCTGTTCCCGGCAGCATCAGATCCAGGATCAGAAGATCATAATCTTCGTTCAGTGCTTTCTGAAGTCCTATATCTCCGTCATTTGCAACCTCTACGGTGAACCCGCTCAGTTCCAGATAATCCCGTTCCAGATCTGCAATTGCTTCTTCGTCTTCTACTATTAATATCTTACTCATTGACTGGTACCTCCTGATACTTTCTTAGTACAAAATACATTGTCGTTCCGGTCTCTTCTCTGCTTGTTGCCCAGATCTTACCGCCGTGTTCTTCTACAATCTTCTTTACTACAGACAAACCGATTCCACTTCCTCCGGTGGACGAATTTCTCGACGCATCGGTCCGATAAAATCGGTCAAAGATATTCGGCAGGTCTTTTGCTGCAATTCCTTTTCCGTTGTCTTCCAGTTCAATCTGTACAAAATCTCCTACATCTTTGACACGCAGGTTGATCATTCCCTTTGGTTTGTCCATATATTTCAACGAATTGTTGACAATATTGTGAATCACACGTTTTACCTGCTCCGGGTCTGCAATGATCCGTACATTCTTCTCTACATAATTAAAATAACCAAATCCTACATTCTGTGCTGCCAGTTCAACCGACAGGTCATCCGCACAGTCGTTGAAATATTCATTCGCCGACACGATATTAAAATTGTAAGGGATCTTATTCGTATCGATCTTAGAATATAATGTCAGCTCATTGATCAGCGTATTCATCTCTGTCGCTTTATTGTAGATTGTTCTGACATACCGGTCTATCTTCTCCGGTGTATCTGCAACACCATCTATAATTCCTTCGGCATAACCTTTGATCGTTGTCACAGGTGTCTTCAGATCATGTGAAATGTTACTTATCAGTTCTTTACTTTCTTTGTCATATTTCAATTTTTCTTCGGCACTTTCCTTCAGGCGTCCTCTCATCTCTTCCAGGCTCTGGCAGAGTTTTCCAAGTTCATCGTCAGCCTCCGGTTTCAACTCAAAATCCAGATTCCCATCCTTGATATTCTGCGCCGCTGTCTGCATCTTGCCGATCGGCCCCATAACCGCACGGTAAATCCATATAATAAGAGCTGCCGAAGTAAGTATCAGTATCACTACAATTCCAATCAGGATTTCGCAGAAAAACTGTCCAACCTCCGGAATTACATTGGATACATCTGACACAATGAACGCACTTCCCTTATTGCCGTCATCATATCTGAAATCTACCTGTTTTACCAATGCTTCTGCATCTCCGCCAAGATAAATTCCGTTCTCCGATGTTGTATCTGTATCTCCATATCCCGGCAATTGTTCGATCACCGCTTTTACACGATCATCATCGCTGCCCGTATATACGATTGTTCCGTCTTTTCTCACCAGCAGGTATGCATTCTTATTCTCCAGTTTTTTATTAAACTGATCCAGTTCTGTCGCATCTTCCATCTCAGATGCCTGTTCTGACATATCCTTCAGTTCATGATACGGCTTCTCCGTAACACGTGCAAGTACCTGCATGGAATTCGTAAAATCAGAAATCGTCGTTCCTGTAATCCCATAATTCTTCTCCACCACTCCGATCTGATAGCGGCATACCATTGAAACCATCATGGCTGCCATAAGGACCGGTATAATAATAATCGTAAAAAATGCTATAACTAATCGCGTTTTCAGCTTCATGTATCTGTCCTCCACTAAAAAAAATTATAGCATGAAAAATGGGTGCTTCACACCAAAGCACCCATAAACTTTTATAAAATTTCTATAAATATTTTTTCAGATCTTCTACTTTGTCCAGTTTCTCCCATGGAAGATCAATATCTGTACGTCCGAAATGTCCGTAAGCCGCTGTCTGTTTGTAGATTGGTCTTCTAAGATCAAGCATCTGAATGATTCCTGCCGGGCGGAGATCAAAATTCTCACGAACGATCTCTACCAGTTTATCATCTTCTACTGCACCTGTTCCGAATGTATCTACCATGATAGATGTCGGATGTGCTACACCGATTGCATAAGACAACTGAATCTCACATTTCTTGGCAAGTCCTGCAGCAACAATATTCTTGGCAACGTAACGTGCTGCATAAGCAGCAGAACGGTCAACCTTTGTACAGTCTTTTCCAGAGAAAGCCCCGCCGCCGTGACGTGCCATTCCACCGTAAGTATCTACGATGATCTTACGTCCTGTAAGTCCACTGTCTCCGTGTGGTCCGCCGATTACAAAACGTCCTGTCGGGTTGATGAAGAACTTTGTCTTCTCATCTACCATGCCCTCTGGAATGATTGCATCGAATACATATTTCTTAATATCTTTATGAATCTGATCCTGTGTCACTTCCGGATCATGCTGTGTCGAAAGTACGACTGCATCCAGACGTGCCGGAACACCATTCTCATCATATTCAACCGTAACCTGTGTCTTTCCATCCGGTCTTAAGTACGGAAGTGTTCCGTTCTTTCTTACTTCTGTAAGCTTTCTTGAAAGCTTGTGTGCAAGTGCGATCGGGTATGGCATATATTCCGGTGTCTCATCAGAAGCATAACCGAACATCATTCCCTGGTCTCCGGCACCCTGATTCATCGGATCTTCGCGTTCTACACCACGATTAATGTCTGCACTTTGCTCGTGAATAGCCGAGAACACACCACATGAATTTCCTTCAAACATATATTCGCTTTTGGTATAACCGATACGGTTAATTACCTCACGTGCAATGCGTTGCAAGTCTACATACGCTTTTGTTTTCACCTCTCCTGCCAGTACTACCTGTCCGGTAGTCACCAGGGTTTCGCAAGCTACTTTCGAACTGGGGTCGAATGCCAACAGTTTGTCAAGCACAGCGTCCGATATCTGATCGGCCACTTTGTCGGGGTGTCCTTCTGACACCGATTCGGATGTGAATAAGTATCCCATTTTGAATATAAAATTAAGAATTTAAAACTAAAAGTTAATTCGTTATCAAACGGGGGAATTAAATCAGAGTAGGAATTATACGGAAGAAAGTCAATGTATTTTTTAGCATTTTTTTCTGTGGTTGCAAGCTACTCAAATCTCTCCACTGTTTTTAACGGTCGCAAAGATAAGCATTATTCTCCAAGCCGCATACTATTTAGCAACTCTTTAACACAGGTTTCTTAATTATTTAGAAGAAATTAAACCGAGTCTGTCCGATTTGCGTTAATTTTGCAACATGAATAAAGAAAAGATTGCATTTATACCACGACAATATTTAGCTGTGATAGCTGTATTGCTGGCTATCATGATGTCGGTTTTGGATGGGACAATTATGAATATCGCCCTGCCTACGCTAGCACACGATTTCGATGTAACACCCTCAACGGCCATTTGGATTGTTAATGCTTACCAATTGGTCATCACCATGACACTGCTTTCTTTCGCCTCATTGGGCGATATCTATGGATATAGGCGGATATTCCTTATCGGCATTTCCATTTTTGTCGGTGCATCACTTGCCTGCACCTTATCCACTTCATTCTGGATGCTGACGGCGGCACGCGTCATCCAAGGATTCGGAGCCGCATGTGTAATGAGTGTCAACACGGCACTTATCCGACTGATTTATCCGCCACAAATATTAGGTCGCGGCATGGGAGTAAATGCCATGGTCGTTGCAGTTTCGGCAGCCGCCGGACCATCCATCGCCGGCAGCATTCTGGCGTTGGGAAGCTGGCACTGGCTGTTTGTCATCAACATCCCGTTAGGACTGGCAGCGCTTGTCATCGGCCATCGTTTATTGCCACACAATCCTCCGGCCGAGAAACAACACAAGTTCGATAAAATCAGTGCAATAGCCAATGCACTGACTTTCGGACTGCTGATTTATTCTTTGGAGGGCTTTGCGCATTCTGAAAACCGTGACTTCATCGGTCTGCAAATTGCGCTTCTCGCCATCATAGGAACCTTTTTTATCCGCCGGCAACTCAAGCAGGAAGCCCCCATCCTGCCGGTCGACTTAATGCGTATTCCCATCTTTGCACTCTCCATCGGTACATCCATCACATCATTCACGGCACAAATGTTGGCAATGGTGTCCTTGCCTTTCTTCATGCAGAATGTACTGCATTATAATGCCGTCGAAATCGGACTGTTGCTGACTCCCTGGCCTTTGGCCACGATATTGACAGCCCCTCTTGCCGGACGACTTGTAGAGCGTGTGCATCCGGGACTGTTGGGAGGAATGGGAATGGCCGTATTTGCAGCAGGACTTTTCTCACTCTATATTCTTCCCGAGCATCCCGAAAGTTGGAATATTGTATGGCGGATGGCTCTCTGCGGTATGGGCTTCGGACTGTTCCAGACTCCGAATAATGTCACCATTGTTTCTTCCGCACCCACCCGGCGAAGCGGTGGCGCAAGCGGTATGCTGGGAACGGCACGGTTATTGGGACAGACATTAGGCACCACCCTGGTGGCATTGCTCTTTCGAATGTTTCCCGAAGGAGACCGCGCACAAGCCTGTTTGTTTCTTGCCATATTATTTGCCATTGGAGCGGGAGTAGTGAGCAGCATCCGAATGACACAGGCTTCACCGGCAGGAAAAAAGTATTGACCGATACGGAAGAATCTGACGGGATTCACTCATGACAGCCTTTATTTTATCCTGATGAAACCAAAGTTGTAAGTCCTTAAAACTTACTTCCTGCATTGAAAAGATAAAAATAACTTCCAATGGATACAGAATGTCTCAAAAATAATATAAACGAGTAGCCGAATAATATTTTTTATCCTTACCTTTGAAGCGTTTCAATTTAAATAATACCGGATAAAACATGAAAAAGACACTCTTTCTGGCTGTTACAGCCTTACTGACGCTTTCGTCCGCACAAGCTCAAAATACCTTAAGGTTAATGACTTACAATATCAAAAATGCCAACGGCATGGATAACGTACAGAATTTCCAACGTGTGGCCAATGTGATAAATAATGCCTGCCCCGATGCCGTAGCCATCCAGGAACTGGACAGTATGACCAACCGCAGCGGAAAAACATACGTGCTCGGCGAAATAGCCGAACGCACGCAAATGCACGCCTACTTTGCTCCCGCCATTGATTACGACGGGGGGAAATATGGCATCGGACTACTCACCAAACAAACTCCTATCCGCATCCAGACCATGGCTCTGCCGGGACGTGAAGAGGCCCGTACACTCATTATGGCCGAATTTGAAGACTATATCTATTGTTGCACCCATCTCTCGTTGACGGAGGAAGACCGAATGACATCACTGGAAATGATAAAGAATTTCGCTGCTTCCGCCAAAAAACCTTTCTTCCTTGCCGGAGATATGAATGCCGAACCTCAATCCGATTTCATTAAAGGGTTGCAAAAGGATTTTCAGATACTTTCCAATCCGAAAGTACCCACTTTTCCCGCCCCCAAACCGGAAGAGACACTCGACTATATTGTTACCCTGAAAAATAACACCAAAGGATTTGCCGCCATCTCCTCCAAAGTGCAGGACGAATCGGTAGCATCCGACCACCGCCCGTTGGTGGTAACCCTCCGCACAGCAGAAAAGGCAGAAAAGATATTCCGTACAAAACCTTATTTGCAGAATCCGGTAGGAAACGGAATCACCGTGATGTGGGAGACTACCGTACCTGCCTACTGCTGGGTGGAATACGGAACCGACTCAACCCAACTGCAACGTGCGCGCACCATTATGGACGGACAAGCGGTGTGTAACAACAAACTGCATAAAATCCGCCTGGACGGTTTACAGCCGGGACAGAAGTACTATTACCGCGTCTGCTCACAAGAAATTCTGCGCTATCAGGCTTATAACAAAGTATTCGGCAATACCGCCCAATCGGAATTCAGCGAATTCACTCTTCCTGCCCCCGACAGTGATAACTTTACTGCCGTAGTATTTAATGACTTACACCAACATCCCAAAACTTTCCGCGCTTTATGTCAACAGATTCAGGACATCGATTACGATTTTGTTGTATTCAACGGTGACTGTGTAGACGATCCTGCCAGCCACGAACAGGCAACTGCCTTTATCAGTGAACTGACTGAAGGAGTACACGGAGACTGCGTACCTACTTTCTTCATGCGTGGCAACCATGAAATACGCAATGCCTATTCCATCGGTCTGCGTGACCATTATGATTATGTAGGCAATAAAACCTACGGTTCCTTCAATTGGGGCGACACACGCATCGTGATGCTGGACTGCGGTGAAGACAAACCGGATGACCACTGGGTGTATTATGGTTTGAACGACTTTACCCGGCTGCGTAACGAGCAGGTGGACTTCCTGAAAAAAGAACTGGCATCCAAAGAGTTCAAAAAAGCCGAAAAGCGAATCCTGATTCATCATATCCCTTTATATGGAAACGACTATAAGAACCTTTGCGAAGACTTATGGAAACCATTACTGAAAAAAGCTCCTTTCAACGTCAGCCTGAATGCACATACCCACGAATATGCCTATCATCCGAAAGGAAAACTAGATAATAATTTTCCTGTCATTGTCGGCGGAGGATATGATATGGACAGTGCCACAGTGATGGTTATCGAGAAAAAGAAAGGCGAATTGAGAATAAAGGTATTGAATACCAAGGGAGAAATTTTACTCAATATTACCGTATAAAACACTTAACCACAGATGGAATTAAAAAGAAAAGAAACCATAGGCTGGATAGACCTGTTACGTGTTATCGCCTGTTTTCTGGTCGTATTTGCACATTGTTGCGACCCTTTTGTGGCGCGCTTTGATACAGACCGCAGCACTTTCCTGCAAGGGTGTGCTGCGGGAAGCGCAGTGCGAAGCTGCGTACCTCTGTTCGTCATGATGACCGGAGTTTTGCTTTTTCCCCTCCGCAGCAGCATGAACGAGTTCTACCGGAAACGCATCGGGCGCATTGTGCCACCCCTCATTTTCTGGTCGGTCATGCTACCGGTGCTGTACTTCGTATACCTGAACTATATTGCCACCACTGACAACCCCACCATCGACATGTCCACCTTCACGTGGCAAATGACAGTGACGAAGATTTGCACCTTTATCTTTAATTTCAACTACGACACCACGCCCCTTTGGTATCTTTATATGCTGATAGGGCTGTATTTCGTTATACCCGTTTTCGGGGCATGGCTAGACCGAGCCTCACAAAAAGATGTCAAGCTGTTCCTTCGTATTTGGGGAATCTCCTTATTTCTTCCCTATCTGAAAATGGCAGCTCCCGCATTGGGATACATCGGTAATTGGGGCAATATGGATATTCTGGGGGTGTGTGACTGGAACGCTTTCGGCTCCTTCTACTATGTGTCAGGCTTCATCGGTTATCTGATATTAGCTTATTATCTGGTGAAATACCCTTTGCAATGGAGTTGGAAGAAAACCCTCTCCATCGGTATACCTATGTTTGCAGCAGGATATGCCATTACATTTGGAGGTTACCTTATCATGCAGGAATACTTTCCGGGCAATTATGCCTATTTGGAAATCGTATGGCTATTCGGCGGCATCAATGTATTTATGATGACCTTCCCTGTGTTTGTCATTATGCAGAGAATCAAAGTGCCCTACTCTCCTGCCCTTTCCCGACTGGCCTCAATGACCTTCGGTATTTACCTTTGCCATTTTGTCTTTGTGCAAATAGGGTATGATATGTTTGCCGCATGGTTGCCTAAAGGAGTTCCGGCAGTGGTTCATATTATCTGTATAGCTGTGGCTGCCTTCTTCATCAGTTATCTGATAGTCAGAATGATGTCGGCATTCAAGGTGACACGACGATTTGTGGCATAACACTGAAAATATGATTGGTAATGCAAAGTCTATTGCTGTTGCTTCAGATATTCCATTGTTTGCTTTAATACCGGATGCACCACTTTGGGTGCTATCTCTGCCAATGGTTCCATTACAAAACGCCGTTCATGCATAAGGGGATGAGGCAGAGTCAAAGCAGGTGTATCCAATATTAAATCACCATATAATAAGAGGTCAATATCAATTAAACGGTCACTATAGTTACCATCAACAGACTTCTTTGTGCGACCTAAATCACGCTCTATCGACTGAGTTTTTTCTAAAACTTCAAAGGGAGAAAGAGAAGTATCGACACAACAGGCAGCATTCAGGAAAGAATGCTCGGAAGAGAAGCCCCAAGGAGCAGTAACATAAAAAGCGGAAAGGGAAGTCACCTTCCCTATCCGCATATTTATTTGTTGCACAGCCGTATGCAAATTGGCTTCCTTATCGCCTAAATTAGTTCCAAGCCCTAAATAAACCTTCATACACAGTGCCTTTTACTTATCTTGCTATTTATCTAAAATCAGCATAGCATCACCATACGTACCAAAACGATAATCTTCCTTCAAAGCAGTGTTATAAGCTTCCATAACCAAATCATAACCACCATAGGCAGCCACCAGCATCAGTAATGTGGAAAGCGGCATGTGGAAGTTAGTGACCATGCTGTTGGCCACCGAAAAATCGTATGGAGGAAAAATAAACTTATTTGTCCAGCCTTCGAATTCCTTGAGATGCCCGTCTGTACCGACAGCCGTTTCGATTGCGCGCATCACAGTAGTACCTACCGCACAAACACGTCTGTTCTCATCTTTTGCCTGATTGACAATATTACAAGCTTTAGCATCAACAAACATCTGTTCAGAATCCATCTTATGCTTGGTAAGATCTTCCACATCAATTTCGCGGAAATTACCCAATCCGGCATGCATTGTCACATAAGCGAAATCTATTCCCTTGATTTCCATACGTTTCATCAACTCACGGCTAAAATGAAGTCCTGCCGTCGGAGCTGTTACCGCACCTTCATTTTTAGCAAAAATGGTCTGGAAACGTTCTGCATCTTCTTCTTCTACCGGACGACGGATGAAACTGGGCAGCGGAGCCTCACCCAAAGCATAAAGAGCTTTCTTGAACTCATCGTGAGGACCGTCATAAAGGAATCGCAAAGTACGTCCGCGAGAAGTGGTATTATCAATAACTTCGGCCACCATAGAGTCGTCATCACCAAAATACAACTTATTACCAATACGGATCTTACGTGCCGGATCTACCAATACATCCCACAAGCGAAGCTCCTCATTCAGTTCACGCAACAAAAAAACCTCGATACGTGCACCGGTTTTCTCTTTATTTCCATACAAACGCGCAGGGAAGACTTTCGTATCATTAAAGATAAACACATCTTTATCATCAAAATACTCCAAGATATCCTTGAATACCTTGTGCTCGATTTGGCCTGTTGATTTGTGAACAACCATCAGACGCGACTCATCTCTGTACTTGGCCGGATGCAAAGCTATCTTTTCTTCCGGCAGTTTAAATTTAAATTGCGACAGTTTCATCTTATCTCTCCTTATTCGTTTATAACTTCAATTTCTTGTCGGTCAAGCCATTCGGGAAAATCCTCCACTTGCATACAGTCCTCCAGTTTTACTTCACCCACACGGGTACGAATCAAACCTATAAGGTGTGCACCGCTATTCAGAGCTTCACCAATGTCACGAGCCAACGCACGGATATAAGTTCCCTTACTGCAAACTACCCTGATTTTTATCTCAGGAAGATTACACTCCAACAACTCTATCTCGTCTATTACCAGTGTTTTAGGTTTCAGATTTACCTCCTCTCCCTTTCGGGCAAGATCGTAGGCACGCTCACCGTCAATCTTACAAGCCGAAAAAGCAGGCGGTATCTGCTCAATACTGCCTATGAAACGTTTCAATGTTTCTTCCACCAATTCACGGGTGATATGCTCCGTGGGATAAGTGGCATCTATTTCTTTTTCTAAATCATAAGAAGGAGTGGTAGCACCCAGTTGCAGCGTAGCCACATACTCCTTAGTATGATATTGGAACTCTTCAATCCGCTTTGTTGCTTTGCCCGTGCAAATAATCATAACGCCTGTAGCCAAAGGATCCAACGTTCCTGCATGCCCTACCTTCAACTTCTTCACACCCAACTTGCGGCAAATGTGATATCTTATCTTATTGACCACTGCAAAAGAAGTCCACTTCAGCGGTTTATCAAAATATAAAACTTCTCCTTCTTTAAAATTCATGCTTCTTACCCCTACGGTTATGCTGCCAATGAGCAAGCTATCGTAATTGCTCCTACAATGGCACAATAGATAGCAAAATAAATCAACTTACCCTTCTTCACTATATTAATCATCCACTTGCAAGCGATACAACCCGAAGCAAAAGCAGCTACAAAACCTACCACCAACGACAGAACCGAAATGTCCGTTGTTCCTGCTGCAGCTCCTTTCACTATCTTCATTCCATCCAGCAACGCCTCACCCAAAATGGGAGGAATCACCATCAGAAAAGAGAATTGTGCCAGTTTAGCTTTATTGTCTCCCAGCAACAAGCCGGTAGCAATGGTACTACCCGAACGGGATAATCCCGGCAACACAGCACAAGCCTGAGCCAAACCTATGATAAACGCATCACGCATACTAATATTCTCTTTCAAACGAGGTTTTGCATAGTAAGAAAAAGTAAGCAATAAAGCCGTTACCAATAACATACAGCCCACAATCAGCAACCCTGAGCCAAAGATTTCCTCTACATAATCTTTAAAGAACACCCCTACGATTCCGATAGGTATCATAGAAACAAGAATATTCAATACATACTTTGTTTCCGCATTCATCTCACACTTAAACAATCCACGGAAAATCCAGTCAATTTCCTTCCACAAAATAACCAACGTACTCAACACAGTTGCCACATGCACTGCTATGGTAAATGTCAGATTATCTTCACCTTGTATTCCAAACAAAGCCGATCCGATAGCCAAATGACCACTGCTGCTGACCGGCAAATACTCTGTCAATCCTTGAAGCAAACCAAGGATTAATGCCTCAAACCATTCCATACACTTTTACTTTTTTATTCTTTCGTTAGTTTCGGCTTTCGCACAATACCATATATCATAAAAATAAAACCAAAAAAACATACAGCAGGCGCCACCTTGATTCGACGTACACTGAAAATATCCGGCTCAAAATACCCTTCTGTAGAACTAGGGCCTGTCATCAACAGGAAACCGATAATTACGACTGCCATGCCTATGGCCAGTAAGATAAAATTTGTTTTATCAAAGGCAAATTTCTGTTTGTCCATATCCTTTTAATTAGATGTAATAAAGCGCACCGGCTTTCATACGCAAATATTTGTTTATTGATATATAAGCACACATAAAGGTGATAATCACACCGAAAACAAAAACTGACGACATCACCAATAACATCGTCATGGGGGTAATAATCTCTATCAATTCGGGTTCATATCTCACAAGTGCATAAGCCATCCCGATTAATGCCGCATCAGCCATTACAGCCGCCAATACACCAATCCATATATTCCGAACCAAGAAAGGTTTCCGAATAAATCCCCAACTCGCTCCTACCAGTTTCATGGTATGAATTAAAAAGCGTTTAGAATATATAGTAAGACGTATGGTATTGTTTATCAATGCAAAGGAAATCAATGTAAGAAGTGCAGCAAGTCCAAGCAACAAGAAGCTGATTCGACGAATATTACTATTCACCGCATCCAGCAAATCTTGCGGATAATTAATCTCCATCACCTTCTTGTTAGCCATAATCTTCTCTTCAATCCAGGCTATACTATCCGAATTGGCATAATCTGCATTCAACTTTATCTCAATGGAAGCCGTAAAGGGATTATACCCCAAAAACTCAGCAGGGTCTGTTCCCATCGCCTCTGTCTGCTCTTTTAAAGCTTGCTCTTTAGAAATATAATAAGTTTCCTTAACGAAAGGCTCTGCATTCAACTTCTTTTGGAACTTAATGGCATCTGCTTCCTTCATGTCATCGCTAACAAGGACGGAGAAACTGATATTCTCACGAACATACTTAGAAAGATTATTGGCCGACAACACAA